>VOFB01004905.1_pt1 | contig 12265 bp, 24 predicted proteins | sample 5384141 | NCBI WGS metagenome assembly VOFB01 (sample SAMN12384721, study PRJNA508395) | human gut metagenome | isolation source: healthy gut A | host: Homo sapiens | reverse complement strand
GGATCAGCGGCGCGATATCCCGGTCAACCGGCAGAAGAAACCGGATCCGGTCGGCATGGGAGCGGAACGCGTGGGCATGATTAAGCAGGCCCCGCAGCCCTCGGCGTCGGTAAAAAGAATTCCCGGCACCCGATCTCCCGGTTTTCGATCCGGAAAGTCATCGCTCCCTTGGAACGCCGTCCGCGTCTTTCCACACATAGGTATATTCACAGTCCCGTTCCGGCCGGGCGCGCCGCAGCGGCTCATAGTCCATGTCCTCCCTCGCGATCATGAGATTATACCGGGCGGAAAAAGGCCTCGTATACCGTGCGGTAATCCTCCACATACCGTCCCTTTTTCCACCAAGGACGCCGTACCGCCGGTATCCGGATACGGGAGCCGGTCGGCAACCGGCAGGCGGAACTCGGTGCGCTCACAGCCCAGCCCGTATCCGAAACGGGAATAAAACGCCGTGCTGAAGGGATATAAATAGGAAAAGACCGCCCCTGAGCCGCTGTTTCCGCAGGGCGGCGGCCAGACAAGCCCGCACCGCCCCCGGCGGCGATAGGCCGGAAGGGTGGATACCCCGCCGATTCCCCGCATCGGGACTGCCTGCCCATCGAAGCGCATCGGATATGCGGTGGCGGTAAGCACACTCATCATGGTCTCATCGTCGTCCTCCAAGGCGGCCCAGCGCTCTCCATACTGCCGGTCGAACCGGCCGCAGGGAGCCTCCGCCCTCTCCCGCCGTATCTCCTCGCTGGTTTTTTCTTCTGTCAGTGGGAATTAAAGGACAGATGGAAAACCTCCTCCGCCCGCCGGAATTCACTTTCCCGGATTTTTCGCAGAATCATCGTCTTTCTCCTTTGCCGTCCGACGTATTTTCCTGAATGACGGAATGACTAAATGACGGAATGCCTGAATACCAGTATAGCGGAAAGACCGAAAAGCACAATCACCTCTGCGCCGGACAGGGTTACAATTTTGTTTTCTTTCTCTGCCGAAATTTACAGTTTTGTTCTATTTTCCCTTCGGCTTGTATTGCCAAATCGGGTGTGCTATCCTTAAAACAGTCAAAAACGTATTTGAAAACACGGGAACGAGGCAAAGCCAATGAAAGTAAAAATGGAATAAAGGTCTTTCCGGCCTGCTGGCGGCCGCGTTTCTGCTGAGCGGCCTTTCTTTCAGCGCGGCGGCGGAAAACAGAAGCCAAAAATATTCTGCAGGGCTGCTCCCTTATCTCATCGGAGAACGCGGCCTCGCTCGAAAACCTGTGGGATCAGAAGGTAACCACCGTCTGGAAAGCCCCGGCCGGCTCCACTCTGACTATTAAAAGCCCCGTCCCGATCGGCGGGCTGTATATTCTGTGGACCGCGACCCGGTCGGCTGGACGCTGAGCGATCCCCGGGAAACCATAACCGAAGGCGGTAAAGACGGCTTTCTGCACGAATATGTCCCGGTTTCCGCCGAAACCGCTTTTGACGGGAAATATGTCCTGAACATGACCATGCATGCGGACGCGTCCATCGCGGATCTGTATGTCCTTTCCCCGGCACACTTCCTCCTGGGTCCAGACTTGGCAGCCGATGCTGAAAAAGGCGGATCTTTCTGGCCTTTTCCACCCATGCGGATGATGAACTTCTCTGGTTCGGGGAACGCTGCCGCTTTATGCGGAAGCCAGTATAAAAAGAAGCGTTCAGGTGGCGTATCTGATCTATCACGGCGCGGCCAGAAACGAATATTTCCGCAACCATGAGCTTCTGGACGGGCTGTGGACTCGTCGGCGTGACCAATTATCCCATGATCTGCCGGCAATTTGAGGATTATTACTGCAGCGATCTTGCCGAAGCGCTGAAAACCTACGATGAAAACGCGATGCAGGAATATGCCGTCATGCTTCCGCCGCTTTAAGCCGGAGGTCGTTGTCACGCAGGATGAAAACGGCGAATACGGGCACGGCGCGCACCGGCTCGCGGTCAAGGTGATGAAGGAAGCCGTTCATCTCAGCATCGATCCGTCGAAATATCCCGCCTCCGTGCAGGAGTACGGAACGGGAACGTCAAAAAATGCTATCTCCATCTGTATTCCGAAAATTCCCGGATCATGCCTTGGGAAGCTCCCCTGTCCGCCTTTCAGGGAAAACCGGCCTGGAAAGGGCGGTGGAGGGATATCGGTGCCACAAGTCTCAGTTAAAAAAATGGTTCCGCGTAGAGGCGGAGGGCAGTAAGTACGACTGCCGGAAATTCGGCCTGTATTACACGACGGTCGGCCCGGATACGGTGAAAACGATTTTCTGGAAAACACCCCGCAGCTGTGTCGTCGGTTGTCACCACCGTGCCCATCATCCCGGCCACCACAACCACTTCTGCCCCCACCACCACCACAACCACAACGATCACCGCCACGACCACCACAACCGCCACGGTTTCCGGCAGCACTTCCCTTACCGCTCAGCCGGTGATCGGGGGAATGACCACCCAGCCGTCCGGGCCGCCTGCCGGCGGTGAAACGGGGTATGTCTGGCTTCTGGCAATCGCTCTCATTCTGCTGACCGGCGGCGCGGCGGCTCTGGTCGCTTATCTCCGAATCCGGCGTCTTTACACCACGGGGAAGCAGGGCTAGGCGTCCCCCCGCCTTTTCTGTCCCATGCCGCCGTTTCCGGCCGGATTTTCTGCAAAAACCCCTTGACAATCCCCGGATATCCAGTATAATACACTCCGTTGCCACGGTGAAAGCCGTTTGGCGGCATGGCAAATGGCCCGGTAGTTCAGCTGGTTAGAACGCTAGCCTGTCACGCTAGAGGTCGACGGTTCGAGCCCGTTCCGGGTCGCCATGCGCTGCTGTGGCTCAGTCGGTAGAGCGCATCCTTGGTAAGGATGAGGTCACCAGTTCAAATCTGGTTATCAGCTCCAAAAATCCCGAATGCTTTCGCATTCGGGATTTTATTTTTCATTCTTCACTAAAACGCATTCGGGATTTTGGGAAAGTAAGAAGTAACAGGTAAAAGGTATGACGCAGCCTTGCTCTTTTAGTTTTATAATGCTATATTTAACTAAGGCGGTGATGTGATGGAAAAGATAGAACTAAAATGGAGAAAAATTCTTACAATATTATTATTTCCTGTTGCTCTTATCTTTTTATTAGGTCTTTAATAATAACTCCATTTGATTATCTTAAATATAAAAAGAACCCAATATTATAAAGATACACACGAAAATATTCGTGGCTTTGTACATCGTCTTGTTACATTAATCTTTATGATTCAATTAAAAAGAAAATCTACCTATCGAGTATTATCGGTGCGATTATTCACCAATTACGGATATGGTTATTTTGTATATAGGGACACCCTCATTTTAAATGATTATGAATCTGATGAACCTTATTATGATACCGAAAAGAATATATGGACAGTTAAAGTCGAAGATGAATATATCGATATTAGAGAAGACGTAGAAGGCACCATTGAGAGATGTAACGATTTGTTGAAATCAGAGGTTTGTAAAAGGGCGATTGTTTTAATAGATAGTGAGATTTATAGTGAGCATCCTGATGTTAAATATGAAAAATTTGATTTTTTGCCTGTAAATGATAATAATGATATTAAAGCATTGAAAGCAATTATAAATTAAAGAAAATCTCGGTTTTCTATCACTTTTTTCGTGTATACATCCCCAAACACCCTGTTGCTTCGGCAGCAGGGTGCTTTTTTTCCGTCAATCCCGGCGGAGCGCCTCGATCGGCCGCATTCTGGCGGCCTTGCGGGCGGGATAGATACCGAAAACATCCCGACGCTGGCGGAGAAAGCCAGCGCAATCAAAACGATCGGCAGGGTTACGTTGGGGGTAACGCTGACATAATGCCCGATCAGGTACGCCCCCGCGATTCCCAGCGCCAGTCCGATGGCTCCCCGATCAGGGTGATGATCGCCGATTCGGTCAGGAACTGGAACAGGATGGTGCCGGTCCGGCCCCCAGCGCCTTCCGGATGCCGATTTCCCGGGTCCGTTCCGTCACCGACACCAGCATGATATTCATAACGCCGATTCCGCCGACCAGCAGGGGAAATTCCGGCGGCGACAAACGTGGTCAGCAGGTTCATCATGGTTTCAAAAGCGCTCAGGGCGTTCAGAAAGTTCTGCGCCTTATAGGCGTTCCGTCCCTGATTGCCGTGCCGCGCTTCCAGCAGCGCCACAGCGGAATCGGCCGCGTCGTCCATCTCTTCCCTGCGAGGCGGCGACAAGATATACGCTGTCCAGAGTGGAGGTTTCCCCCCATCAGCTCCAGATAGGTGGTCGCGGGCAGAAAGAGGGTCGCGGGCGTGTTGGCCCCGTCCATTTCCCATCATCGCCGCCATATCCGACGCGCCGGTATTGGTTTCTTCCGTCACCCCGATAATGGTGACCTTCATTCGGTGGCCGCCGACCGAAAGGCTGACCGTCTGCCCCAGACAATCGGCCGTGCCAAACAGCTTTTTCGCCCCATTCTCCGAAAGGACGATCACCGGGCGGGAGGTATCGTATTCATTTTCCAGAAAAAGAAACGGCCGGTCACGAATTCCTGAGTATAGACATATTGCAGATCGGCGCTCCCCGCCGTCACCACAAAGCCGTCGCTTCCCCGTTTCGGTGCTGACCGTGCCGCGGTTGCCCAACAAGGGGGAGGCGTATTTTTGCCAGAGGGAAGCTTTTCCTTGATGGCGGCCAAATCCTCAAAGGTGATGGCGTCGGTCTCCATCGCTTCGGAGGTAGTCCCCAGCTCGATGGTATTGGCGCCGAGCTGCTCGAACATCGCCACCACCTCTCCGGTCGCGCCGTTGCCGACCGCGACGATCATAATTACCGAAGCGATCCCGATAATAATCCCCAGCATGGTAAGAAGAGAGCGCATCGTAGCTTGCTGCGGATGCTTTCCAGGGCAATTTTCAGGTTTTCGAAGAAACTCATCGGTCACTCCCCCGCCCCTATTCCGCGATGGGACGAACCGCCATCCCATCGGTCAGGTCGCCGGAGGGATTCGCCGCCAGTACCGCGCCCTCCTCCAGACCGGAAACCACCTCGATCCGGCTTTCGGAGGATACCCCGTTTCACCGCCGTCCTGCGGAGCGCGCCGTTCTCCACCACATAGCAATAGCTGCCGGTGTTGTCGGTACGAACCGACTCCACCGGAACCAGCACCACGCCGGACGCGGAACCCAGCCGGACGTCCACATCACATTCGTAATCGATCAGCAGGCTGCCGTCCGGCGCGTCGATCCGCACCCGGGCCGTCACCGTGGAGGTGGTGCCGCCGGTCAGGGACGTGCTGGTCTGGGCGATTGCACCGACCGACTCCACTTCCCCTCAAAATCCGCCGAGGGGACGCTGATTTTCGCTTTCTGCCCGGCCTGAACCCGGGCGATATCGTATTTGCCAAGAGTGATTTCCGCATACACCGCGGTATCGTCCTTCACCGTAATACCGGCGGAGGACATCAGCGAGGAGGAGGTGCCCCTACCTCCGAAACGATCCCGGCAAAGTCGGCAACCAGCCCTTTTTTCAGGGTGTCCGAGGTTCTCCTTTGCCGATTCATAAGTGCTTTTCGCCATTTCCACCGAGGATTCCAGCTGCTTCAGCGCCGCGTCGCTCAGCTGACTGGCTCTGGCTTTCCAGCAGATTTCTGCAGTTGTTTTCCAATCAGCTCCACCTGCCGGGAGGTCAGGCTTCCGGCAGTCTCGGACTGTGCTTTCAGCAGCGCCGACAGTTCCTCGACCGAACCGCCCTCCCCTGTTGGAGCTGAGCGAGAAGCTGCTCATACAGCGCCTGCATTTTCTTTTTGCGCGGCGTCGGACGAATTCTGGAAAGGCCGGCGATCTCGCTCTCCAGTTCCTGAATCTCCCGCTTCGAGGGCGGCCATCTGCCCGTCCGCCTCCGTCTTGGCCGCCTTCATCTGCTTCCAGACCTCCCCGGCCGATTCGTAGGCGCTTTTCGCCTGTTCCACCGCCGATTCCACCGTGGAGGTAACGGCAGTTGTATTCGATCACCTTTCTGGAAAAACCGGTATGTATCTCCTTCCCGCTATACAAGGGACCGTCCGGCGTCAGCATCAGCCCGAAGAACAGGCAGCCCTTGAAGGGCCTTCCTTCCCGTTCCGCATGGCGTCCAAATGGTCGGGCTGGAAGCGCCTCATCCATGCTCCATACACCAATCGGCGTCCTTTGCCATGTAGACAACACGTAGTGCGGGTTCAGGGGCTGATGGATACCCATGCCGCCGGTATTGGGGCCCTCGTCCCCCGTCAAACTCCAGCCCGCTTGTGGTCCTGGCGGCGGGAAACCATCGGGGATCCCGAAACGGCAGTTGTATTCGATCACCGTCTTCGGCCGTCGGCAAAGGCGAGCACGGACACCTCCGGCCCGGTCAGTAGAATTCCTCAACACCACGCCGGCCTGCCCGACGCGCCGAAATCCGGTCCTCCATGATACGGCTTTGACCGCCTCTTCGGCCTCCGCATAGGTATCGCAGAGGATGACGCCCTTGCCGAGCGCCAGCCCGTCCGCCTTGATAACGGCGGGATAGGTATCCTGCTTCCGGATATAGTCCAGCGCTTCCTGCGGCTTCTCGAACACCTCATAGCCGGCGGTCGGGATGCCGTATTTTTCATCAGGTGCTTGAGAACACCTTGCTGCCCTCCAGAATCGCCGCATTCTTCCTTGGCCCGAAGGCGGCGACGCCCGCCTCCTCCAGCGCATCCACCATTCCGGCGACCAGCGGGTCGTCCGGAGCGACGAAAACCAGATCGGCGTTTAAGCGTTTTGCCAGCCCGACAACCCCGTCGATATCGTCCGCCGGAACATCAAAGCATTCCGCGTCCCGGGAAATCCCGCCGTTTCCGGGGTACAGTAGAGCTTGCCGCAGCAGGCCATGGCAATGCCGTACTTGTTGCAGGTGGCGATGACGTGGTCATCCCGGATGGAGCCACCCGGCTCGGCGATATAGGAAACGCCGGTGCGGTGGGCCCGCTCAATGTTGTCGCCAAAGGGGAAGAACGCGTCCGAACCAAGGGACACGCCGGTCAGGGTATCCAGCCATTCCCGCTTTTCCTCCCGGGTGAGGGGCTCCGGCTTAACGGTGAAGAACTGCTGCCACGCGCCGTCCGCCAGCACGTCCATCCAGTCGTCCGAGATGTACACGTCGATGGTGTTGTCCCGGTCCGGCCGGCGGATGTTCGTCCACAAATTGCAGGCCCAGGACCTTGGGGTGCTGACGCAGCCACCAGATGTCCGCCTTGTTGCCCGCAAGGCGCGTGCAGTGGATGCGGGACTGCTGGCCCGCGCCGATGCCGATGGTCTGGCCGCCCTTCACATAGCACACGGAGTTGGACTGCGTGTACTTCAGCGTGATGAGGGAGAGCACCAGATCCTGCTTCGCCGCGTCTCGGAATCGTCCGGGTTTTCAGTGACGACGTTGGTCAGCAGGGCGTTGTCGATTTTCTGCTCGTTTCTGCCCTGCTCGAACGTGATGCCGAACACATCCTTATGCTCCACCGGAGCGGGGGTGTAGGACGGGTCGATCTACCACATTGTAGCTGCCCTTCTCTTGGTTTTCAGAATTTCCAGCGCCTCGTCGGTATAGCCGGGGGCGATCATGCCGTCCGACACCTCCCGGGCCAGCAGCGTCGCGGTCTGCCTTGTCGCATACGTCGGAGAGCGCCGCCCAGTCGCCGTAGGAGGACATCCGGTCCGCCCCGCGGGCCCGGACATAGGCGCAGGCGATGGGAGAAAGCTCCAGATCGTCCACAAAATAAATCTTTTTCAGCACGTCGGAAAGCGGGATGCCCAGAGCGCGGCGCCCGCCGGGCTGACGTGCTTGAAGGAGGCGGCCGCGGGCAGACCGGTCGCTTCTTTCAGCTCCTTCACCAGCTGCCAGCTATTGAGGGCGTCCAGAAAGTTGATGTACCCCGGCCGGCCGTTCAGCACCTCGATCGGGCAGGTCGCCCGTCCCCATAAAAATGCGGGAAGGCGTCTGATTGGGGTTGCAGCCGTATTTCAGCGTCAGTCATCATCGTTCGCCATGGAAACCATCCTTTCACAAGATGCGGTTTAACTTCTATTGATTCTTGTTGCGGATGCGGGCCTCGTCTTTCCCGTCCCGAAATCGATATACCGGGTGAACAGGACACCTTGTTGTCCTCGTTCAGGCTGTTCCACACCGTGTCGGTGAAAACGTCGATATCCCCTTCCAGCGCCACCAGCGCCGGCTCCCCTCAAAGGAGGGCAGCGGGTTTCCGTCCCCCTGATAGGTGTGGATAAACCGCCCCTCCCCCGCGAGCGGGGCCTCGTACTCGTAGAAATACCGCTGGGCAGACGCGTCGTTCCCCTCCGCCGATTTCAGGATGGACAAACGGAACCGGTCGTGACAGGGCTCCACCATTCCGGAAATACGGGGGGTAAAATTCGGTCCGTCCGGCTCAAAGGTGCGGGTGCGCAGAGCGTCCTCGAAGGATTTTCCCTGCTCCAGAAACTCCACAATCGTGTCGGTCTGGTCGCCGTTAGTGACGACGGTCGTGTTCTCCGATCACCCGCACCGGCGCGTAGATAATCAGGAGGGATCGGTCAGCCTGCTCTCGTCAAAGGCTTTGGTTTTGAGCCCTCCCCTTCCGCGATAAACACGCGGTTCCGGCTGTTGACACTGCGGCCCATGATGAAATACGCAATCACCATGGCTTTGGCCGTCCGCGCTTTTGCCCAGAATGATTCCCCGTCCGGGATAGGAGGTCGCGCCCTCCGAGTTTCCTGTTTCATGGATGCTCCATCAGTCAATCGGCCTCCCGCCGTCATTTATTCGCCTATTCGCCTATTCGCGCCGTCAGCCGGCGGCTCCAAATCGTTTTCCAACAAGACGGATTCTTCCCTCGCAAAACAGGGAAGCCTTGGGCAGCAGCTCCCATTCCGCCTGCCCATCACCCGAAGCTGTAAGGTTTCGGGGGTATCCTGCCGGCTGAACGGCCACCGCCTTTTGCAGGATGATCGCCCCGCCGTCCGGAATTTCGTTAACGAAATGGACAGTCGCGCCGGTCACCTTCACCCCATAATCCAGCGCCGCCTGATGGACGCGCAGGCCGTAATACCCTTTTCCCCGCAGAAGGCGGGAATCAGGGGGATGGACGTTGAGAATCCGGTTGGCATAGGCGGCACATTTCCTCGCCCAGAATGCAGAGGAAACCCCAGCACCACCAGATCGGCCTCCGCAGCCGTTTCAGTTCGGCCAGCAGTTCCGCGCGTCGAAAGCGGCGGCGGAGGCAAACGCCTTCCGGCTCGATCACCGTGCCGGGAACGCCGTGCCGCGCGGCCCGCTCCAGCGCATACGGCGCCCGGAGCAGAAGAAATCACCCGGACAATCCGCCCTTTCGGATTTCCCGGCGGTTCCTGCGGCGTCGATGAGCGCCTGCAGGTTGGTCCCTCCGCCGGAAACCAGCACCACGATGTTTAACATAGCGCGACACCCTCGTCGCCCCGGGCCTAGCCCGAGCAGAACGGCCTTTTTCGCCCGCCCCGTTCAGAACGCGGAGCGCCATCCGCCTTGTCGGAGGCCACGGCGATGCACAGGCCGGTGCCCATGTTGAAGGTGTTGAACATATCGTGCTCGAAATATTCCCCACCTTCTGAAGAAGCTGGAAGATCGGCAGGACCGGCACGTTCTTCTTTTCGATCACGGCCTGTCATTCCGTCCGGAAGCATCCGCGGGATGTTTTTCATAATACCCGCCGCCGGTGATGTGGGAAATCCCGTGGATTCCCACCTTGCAGATCAGCTCCAGAATCGGCCGGACATAAATTTTCGTCGGGGTGAGCAGGGTTTCGCCCAGAGTCGCGCCCAGCTCGTCATAATACACCGACAGGGTCTTTTCCGATACATCGAACACCTTCCGCACCAGCGAAAATCCGTTGGAATGCACGCCGCTGGAGGCCACGCCGATCAGCGCGTCCCCTCCGGACCATGCGCGCTGTCCACGATCTTCCGGTCGGCCATTCCCACGCAGAAGCCGGCAAGGTCGTATTCGTCCACCGGATAAAAGCCCGGCATCTCGGCGGTTTCCCCGCCGATCAGGGCGCAGCCCGCCTGTACGCACCCTTCCGCCACACCGGCGACAATGGACGCGATTTTCTCCGGAACGTTTTTCCCGCAGGCAATGTAATCCAGGAAAAAGAGCGGCTGCGCGCCGGAACAGGCCACGTCGTTTACGCACATCGCAACACAGTCGATTCCGACAGTGTCGTGCCGATCCTGCAGGAACGCCAGCTTCAGCTGCCAAGTCCGGACAGCACGCCAGGAATGTTGGTGCGCGCCACATGCGCCTTTCATCAACTCTGCTCGCCCGGTAGCCGGCAGTGACATCCACACCGGCGGCGGCATAGCTTTGCCTTCGCTCTTCATATAAACCTGCCTTCCACATCACTCAAAAGGCCGCCAAGGGACAGCGGCGGCCTTCTGCAAGGATTCCGCCTGATCCGACGGAATCGGTATCTGGTGCTTATTCCCCCATCAGGCGCATACCCCTGATATGCTTCTACTCCCCGCCCAGGTTGCGGCGGAAGCGGTCCTTGTCCAGCTTTTCGCCCGAGGTGCACTTCCCAGAAGCGGCAGGTGTCCGGCGAAATTTCATCCGCCAGCACGATGGTGCCGTCCGCCGTCTTGCCGAATTCCAGCTTGAAATCCACCAGGTCGATGTCCATTTTCAGAAAGGCCTTGAGAAGTTCGTTAATCTTGAACGCATAACCCGCAATGACATCCAGCTCCTCCTTGGTCGCCAATCCTAGGGCCAGGATGTGGTACTCGTTGATCATGGGATCGCCCAGCTCGTCGTCCTTATAGCTGTATTCCAGGGACGGAGTCTTGAGTACCGTTCCCTCCGCCACGCCGAAGCGCTTAGAGAAGGAACCCGCCGCCGCGATGTTGCGGATAATGACCTCCCAACGGCACGATGGACACCTTTTCACCAGCGCGTCCCCTGCTCGGAAAGCTCCGACAAAATGGGTGGGTACGCCGTTTTCCTCCAGCATCTGCATCAGCAGGTTGGACATGCGGTTATTTACCACGCCCTTGCCCAGGATGGTCCCTTTCTTTTCGCCATTGAAGGCAGTGGTCGTCCTTTGTAGTCCACGATCACCAGCTGAGGATCGTCCGTGGCAAAAACCTTTTTTCGCTTTTCCCTTCGTACAGTTGAGCTCCCTTTGCATGCTTGTTTCCTCCCCTGATTGTCTTTCAAAATATTCCAAAAATTTGACGCGTTGTGCCGGGACGCTATCACCAAATCCCGTTGCCGATATATTCTTTTTATGCGTTGAGGCTTCCGCCAGCTTGCGGTCCTTTTCCCGGACCCCTTCGGCCATCGTGCTTCATCTCGTGAAGCGCTGCGTTAAGGCCGCCGTCGGACGGCCAGCATCTGCGCCGCTAGGGATCGCAGCGTTCTCCGCCCCATCCACCGCCACCGTGGCCACCGGATGCCTGAGGGCATTTGGACCGTGGACAACAGGGAATCCAGCCCGTCCAGGGTGGAGGACTTCACCGGAATGCCGATGACCGGCAGCGTCGTGTGCGCAGCCAGCACGCCCGCAAGATGCGCAGCCTTGCCCGCCGCCGCAATGATAACGCCAAAGCCCTTTCCTCCGCGGAGGAGGCAAGGCGGCGGCTTCCTCCGGCGTGCGGTGGGCGGACATGACGTGCGCCCACCGGTATACCGAACGCCTTCAGCTTATCTATCGCCTTGCCCACTACGGAAGATCACTGTCGCTTCCCATAACGACCGCCACTTTTTTTCTGTCCGCCATACTATCATCATCCTTTCCCTGTGAGCGCCCGACCCGCGCGGCGGTGGCGCCATAAAAACAGGCTGCGGCCTATGCGCACCGCAGCCCTATTTTTCACCTTGTTTTGGCCGGCACGAAGGCTCTGGCTGGCGCGGCCGGTGCTCCCATCCGCCTGGAAATACCCGCCTGCGAAATCCATCCCACAGCCCTCCTTCTGCCAATTGCTTCATTGTAGAGCATTCCGGCATTGAATGCAAGCCCTCCGTCCCGAACGCAGTCAAAATTTGTGGGAGAATGCGGCAGGCAGTCTATCGTCCCTCCCCTTTTTAGCTATTTTGTAGAAAACGGGAATTCCGTCCCCCCCCTTTACCGAAACGACAAAGCCCCCGGAAGAAGGGTGCCTTCTTCCGGGGACCATTTCCGCGCAGGGGGACAAATAGGACGATTAATACATGCCGTCCATACCGCCGGGTTGCCGCCGCAGGAGCCGCCGGTTCTTC
>VOFB01001544.1_pt1 | contig 12281 bp, 19 predicted proteins | sample 5384141 | NCBI WGS metagenome assembly VOFB01 (sample SAMN12384721, study PRJNA508395) | human gut metagenome | isolation source: healthy gut A | host: Homo sapiens | reverse complement strand
ATATAAAGAAAAGTTAAAAAACATAAAGATAAAATCCCTCTGCCGGCGCGAAATCAGGAAGAAACCGGCTCCGCGGCTTGAAATTTTCCGTAAGGTGAGTTATACGTTTAAGTTAAAATGGGTTTTAATGCGCCCACATCGCAGCGCGAAGGCGCGGCGATCGGCGCCGTGTGGGCAGGTGGAGCACAGGTCTCCTCCGTGTCCGGCAAGAATCGGTTGAAAGGTCAGAAAACATGAGCAAAAAGCACCGCACAATACGGCAACGAAAGCATAGTCGCCCTCAAGGGCGCGGACAGAGTCCGCAAGCGCCCCGGCGTCATTTTCGGCTCGGACGGGATAGACGGCTGCGAGCACGCCGCCTTTGAGATCCTCTCCAACGCCATCGACGAGGCGCGCGAGGGCAACGGCGATCTCATAACGCTGACATATTATGAGGACAAGTCCATTGAGGTAGAGGATTTCGGCCGCGGCTGTCCCGTGGACTGGAACCCGGCGGAAAAGCGCTTCAACTGGGAGCTTGTCTACTGTGAGCTGTACGCCGGCGGCAAGTACAAAAACGACGACGGCGGCGACTATGAATACTCCCTCGGCCTCAACGGTCTCGGCGCCTGCGCCACGCAGTACGCCTCCGAGTATATGGACGTCACCGTCTGGCGGGACGGGAACAAATATCAGCCGCATTTCAAAAAGGCAAGGCCTGCGGCAAGAAGGGGCAGGAGCTTTTGGTCGAGCCTGCCGACCGGAAAAAGACCGGTACGCTCATCCGCTGGCGGCCGGACATCGAGGTGTTCACGGATATCGACATTCCGGAGGAGCACTTCGCAAGCATGCTTTGCACCGGCAGGCCGTCGTCAACGCGGGCGTCACTTTCCGGCTGCGGATACAGAAAAACGGCAAGTTCGAGACGCGCGATTTCCTCTACGAAAACGGCATCAAGGACTACGTTGCGGGAGCTTGCGGGCGAGAACCCGCTGACCCAGCCGGAGTTCATCTCCGCCGAGCGCAAGGGGCGCGACCGCGAGGACAAGCCCGAATACAAGGTCAAGCTCTCCGCCGCCTTCTGCTTTCGAACCGCGTGACCGCGCTGGAGTATTACCACAACTCCTCGTGGCTCGAAAACGGCGGCGCGCCCCGACAAGGCCGTCCGCACCGCCTTCACCTACGCGATAGACGCGTACATCAAAAAGAGGGCAAGTACCAGAAGAACGAGAGCGCGATAAAATTCCAGGACGTGCAGGACTGCCTCGTCCTCGTCACGAACTGCTTCTCTACGCAGACCTCCTACGAGAACCAGACCAAGAAGGCCATCAACAACAAATTCATCCAGACCGCGATGACGGAATTCTTCAAGGAGCGGCTGGAGATATACTTCATCGAGAACAAGCCGGAGGCCGACCGCGTGGCCGAGCAGGTGCTGATAAACAAGCGCAGCCGCGAGACGGCGGAGCGCGCGCGTATCGGCATGAAGAAGAAGAAGACTCTCCGGCAACATCGACATCGCCAACCGCGTGCAGAAATTCGTAGACTGCCGCAGCCGCGAGCCGGAGCGCCGCGAGATATACATCGTCGAGGGCGACTCCGCACTCGGCGCCTGGCCTCGCGTGACGCGGAATTTCAGGGCATCATGCCCGTCCGCGGCAAGATACAACTGCCTCAAGGCCGACTATGTCCGCATCTTCAAAAAAAGCGACGTCATAACCGACCTCATGAAGGTGCTCGGCTGTGGAGTCGAGGTCAAGGGACAAGCACGTCAAGGATCTCGAGCTTCGATATAAACAATCTCCGTTGGAGCAAGGTCATCATCTGCACCGATGCCGACGTTGACGGCTTCCAGATACGAACCCTCATCCTCACGATGCTCTACCGCCTCGTGCCGACGCTCATCCGCGAGGGCTACGTGTACATCGCGGAGTCGCCGCTCTACGAGATAGAGAGCAAGGGCAAGACCTATTTTGCCTACTCCGACCGCGAGAAGGCCGAGATAGTCGACTCGCTCAACGGCGCGAAGGCCAGCATCAGCCGCAAAGAAAGGTCTCGGCGAGAACGATCCGGACATGATGTGGCTGACGACGATGAACCCCGAGACGCGCCGCCTCATACGGGTCATGCCCGAGGACGCTGAGCTGATGGCCAGAAGCTTTGACCTGCTGCTCGGCGATGATCTCGCCGGGCGCAAGGAGCACATCGCCCTCGAGGGGCACAAGTACCTCGACATGGCCGATCTTTCGTAAATAAAATCAAATTAGAGATACAGGAGAAAACTATGAATTCAGGAAGTTCTTTTTGAATACGGCAGAAAGCTTGCCATCCGCCTTGTCATCGCGGCGAGCGTGTGCGCGTGATAAGCCTGCTGTGCCCCGGAAGGCTCGTACTATCAGTTCGGCTTCGTGGCGCTGACGGCGGCGATATTCGTCGGCACGATAATCTGCTGCACCCGTTCGTCGATTCGAAGGGCAACTTCGGCAAGGTCTATTCGCGCGACATGGCGTGGGCGGCCAGCCGATACACCGAGGCGAAGCTCGCGCCCATCTGCGCCGAACTCTTCCGCGACATCGACTCTGACACCGTTGATTTTGTCGACAACTACGATAACTCGATGAAAGAGCCGGCGCTGCTGCCGACAACGTTCCCGAATATCCTCGTGTCCGCCAACCAGGGCATCGCCGTCGGCATGGCGAGCCAGCTGTGCGGCTTTAACTTGGGCGAGGTCTGCGACACGACGATCGCCTTTTTGAAAAATCCCGAGGTGCGCATCAGCGAAACGCTGCTCGCGCCCGACTTCCCGACCGGCGGCGAGGTCCTGTACGACCCGCGCGTCATCGAGGATATCTACAATACCGGCCGCGGCGGCGTGAAGGTGCGCGCCCGCTGGCGATACGACAAAAAGGAAAATCTCATCGAAATTTACGAGATCCCCTACACCACCACGACCGAGGCCATCATGGACAAGGTCGCCGAGCTCATCAAGGCGGGCAAGGTCAAGGAAATTTCCGACATGCGTGACGAGACCGACCTCTCCGGTCTCAAGCTGACGATCGACTTAAAGCGCGGTGCCGACCCCGACAAGCTGATGCAGAAGCTCTTCAAGTCCACGACACTGCAGGATACGGCGTCGTGCAACTTCAACGTGCTCATCGGCGGCATGCCGCGCGTGATGGGCGTGCGCGAGCTTTTAGACGAGTGGTGCGCGTGGCGCACCGAGAGCGTCAAGCGCCGCGTGTACTTCGTGCTCAAAAAGCGGCAGGACAAGCTGCACCTCTTAAAGGGCCTTAAAAAGATCCTGCTCGACATCGACAAGGCCATCAAGATCATCCGTGAGACGGAAAAGGAGGCCGACGTCGTGCCGAACCTGATGATCGGCTTCGGCATCGACCAAATCCAGGCGGAATAAGGCGTTCAAACGTGTCATCAAGTATTTGGTAATTTTATCGGCTCCGCCATATACGCGGTGGGCTTCCAGTTCTTCATGTACCCGAACAACATCGTCTCCGGCGGCGTGACCGGCATTTCGATGATCATCAACCACTTCACCGGCTTCCCCGTCGGTATGATGTCCATCATCATGAACGTGCCGCTGTTTCTCATCGCGTGGAAACACTTCGGCCTGCCGTTTCTCATCGGCTCCCTCGCGGGGACGGTGTTCTCCTCGGCGTTTGTCGATATCTTCGCCATGACCGGCATATCCCTGACGGACGACCCGATGCTCGCCAGCATCATCGGCGGCGTGATAAAGGGCTTCGGCTACGGACTTATCTTCTTCGTCGGCGCAACGACCGGCGGCGTGGATATCGTCGCCAAATTCGTGCGGCAGAAGAACCCGCATATAAACTTCGGCACCATCATTCTCATCATCGACGTGTCCGTCGTCACCGCCTACGCGCTGGTGCTCGACAAATATGAGAGCGCGATGTACTCGCTCATCGCCATGTTCGTCGTCACCAAGGTCGTCGACCTCGTGCTCTACGGTATCGACAACTCCAGCATCTGCTACATCATCAGCGAAAACAGCGCCGAGCTTATCAAGCAGATAACCACCGGGCACATCCACCGCGGCGTCACCATTCTTGAGGGCGAGGGGCGCGTATTCTCACCGCAAGAAGGAAGTCATCATGTGCGTCATCAAGCGCACGCAGATCGCCGAGATACGCCGCACCGTCAAGAATATCGACGAGAAGGCATTCTTCATCGTCACCGACGCGAAGAACGTTTTCGGCAACGGCTTTGAAAGCATAAACGAGGTAAAATGATGAAAAAGACGTCTCACCGCCATAGTTCTCGCCGCCGCACTTGCATTTGCGCTGTGCGGCCATGCGGAAGCGCGTTCGAAAAGGAATATGAGGCGGTGAGCGACTATGTGCCCACGGTGCAGGCAAGCCCGTATACCGGCGACAAGGTGACTGTGCGCGCTTCGGCTCGCTCAAGCAGGCGATCTCTGAGTTTGTTCTCCGCGGCGAGACGACCGGCAAGATCGTTTTCGACACGGCCTACGACGGGGACGCGACCGAGGATCTGGCCAGCGCCTGCTGGCAGATACGCACGCAGAACGCCCTCTGCGCCTACTGCGTCGAGAATATGGCCTATGAGCTGAACAAGATCGTCACGTATTATGAGGCGACCGTGTATATCACCTACGCCGAGAGCCGCGCCGCCGTGTCGGACATCGTCTCTCTGCCGTATTCAAGCGGCATCACGGACGTTATACGCGCAGCGTTTGCGGACTTCGAGGAGCGGCTCGTGCTGCTCATCAACGCCAGCTCCTATACGGAGGACGGCATGGCGGAGCTTGTCCGCTGGGTGTATACATCCTATCCGCTGAGCCTGCCGAAGAAGCCGAACGTCTCTGTGAATCTTTACACCGGAACCGGCATGCAGCGCCTGTACGAGATAACGCTGGACTACGGTGTCGACAATGAGGAGCAGGAGTCGTTTTTGAACAGCGTCGGCAAGCTCGGTTCCCTGTTTGACGCGCAGACGCGCCGGCTGGACGAGCCGCACCGCGCGCTCGCCGCCTGCGAATATCTTGTGGCAAACTGCGATTACGATGCGCGCGGCTACGATTCCGCGTACTCCGCCCTGAGCTACGGCTACGCGGGCAGCGAGGGCATCGCCCTTGCGTATACGGAGCTGTGCCGTCAGCTCGGGATAGACTGCACCGTGGTGTACGGGCAGCTTGACTGGGCGGATCACTGCTGGAACGTCATAAAGCTTGACGGCGACTATTATCATGTGGACGTCACTGCCTGCATCGACGGCGGCATAGAGGCCGGATTCCTGAAAAATGACGAGGCGATGTGGGGCAGCTACCGCTGGAACGCCTCCGATCTGAAGCCCTGTAACGGTTCTCTCAGTTATAACAATTTAAGATGAAAAAAGGGCTTGACAAATCAGCAATTTGTGGTAAGATAATGACCGTTGCTGATGCGGCTTTAGCTCATCCGGTAGAGCGCCACCTTGCCAAGGTGGAGGTAGCGAGTTCGAGCCTCGTAAGCCGCTCCACAAAAACCTATTGCTCCGGCAATAGGTTTTTTTAATAGTAGCGTTTAACATGTTTTTGTTTGTTATTTGTTTTTAGGTTTTAATAGTTAATAGTACATCCGCGGGTATGATGGAATTGGCAGACATGCGAGATTTAGGTTCTCGTGCCGAGAGGCGTGCAGGTTCGACCCCTGTTACCCGCACCACGTCGTCGCAAGCTTCGCATCGCTTGCGACGACTTTTTATGCTTTGCATCAAAGCCATCTCGCGCTCACTCCGGCTGCTCCTCATTTCCAAATCAAACCCGCCTGCGGCTGGGCTTTGATTCGGTTTTTTTACTATAGGCGCTATAAGCGTCTGTCTTTTGCTATGCGCTATGGCTCTGCGGCGCTTTTGGCAATATACCAGTATTTAACGACGGCAATCCGTCTGCCGACGTGTGGTTCGGCGGCACCACCGACCCCTACAGCATCACGTCTGCGCGGCCGAGGGTCTGCTCGAGGCCTATCGGCGGCAGAGAACGCCTCCCACCTCATCAGCGACATGTACAAGGACGCTGAGGGTAAGTGGTACGGCATTTACACCGGCATTCTTGGCTTCATGGTCAACACCGACGAGCTCGAGCGTCTCGGTCTCGAGGCTCCGGCGGACTGGGCCGACCTGCTCAAGCCCGAGTACAAAGACCTGATCTGGATCTCCAACCCCAACACCGCCGGCACCGCCAAGCTGGTCATCAACACCATGATCCAGAAGTACGGCCATGACGAAGGCATCCAGTACCTCGTAGACCTCGATAAGAACATCGAGGTTTACACCAAGTCCGGCTCCGGTCCCAGCCAAGAAGGTGGGCACCGGCGAGTGCGTCATCGGCATCGGCTTCCTGCATGACGGCATCACCCAGATCATCGACAACGGCTACGACAACATCGAGCTGATCATCCCCTCCAGTGGCACCTCCTGTGAGGTCGGCGCGACCGCCATGTTCAAAGGGCGCCGCGCACCCCAACGCTGCGAAGCTGTGGATCGAGTACGCTCTGTCCCCGAGTGCGTTGAGCTCGCTGCCCAGAACGGCTCTTACCAGTTCCTGGTCATCGACAACGCCACCCAGCCCGAGGCTGCCGCGGAGTTCGGTCTGGACCCCGACAACGTCATGGAATATGACTTCGACGACGCCACCAAGAACATCAAGACCTACGTTGAGGAGGTCATGAATGCTCTGGCCGCCTCCGGCGCGAACACCGGCGACGAGAACCGCTTCCAGGTGAAGTAATTTCCCTACATCGTCTGATCGCATCGACCCAACGATCCCGACGGGGCGGCGGCATCCGCTGCCCCGCTCTGCTGTTTTCCAAACCACCAAACCGAAAGAGTCAGAGGGATTCCCTGGTACGTTCTCAAAGGGCGCGGCGCTGGACCGGAAAAAGCTGATGGCCGATCCCATCATGGTCACCACCATCGTCGTGCTCATCACCTTTCTGACTCTGTTCATTCTCTATCCGCTGGCGATCCTGCTGGTGGACAGCTTCGTGGGCGACGGCAGGCTTCGCTTCGGCATCTTTCGAGCGCATCTTCGCCATGCCCACCTTTACCAAGGCCATCACCAACACGCTCAAGGTCGGCTTCCTCGTCGGAATTCTGTCGGCGCTGCTCGGCCTGCTCTTCGCGTATGTTGAGGTCTACGTCCGCATGGGCAAATTCACCGTGGACTTTTTTCAAGGTCGTTTCGATGCTGCCGGTCGTCTCGCCGCCGTTCGTGCTCAGCCTTTCCATGATCATGCTCTTCGGCAAGTCCGGCATCATCACCCGCTTCCTGCTGAAGATCTACGATAACAGCGTGTACGGCTTCTGGGGCATCGCCGTCGTGCAGACGCTCACGTTCTTCCCGGTGTGCTACATGATGCTCAAGGGACTCTTGAAAAACATCGACCCCTCGCTCGAGGAAGCCGCCCGCGACATGGGCGCTTCGCGCTGGAAGGTGTTCACGAGCGTGACGTTCCCGTTACTGCTCCCCGGTCTCGGCAATGCGTTCCTCGTCACGTTCATCGAGTCCATCGCCGACTTTGCCCAACCCCATGATCATCGGCGGCTCCTATGATACGCTCGCAACGACCATCTATCTGCAGATCACCGGCGCTTACGACAAGGCCGGCGCCGCGGCGATGGCGGTGGTGCTCCTCTGCATCACGCTGGCGATGTTTGCGGTGCAGAAGTATTACCTCGAGCGCAAGACCGCCGCGACGCCTGACCGGCAAGGCCTCCCGCGGCCGTATGCTCATCACCGACCGCAGCGTCCGAGTTCCGCTCACGGTGCTCTGCTCGCTCGTGGCGCTCTTTTGTTATCATGATGTACATTTGCGTCCCGATCGGTGCCTGCTTCCCGACGTGGGGCTACAAGTTCTTCCCGCTCACGGGCAAGTGGTTCAAGCTCGTATTCACGCGCTACCACGGTCTCCAGGCGTTCCGTGATTCGTTTATTCTCAGCCTGATCTCCGCGCCCATCACGGCGCTTTTGAGCATGATCATCTCGTATCTCGTCGTCAAGCGGAAGTTTAAATCCAAGGGCTTCATTGAGGCGGTCTCCATGCTTGCCATGGCGGTGCCGGGCACCGTTCTCGGCGTCGGCTACATCCGCGGCTTCTCCGGCGGCCTGTTCCACACCGGCTTCATGCAGGGGCTTTACGGCACGGGGCTCATCCTCATCATCGTCTTTGTCGTCCGCTCTCTTCCGACCGGCACGCGAAGCGGCATCTCCGCGCTGCGGCAGATCGACAAGTCCATCGAGGAATCCGCCTACGACATGGGCGCGGACAGCTTCCGGTGTTTATGACCGTAACGCTCCCGCTCATCAAGGATTCGTTCCTCAGCGGTCTTGTCACCGCGTTCGTCCGCAGCATCACCGCCATTTCCGCCATCATCCTGCTGGTCACGCCGCAGTTCCTGCTCATCACCGTGCAGATCAACGAGTTTGCCGAAAAAGGCTCCTACAGCATTGCCTGCGCCTTTGCCACGATCCTCATCGTCATCACCTACGGCAGCGTGCTGCTGATGAATCTGGTAACAAAGCACTTCGGCACCAGCAGAAAAATCAAGGAGGGAAAGTAAGCCATGGAAAAAGTGAAAAAAGGCGTGCGTCTCGAACATATCTCCAAGATCTATCAGGATCCCAAGACCGGCAAGGATTTTTACGCCGTCAAGATAACTCCTCGTCATCGAGACGGGCGAATTCGTGACGCTCCTCGGCCCCTCCGGCTGCGGCAAAACGACGACGCTGCGAATGATCGCCGGCTTTGAAAGCCCGGACGAGGGCGAAATTTATCTCGGCGAGGAGGCCATAAACGAGCTCACGCCGAATAAGCGCGACACGGCGATGGTGTTCCAGAGCTACGCGCTGCTGCCGCACTACAACGTGTTCGATAACGTCGCCTACGGTCTCAAGCTGCGCAAGGTGCCGAAGGATGAGATAAAGCGAGCGCGTCATGAAGATACTCGACCTCGTCGAGCTCACCGGTATGGAGGGCCGCATGACCAACCAGCTCTCCGGCGGTCAGCAGCAGCGTGTGGCGCTCGCCCGCGCGCTCGTCATCGAGCCGTCCGTCCTGCTGTTCGATGAGCCGCTCTCGAACCTTGACGCAAAGCTGCGCGTCTCGATGCGCACTGAGATCCGCCGCATCCAGCAGGAGGTCGGCATCACGGCCATCTATGTCACGCACGACCAGAGCGAGGCAATGGCTCTGTCGGATCAGATCATCATAATGAACAAGGGCGTTGTCGCTCAGGTCGGCACCCCGCAGGAGATATACTATCACCCGAACAGCGAGTTCGTCGCCGACTTCATCGGCGAGGCAAACTTCCTGCACGGCACTCTCACGGGCATTGATGGCGCTGCAGGCCGTAATGAACATCGAGGGTACTGAGCTCCGTGTCGCGTCGACCGACGGTCTTGAGGTAGGGGAAGGAATACACGCTCGTCCTGCGTCCCGAGGCGGCGACGCTTGCCGACGAGGGCGGCCTGCCCTGCAAGGTCATACTCAGCTGCTTCATGGGCTCGTACCAGAACTATCATGTCATGGTAGGGAACACCCTTGTGAAGCTCACCGAGAATAACCCCAAGAACAAGCGCATCTACGCTGTCGGCGAGGAGTGCTGCCTGCGCTTCGATCCGGACGCGGTACATATACTGTAAAGAGCAGGCAAAAAAATTTCGGCTCTGTGTCAATAGTAAAAGCACAACTATTGACACAGAGCCTGTTTTTGCAGCTGAAATGCTGTTTTATTCTATCCCGTATTTTTCCTTCAGCTCCGGGCGGATATCGTCAAAGCTCCTGACCGGCGCGGGCTCGGCGGCGTGTTCGCCGATGTGCTTCTCCATCCACACCATGTCGTACCAGCGGCCGAACTTATATGCGCAGCCCGTGAATCTGCCGACGAACCTGTAGCCAAGGTGCTCATGGAACTGCTCGCTGTTGAGCGTCAGGTATCGTCCGGCACTGTCGGGTGCGCGATGCAGGCGTTGACGTTCGTGATGTTCTGCAGCTTCAGCGCCCCTTCAAGCGCGGTGTACAGGAGCTTGCCGAGGCCGAGATGCTTTGCGTCGGTGCGGATATATATGCTTGTCTCCACAGCCCATGCGTAGGCGGCGCGTGTCTTGAACGCGGATGCGTAGGCGTAGCCCATTATCTCCCCGCCACGCTCTGCAACAAGGTAGGGATACCTGCTGAGCGTATGCTCGATGCGCTCTCGGAACTCCTCTATCGACGGGACTTCATATTCAAAGGTGATGGCCGTGTTTTCCACGTAGGGCGCATAGATCGCCAGCAGCTTCTCCGCGTCCTCGCCTCCTGCAATTCTCACATGGCAGCTTTCCATGCCGCATACCTCTTTTTCATCTGATGGCAGCAGCAATATTAGCACAGTGAGCCCGCGTTTTCAAGCGGTTTCGACGGCATATCGCGTGAATTTTTCAGACATTTAGTCAAGATTGTACTTGTAATAACGCCGGATTGATAGTATAATACAAAAAGCTTAAAAATTAAAAGCAAAGGCTGGATCAGATATGAGTACATACAAGCGCCGCTTCGGCGACAGGAAGGAAGGCCGGCTCCTCCGTTCACTTCCCGCTTTCTCCAAGTTCATTCCATATATCATGCCCACGCGCAACGATGCATCCAACCAGTATGAGGAGAGCTTCGAGGTCTCCGATGTTGACCGCCGCCTGCGCCAGCTCCGCGTTCAGGGCTATAAGGGCATCGGCATCCTGCATTTCATAATCGCGGCTTACATACGCGGCGTATCCATGCTGCCGGGAATGAACCGCTTCATCGTCGGCCGCCGCATCTACGCAAGGGATGATATCTCTGTCGTCATGACCGTCAAGCGCAGCCTCTCCCGTCGACGCCACGGAGACTACTATAAAGGTACACTTTGAACCGACGGACACGATCTTTGACGTCTACCGCAAGATGAACGAGAAAAAATCGACGAAATCAAGGCTTCCGACGAAAACAACAACACCGAGGCAGTTGCCGAGACCTTCTGCCGCGCGCCGCGCTTCCTGCTCCGCTTCGCGCTGGCGATCGTCCGCATGCTGGACTATTTTGGTTGGCTTCCCGAGAGCCTGACCGAGGCAAGCCCTTCCATGGCTCGATGATAATCACCGACCTTGGCTCGCTCCGCATAGGACCCATTTTTCACCATATATAACTTCGGTACGCCCCGGTGTTCATCGCCTTCGGCGCGAAGCGTCACGCCTATGAGCTTGACCGACACGGCAACATGGTCGACCGCAAATACGTCGACTGCAAGTTCGTCATGGACGAGCGCACGGTCGACGGGCATTATTACGCCCAGTTCCTCCAGGCGATCCGCTATCTGTTCCAGCACCCCGAGGTAGTCGAAGCTCCTCCTCCAGAGTCATTGACGATATCTATTGATAAGATTTATATGAAAATTCCCGGACGAAAGTCCGGGAATTTTTCATGGAGATGGAGAGATTCGAATCTCTGAAACTTCACAATAAAGCCCTCTACCGTTGGTAGAGGGCTTATTTTATGGCGGAGATGGAGAGATTCGAACTCTCGAAGAGTTTTTGACCCTTACACGATTTCCAATCGTGCGCTCGACCAACTACGCGACATCTCCGTGTTTGCTCAAAAAAACAAATTATCAACTTGTCAGCTTGGATATTATAATTCATATGTGCCGTAAAGTCAAGGAATATTTTTCAATTCTTCGGGAAAGATTATTTTGAGACAAAAAAGGAGGACAGCGCCGTGAAGATGACGAACGACGAGTATAAAATTTGCCGGGCAGCACGCGCCACGCTCAAGGGCGGGGCGGAACATGCTGCGCGCCTTTGTGAGCGGCGGAGCGATCTGCGCCGTCGGTCAGGCTCTGACGAATCTGTACCTTTATATCGGCATGGAGATGGACAGTGCCTGCGCGGCCTGCTCCGTGACGCTGGATCTTCATCGGCGCGCTGCTGACGGGGCTCGGCGTATATGACGACATGGCGCGCTTTTCCGGTGCGGGCACGCTCGTACCGATAACGGGCTTTGCAAACCGTCGTCGCCCCGGCGATAGAAAACCGCAATCGGTGAGTATCAGGACTGAATCCGACAAAATATGCTGGGAAGGAGGTACTTGAAGCGGCTATTATCCCGCATGATTTCAGCCTGCCACAGAGCCAGATGGATGTAGCTGATCCGTCTGGCTCATTTTATTTTCCGATACTTTTATAACACGGGAGGAAGTACCATGCAACAGGGCGTATTATACTTTGAGAGGCAAACAGAACGTATGGATATCCG
>VOFB01003728.1_pt1 | contig 12282 bp, 10 predicted proteins | sample 5384141 | NCBI WGS metagenome assembly VOFB01 (sample SAMN12384721, study PRJNA508395) | human gut metagenome | isolation source: healthy gut A | host: Homo sapiens | reverse complement strand
GACTTGCAAAGGAACTATCGGGGAAATCGCATATAATAACTTTGGGAAAGCTCACATTGCACGACAAATTATGGCTATTCGCAATAATTACAGCCTCAATGTTGATTTTCTTGCATTATGTATTGAATATTCAATGACGAAAATCAAACAAGCCGCCAAAGGACTTATTCCTGGAATATCTCGTGAAGATATTCTTAATTTGCTTATACCTATTCCACCAACCAAAGAGCAAGAAAAAATTTGCGACAAGCTCAAAGTAACTTTTTCAGCAATAAAGCATATCGAGAAAGCGTCTTAATTGAGACTCTCTTCGATTACAGCAAAGTGGCTTAATGCAATATTTATAGATTTATCAATGCGTTTCTGTTCAGATAAAGGAGGAATTGCAATGAGCATTTCCTTCAACGTAAGCGGCTTCAATTCCTTTTGGTTTGTTGAACCTTCACCTTCTTTTTTCAAGTACGCTTTGATGTGCCTTCATGAAACGCATATAGGTAATATGAGTTAATGCAACTAAAACTACGAATTACCGTAACATGAGAATCAGGAACAATTGAAAGACCTTTAGTATTGTCAGTATTCCTATAAATCCCTACTCGACCAAGAGTGCCGGTTCCGGTAGAATTGATTACCGTATCACCATCTTGCATGTATTCATCATCTGGGTAACGTTTCAATGCAGTTTCGTCAAGATACTGTGCTAAGCTTACATCAATGCTGTTGTGCTTTGTGTTACATTTTTGAGCAAATACAAGCACATTACTATTTTCTGTATATTTTGGAGATTTTCCACGGCGAATTTCTTTAACACAGCAGTTTTCTAATCGCATCCAAGTCCAAGTATCAGGAATATTATATGAAGATAACAGAGTCCTTCTTATCACGCTTAATTTTACCTTTGAAGCTTAATCAGTTCTTCTTATCACGCTTAATTTTTCGGCTCAATCAGTATGCGTTCAAGAGGAACGGAAGCCGGCTCATCATTCGGGTCTTGCGGTACAAGTTTACCACGAATAGCAAGATCAAGAATTTTTGATTTAGCATTTGTAATAGTTGCTTGTAAGACATCTTTATTAGATTGAATCTGAATTACTTTTACAAGCGCTCGTTGCGCTGCATCAACTATACGTAATTGTTCATTCTTTGGTGGAACAATGCATAAATAATTCGTTGCTGCAGAAATTGTAATTGTGTCAACCGTTGTACCTTTAGAGTTATCTCTCATTTGTGATTGAACAAAGCTTGACTCCAATAAGATTTTAGCGAATTGAGAAACAAGTAGTTTGTTTTTGTTTTCAAAACAAAGTACACTTATCCTTATAGTAAAATAGGTCTTCGGGCTTTACGATATAGACTTTTCCTATTGTACCTACACTAGAAACCATCAGATCACCCGATTGAGGTACACCATAATTTTTCTTCAATTCAAGATAATGTTCTTCTGAAATAAATAGTTCATTATCAATAAAATCATTCTCAGATAGTTTTACAATTTCTCGTGCTCTATAAAATGGAATTCCCTCATTTTTCCAATCGGATTGAAGAACTCGTTTACTTGAACATACATTCAATAAATCCTTCAACCTTGCCCATTCCCACCCCTCAGGTAGCTCAAAAGGAATCTCATCCTCAATACATTTTACAGTTCCATCCTGAAACTTCTCATAATGCAAATTATGACTCAGAAAATTATGCGGAATTAAATCCTTTTTCTTATCCGATATATTACATTTCCGTTTCAATCAACCATGCTTAAATCAAATAAAATCACCCAAATTTACGTCAAAATGCAACAGTTAGGATGACCATATTTGAGAGCGAATGTGTCAGCTGAAAGTGGATTAGGATTAACGGACACGCGGAATAACAGTAAAAAATTAAAAATTAGCCAAGGCTTTACAACACAGCTTGTATCAATATGGTTCGTTCTCGGCTCGGTTTGTGCCGCCATTACAAATATATTCACAAGCGACATTACAATCCAGTCGGCGGTGTTCTTTGTTGTGTCACTTGTATCGCTGATTGTGACACGACCGCTTGTAAAACGCTTTAAAAAGCGTAACAAAACAACGGGAACAAACGCAGACCGCCACATCGGTCAAGTCGGGTTTATGCTCACAGATTTAACCGATATTGACGAAACAGCACAGGCAAAGGTCGGTGCGGAAACATGGACTGTAAAGTCCGACAAAGCACCGCTTTTAAAAGGAACAAAAATTAAGGTTCTTGCAATCGAGGGCGTAAAGCTCATTGTAGAACCCGTAACAGAATGAGAGGTAAACAAAGGAAATATCGCAGAATTAAAAATAATCAATAACGATTACTTATTTAATATTTTTAACATCTGAGCCATTGGGCTCTTTTTTATGCCTAAAATTCTTGTAAACTTGTTTTTTCGTGTTGCATCAATTCAACAAAAAGTAGTTCGACTTGCTTACGATCTTATAAAAAATTAAGCCTGAGTTGATTGAAACAAACGCATAGTTACGCATTCTATATTTGTTTTTCACACGCTTAACAATATTGAGTTTGAGTACATACAACAAGATTTATCGGATAAAATATTGAAAATTGCAGATGAAAGTTTAGAGCTTTAAGATTTACTGCATTTAATCATTATTACACCGAACCTAAAAAAATCATTCTTATGTGATGACTCTTTTTATTATTCTTAAAGGTTGTTGTGAATTTTATTGTGGGAGGATAGGCAAGGCTCATCAAATTATATGTACTGCCCTTTTTATACAAAAAAGTTTAGTAGTATGATTTTAGAGTTGCTATGAGTTGAAAGACTTGTAGCGAGTCTTTTGTGTACAAAGCAGAAAAAATGTACATAAAAATATTTATCAGGTTATTTACTTACTGACAAAAGTGATATATAATAACAATCGCTGCTATTCTTAATCTAAAATATTTGATTATATATGTTAATAGCTTACAAAATACACGAAAGGAGTAATGACTATGGTTGAAAAGAAGGTGGAAAACATTAAAATTTAATTTAAAACCATATTTTAGGAGGAAAACTATGAATCAAACAATGAAAAAACTATTTTCGGTAGTATCAATAACTTTGTGTGCAACAATTGGGTTATCGCTACCGGTTGAAGTATATGCTTCAACTCTACCGGAAAAAAGAGAATAACTACTCATCATTTAACAATATTGTCGGAGAAAATCCCGAAGAGAGCAAAATTGTCAAAGAGCTAACAGGCGAAAGAACGGAAAATTCAAAAGAATTTTTGCTTGAAGACGGAACAAAGATGATTGCTCAGTACAATGAGCCTGTCCACTACAAAGACAGCAAGGGCAAATGGGTTGAGTATAACAATACTTTATCTGAGGATAAGACTGCATCTCCTGATGAGGCAGGTGATTCTTCATATACAAACAAAAGCAGTGATATTTCGGTCAATCTTTCAAATAAAGCTAAGTCAAAAAATATGATTTCACTGCAATCAAACGGATATAAAAATCAGCTGGGGTTATGACAATGCAGGCAAGAGCAAAGCTGATGTCAAGAAAAATAACGAAAAAACAAGCGGTAATGACAAGTTTACTACGCTTAAAAATATAACAACAGAAACTTTGTACAAAGATGTTTTCAACGATGTTGACTTGCAGTATTTTGTCACTACAACAGGCATTAAAGAAAACATAATTCTCAAAAGTGCTAAGGCTCAGAATGAATTTACATTGAATTACAAAATTCCGAACCTTACCGCAAAGCAAAAAGATGATAAAACAATCACACTTTCAAATAAGGACGGAAAAGAAATATATACAATCTCAGCACCGTATATGTACGATGAAAAGGGCAGTTCAAGCACACAGATGAAGATTGAGATTGTTAAGCAGAAAGGCTCAAATCTCCAAGTTAAGCTGTCTGCCGACTATGCTTTCATTCATACAATCGGCAGAGTGTTTCCTATTACGATTGATCCTGAAATCACAACTACTCTCAAAAAGTGATCTTACATTTTATGAGAATGCTAACGGCTCTATAAATAGTTACGGACCGTACTATACATCTAAAAATTCATATGCTATTTGTACTGTAAATAGTCTTCCGAAACTTGGAAACTGAGAAGAGGTTATAAGTGCCAAATATAGTTTTGAAACAGAAAACGGCAGTAATTTGTTTGCTGATGAGGGCGAAAACCCTATCATTGTGAATGCTCATAAGCTTACATCTGCTTCAAATGGGAATGTAAAATACGATTCAAAAGTGCTTGATTATGATTCTCTTACATATGAAGATAATCGGTATTTGACATTTGACCTTACAAGCACCTTCAAAGGCTGGTATAGCGATACCAATACCAAAGGTTTTGTCATGGAGGCACTTGATACAGTCGGTTCAAAAAAAGTCGTATTTAAGTCTTATACAAAAACATCTACAACACCTGCCTTAATGCTCATCTATAAAGACTTTACAGGCATGGAGAGCAATCTTTCTTATCATACAGTCAATGTCGGCACTAACGCACAGGCGGCTGTATCGGATTACCTCGGCAACCTTGTGATTAACCAAACTTTGTATGAGGGAACAGGCTCAAGAATGCCATTGAGCATTACTGCAACATACAACAGCATTAACAAAGACACAGCTTTTGAGAACGGTTCTGCAAGCGGTTACGGTTGGCAGTTCTCATTTAATCAGTATGTAAGAGAAGTGACTGACAAAAACCTTACCAAAGCAGGCTACAACTATATCTATACCGATGCTGACGGTACAGACCATTACCTTAAACTTGCTCAGGGTGAAACTGCTAAATGGGAAGATGAAGACGGCTTAGGTCTTACACTTACCAAAGATGAAAACAACATTTTCATTGATAACGGTTCAACAACACAAACTTACGATTCAACCGCAAACGGCGGTAAACTCTCTCTGAAAAAGACGAACACAAGAATACTATCACATATACCTATACCGACGGTGACTTAACTAAAATCACAGACGGTTCAGGCAGAGAAGTTCAGTTAAAATACAAGAGCAGTACCGACGGCAAAAAGGTTGTAAAAAGAATTACAAAGCCTGATGGCACTGGGATTGATATTGCTTATACAACCGCAAAGGATAAGGTTACTTCAATTTCATTCAATGACGGTCACATTTCACGATTTGAATATGACGATAATTATAACCTGATTTCAATTTCGGGTGTGTCCGACAGCTATATGAAATCCCTGCCGACACATAAATTCACTTACACAAACGGCAAGGTAACTAATATCACCGAATACGGCACCGACGGCACAGAGGGAAATCACCTTAACATAAGCTACAAAGCCGACAATACAACCGTGTTTACAGATAAGCAGGGACACAGCGAAACCCATATTTTTGATAACAGCGGTTCAACTGTTTCTGTCCTCAATTCAAATGGCTATGCGACTTCGTCCGAAAACACAGGACTTGTAATTAACAACAGTGCAAACGCATACACTAAAAACTACATCACAGAGTCCTCACAGCAGACAGAAGTTGGCGGAGGCAAATATTACTTCGTGTCAAACGGCACAAAGGGCAGTACCGCAAGTAAAGGCGGTAAAGTAACAGTCGATAATTCACCTGCAACAGAAGAGGACGGTTACTATCAGTATCTCGGAACAACTTCACTCAAGGTTGAAAATCCGACAAGTGAGAATAACTCCGCATTCTTTACAGGCTTTGCTCATCAGTTCAAAGAAACGACTTTCAACGGCAAGGATGTAACTTTCTCCGCATATGTAAAGACAAAGAATGTAAAGCAGATTTACAGTGGTGGCTCAGTCGGAGCAATCCTCAAAGTTAAGTGTCTTGATTCATCAGGTAAGACTGTAAAAGAAATCAACAGTATCGGACTCACAGGAACACTTGATTGGCAGAGAATAAGCGTAACAGCAAATGTGCCGAGTACAACAGCGTCAATCCGTGTGTATGGCTTGATTAGATATGCATCCGGTACAGCATGGTTTGACTGCATTCAGTTTGAAGAGGGTAATTGTGCCAACAACTTTAACGCTCTTCAAAACAGCGATTTCAGCTCAAATGACAACTGGCTCACAGAAGAAAACAAGAGCATTTCAGCCAACAAAGGAACTGTAACAATAGGCGGTACAGCAGGTGCATTTGATGATGAAAATGCCGATTCATCAAGCGATGACTCAACAGACGAAACACAGCCGTCAACATACACCAAAACAGTTACAGAAACCGAACCTAATGACAGCATCACCACATATGATGATTACGGCAATGCGGTTAAAACCGAACAGGGATATGTAACAAGAACTGTAAAGAAAATCTATGAGGTTGAAGAAAGTGAAACAACGGAAGAAGTCACAAATCCAAGTGATACTGATAATTCGGCTGATGACGATTCGGATACTTCATCTTACGATAACTCTTTAGGCAACAAATATATCTATCAGAATATCAAAGTAGGCAGAGCGGGAGTATCGTTTAAAATTAACGGTACAGCAAAGTCAAATTCAGTTCCGCTTTCAAATGAAAACAGAACATTTGGCATTGCACTCAATATTTACTACAATAACAGCAGTACACCTGAATTCCATTATCAGAACTTTAGTGCTAACACAGACGGTTACCAGCAGGTATCACTTTCTGTAACTCCTGAAAAAACAAATGAAGTTGTAAATTATATTGCATTTGCGTTTGTTTACGGTTATAATGAGAATGAAATGACGGTTGATAATGCGGAAGTAAACATTTCACCGTTAATTCAAAGCTCCGAAGATTCTAAGAATGAAACTTCTGAAAAAGAGGCTGTTGACGAAGAAGTCTTATCTGAAAGTATTGATAAGTCAAAGCCGTATATGCAGACAAGCTCTGAATATGACAACACAGGCAACTATGTAACTTCTGAAACAAATGAGCAGGGAAGTACAACAAAGTATGCTTATGATGCAAACGGCAACAAAACTGCTGTAACAGACGGAAACGGCAATGTAACTAATTACACCTATGATACGAACGGAAATGTATTGTCAATAAAGAACGGTACTTCCGGAAATGATTATTCCTATACAGGCTCAGGCTATGTATCGAAAAATCACTCATAACGGTTTTAGTTATTCATTTAATTATGATGTATTCTATAACCTTCTTTCAACAAAAATAGGCAATGTTGCAATTACAAGCAATACCTATGACAGTAACGGCAATCTCGCAAAAACAACCTACGCAAACGGTGATTATTTTGAATACACCTACGATGATTACGGTAATATTACTTTAATAACAGGCGAAACAGGCAAAATTGCCGAGATGATTTACAACAAGCAAGGTCTTGTTACAAAAGCAGTTGATTATTCAAGCGGTGAAACCTCATATTACTATTACACATTTGACGGTTCGCTTGAAAGTGAATATCGCACATCATCAAACGGCAGTCTTACTCACTATATTATTACAAACGCTGACGGAAATACAGTTGAAAAAACATCCGTAAACGGTCAGACTAAAACTATCACTACAGGTACTGATAAAGACGGAAAGTCGTTTGTAAGCAATGACGGTGTAACTAACGAAACATCAACCGATGATTTCGGCAGAACTACACAGGTCAGAACTGTACGCAGTGACGGTACTCTTGTATTTAATACAGACTATGAGTATGCAAACGGCAAGGCTGAAAATTCAACAACTAACCTTGTCAGCAAGTACAGTCAGTCATACGGCAGTGACAGCGTTTTATCCTACGATTATTCTTATGATGCAAACGGTAATATTACCGAGATTAAGCAAAACGGTAAGCTTACAAACAAGTATGTTTATGACAGCCTTAACGAGCTTAAAGAAGAATACGACTATGTAAATAAATTTTACATTAACTATTCCTATGACAGAGCAGGAAATCTGCAAAATAAATATGAACAGGTTCTTGATCCCACCTACGGTTATCCGACAGGAACGCAGAACGGCAATACTTATGAGTACACCGATACAAGCTGGAAGGATAAGCTGACAAAGGTTAACGGCAGTAATATTTCATACGATGCAAACGGCAATCCGCTTTCATACCGTGACGGAATGAGCTTTGAATGGGAGAACGGAAGAATCCTTAAGAATATAAACACTTCCGATAAAGCCATTCAGATGAGTTATGATTCAAACGGTATGAGAACACAGAAAACCGTTGACGGAGTTAAGACCAACTATTACTACGACAGCAACAAAAATTTAATTGCTCTTGTAAAGGGTAATGACACTCTGTTGTTCTACTATGACAGTGACGGAAGTGCAACCTCATTCTCATACAACGGTACAATGTACTTTTATGTGAAGAACTTGCAGGGTGATGTAATCAGAATTATTGACCTCGCAGGCACAGAAGTCGCAAGCTATGTTTATGACGCTTGGGGCAACATAAAAGATACCAAAGGCGAGCCGACAATTCGAGAAATAAACCCGATTCGCTACCGTGGCTATGTTTATGATACCGAAACTTCACTCTATTATCTCCAAAGCCGCTACTACGATCCATTCACAGGCAGATTTTTGAATGCGGACGATACACATTACATTATGTTCCCGTCCTGATGGCAAATTTGTATACATATTGTGATAATAATGCAATTAGTAATACGGATACAAATGGTAAAACAGCTTGGTTATGGATGTTAGGCTTGTACGCAGTGAAGAAGTCAATGCCATTACAATTCTATTTTCATTCAATACTTAATAGGCAACGCTACAAGTGTTACGATTTTTCGGATAATAGTATGTATGCCGATAAAATTTTGGGTTCGATGGCATATTATAATTTTAAGAAGAAATATCACATCATAAATTTATATCCGGCATTAGAAAGAATGTATCACCAAAATCGATTATATATGATTTATAATGGAACTTTTGATCCTTATCATACGGGTGAACGAGACTTATATTTATCGATAGGTCAATGTAAAGTAAATATCTGCTATGTAATATACGGTAATGTTAACAAAAGGCATGACATTGCTTATAGTGTGACAGTAACTTTTACTGATGACTACGATTTTGAACATTGGACTAAAAGTAAAAAGAATTTATTGACCATGTGTATAAATAACATTTTAGGATATTATCCTCAATCGCTCGGATTGATAGTTCCCTACTCATGGCGTATACAGTATAAATTTTCAGGCACGTTCAGATGTCGACATTGATGCAAAAGGAGGCTAAGATGAAATTTACCGTACCGAAGCTGATATTTTTGTTAGCTACTATTGCTATTATTGCTATTATTTTGTCGGGATGCAATATTGACGATGTGTTGGGATATTTGTCAACCGTCAGGGTTGATGAATATGATATGGAGGTAAATTACTATAATGAGGGCGCAACATATCTCTTTTCCGGCAAGGTAGTGCTGACCAAATATGATGAGGAAGATAAAGCAAAGGATTCTTGGCTTGAAGACGAGCTTGGACTGCGCCTTAATACAGGGCAAGTTGGGGATGTGAAGCCGATTTTGTCGGGCGATTTTGACGAGGTGGGCTATGCTTCTAAACAAATATTTATTAAAAGGACGATTTGTATTACGTCTTTAACATTGACAGCTACACCGTACCAGAAAATTTATACGCTTTCGCCTACGATAATTATGACGATATTGTGCTTTCGTATGAAATGAACGAATATACCGCCGAGGAGTTTTCCGATAAATATGACAGCGGCGCGATCGACTGGGGAATTGATGATTTCGGGTAATTGTCTGTGAAGTTTGATTTGAAGCAACTCATATCTGCGCTATATAGCAGTGCGCAGCTTGACATGATGGATTTAAGATGAGCAGAAAACATAAAGTGAAAAAATATTTACATTGGTTCTGACCGTTATAATATTGGTATGCACAGGGTGCTCCTTAAAGGAATATGATTATTCAGAAATGGGGAAAATATGAATTTTCCGATAATGAACACTTTACTATCCGAAAACGGAAAATCGTATGTAAGCAATGATGGTATTACCGCCAAAACTACAACCGATGATTTTGGCAGAACTACACAGGTCAGAACTGTCCGCAGTGACGATGTCCTTGTATTTAGTACTGATTATGAGTATGCGGATTGTAAGATTATTAACAAAACCACCTTTATGGTAATTTGCTTATTATCATAGGTGGTTTTTTATTGTACTTTTTAGAGATTAGTCCAATGAATTTATCTAACGGAAAAACGCATAAAATAGCAATAAAATAGTTTGACTAATATATAATATTATGTTAAAATTATGCGAAAAGGAGGGTGACAGCTCTATGGAGCAATATATGCCGATAGTGTGGATAGGCTTTTGCAATATTTATGTTGCTTTGCGAAGGCTTTACAACACAGCTTGTATCAATATGGTTCGTTCTCGGCTCGGTTTGTGCCGCAGTAACTACAATATTTACAAGCGACATTACAATCCAGTCGGCGGTGTTCCTTTGTTGTGTCACTTGTTTCGCTGATTGTGACACGACCGCTTGTGAAACGCTTTAAAAAGCGTAATAAAACAACGGAACAAACGCAGACCGCCACATCGGTCAAGTCGGATTTATGCTCACAGATTTAACCGATATTGACAAAACAGCACAGGCAAAAGTTGGTGCGGAAACTTGGACTGTAAAGTCCGACAAAGCACCGCTTTTTAAAAGGAACAAAAAGTTAAGGTTCTTGCAATAGAGGGCGTAAAGCTTATTGTAGAACCCGTAACAGAATGAGAGGGTAAATAATGTTAGACTTATTATTTTAGGAATTATCCTTTAATCCTGCTTATAGTAATCGTAAGCAATGTCAAGGTAGTACCGCAGGCACACGCATATGTAATTGAAAAGAGCAAGTGATCGACTTCCTCCACAACCCAGATCACAAGAGATAACGTTACGATGCAGATTATCATTGTGTATTTTGAAATTACCGATCCAAAGCTTTATACTTACGGTGTAGAAAGACCGCTCAGCGTTGTTGAAAATCTTACTGCAACAACATTGCGTAATATCATCGGTGATCTTTTGAGTTGATAACACTTTTCACATCCCGTGATACAATCAACGGTAAAATCAGAGTGATTCTTTGACGAGGCAAACCGACGCATGGGGCATTAAGGTAATCCGTGTCGAGCTTAAAAACATTCTTCCGCCCCGTGAAATTCAGGATGCGATGGAAAAGCAGATGAAGGCAGAGCGTGAGCGCCGTGCAAGAATTTTGATGCAGAGGGTGAAAACGCAGTCAGATTCTCGTTGCAGAGGGTATGAAGGAAATCTGCAATTTTAAAGCCGACGCTGTTAAGGGAGCAGAAAATCCGTGAGGCACAGGGTGAAGCTGAGGCTATTCTCACAGTTCAGAAAGCTAATGCCGACGCACTTAAAATGCTCAATGAGGCTTCCTACCGATAGAATTATTCAGCTTAAATCGCTTGAGGCATTCGGTAAAGCTGCTGGACGGCAAGGCTAAAGATTATCATTCCTTCAGATATTCAGGGATTGCAGGGGTAATGTTACCGCAATTAAAGAACTCTGAAAGATGATGTGCCAAAGGCATAAAGAATGTGAAATTTACGGCAATTTTTCGGGCACAGAATTCTGTGTCCGACGGTTGCATAAAATCAGGGGGATAGGAATGCAGTTTTACTGACCTGTTGTGGTACTTCGTAATTTTCGTTTTTGGCTGGGTGGCGAGGTTTTCGTTCGCTTCTTCTTGAGAAAAATTCAGTAACAACGGTTTTTTGACATCACCGTTTTGCCCTATGTACGGATTTTCGGCGGTTATTTGTTATACGGCACTAAAACCGTTTGAAAACAGCAAGCTGATTTTATTCATCGGTTCAACTCTGATATTATCTGCACTTATGGTTGTGGTCGGTGTGCTTGTAGAAAAACTCTTCAAATTCAAGCCATGGGTTTTTCTTCCTCCGAAATTCAGCATAGGCAATTATATAACTTTTCCTGCGCACTTTTTCTCAGATTGCTCGGTATGCTGCTTGTCGGTTTGATAATTCCGTTGCTTCCACAGCCGTTGAATTCAATTTCTGGGTAAGTCTTATTCTTGTTCTTTGTTTCTGCGGAATTATTGCAATTGATTATGTTTTTTCAATGATAGCTGCAACAATTCTGTCTGCTCAGAAGAATTAAAAGCTTAAAAATTCTTCCGAGCTTATGAATAAAAGGTGCAACAGGGTTGAAATTCAGGAACTTGAAGAAAATTACAACCGACTTTTTAGAGAATATTTTAAGAAAAAGACTTGCACACGCTTATCCCGATCTCACTCATATGGCTTATGTGAAACAAATTAATGCTAAAATTGAG
>VOFB01001797.1_pt1 | contig 12286 bp, 19 predicted proteins | sample 5384141 | NCBI WGS metagenome assembly VOFB01 (sample SAMN12384721, study PRJNA508395) | human gut metagenome | isolation source: healthy gut A | host: Homo sapiens | reverse complement strand
TGATCAGTAGCTGAGTTTTGCTCTGCCCTTTTGCTCTGCGGCGAGCGAGAACCTTGCGGCCGTTCGCGGTCTTCATTCTCTTTGCGGAAGCCGTGCCCTTCTTGCGCTGGCGCTTCTTCGGCTGATAAGTACGAAGCATGATATGCACTCCTTTCAGGTGTAATACTCAACATCGGGCCGGGCCCCGAAGTAGTTGACATATAAAAGCCACTTGGCGACAACTGCCGCCGAGTGGCTATTATATACTAAAACATCAGGTTCTGTCAACCAAAAATTCGATTTTTAATGCCGGAAACGGAGCTTTACGCGCCGGTCAGTCGAAATGGATGATGCTGCGGGTCAGCTCGTCGGGCGTGACGTCGGGGTTATGGTAGCGCTCGCGCGTCTCGGTCGCGCCGCCCATGGATATCGCCTGCTTGGGACAGTACTGAGACAGCTGAGGCACTGGATGCAGTCCTGCCGAACTTGGCTTTGCCGTTGACGATGGTGATGTTGCCCTTGGGACACAGCTTTGCGCACTGGCCGCGCCGATACATGCGTCGCTCACCTTGAGCTTGCGGCCCTTTGAGCTTGGACAGCAGCAAGGCCACGCGGCGCTCTCGACGGCATTGACGCTCATCTTCGGCGGCGCTTTCTGCGCTTGAAGGACAGCGCGTCGATCGCGATCTGTATCGCCTTCTCCTCGGAACGCTTCTGCGCCTTCTCCGGGGAGATCGGCGGCATCATAGGTTGTGCGGGAAGAGCCAGATGCAGGAGCACTGGTGAGAGACGCCCGCCCAGTAGGTCAAAGGGATGATGCTGTTGAGCTTATACAGGCCGCAGCCGATATAGCCCCGCGTAGCTGCAAACGCCGAAGGTGTAAGCCTTGGGGTTTACCTTGATGGTCTTGGCGTACTTCTCCACATCGCCGGGCAGACCGCCCGCGTAGCACGGGAATACGAAGCCGACGCGCTTTGCGGCGCTCACGTCCGTCACGGCGGGAGCCTTGCGCATCATTATAATATCGGTGTCACCCATGCGCTTTGCAATGTTCTTTGCGATGTCGAGACAGTTGCCTGTGCCGGAGAAACAGAAGATCACGTTTTCGCTCATGTTTACCGCTCCTTTGTTATTTATAAAATTAGTTGTCTGCATTGTACACCAAAAGCATTTGTGATACAATAATCCCGCAACGAATGAAACAAAAGGAGAAAAATGTACCACATCAAGCATGATAAGCGCGCGGAAAGCTCGGTCGAGCTTATCTGCACGGCGGTGCTGGAGCTACTGGAGACCAAGCCCCTCGGCGAGATAACGATAAGCGACGTGCAGCGGCGCTCGACCGTCAGCCGTTCGACCTTTTACCGGAATTTCGACAGCCTTGAGGACGTGCTCGCGCTGCTGTGCGACCGCGGCTTTGACGAGATCGCGGCAGGAAGCGGGCGCCGGTGTATATCAGGGTGTTCCACTACTGGTTCAACAACGCCGCTGTGCTGGAAGCCCTCGTCCGCACCGGACGGGCGGACATCCTGGCCGAGAGTCTGAAAAAGCTGCTGCTCCGCTCGAAGGAGCTGCCGGGCATGGACGAAGCACGGCTCGATTACTTTGCCGCGAACACCGGCTATGTCATGACCGGCATCCTCGCCACATGGCTCAGGCGCGGCAGGCGTGAGAGCGAAGAGAGGAGCTCGCGGATATTCTGGCCGACTGCTTCGCCGCTGCGGGCGCGATGGTGATGCTTGGATGATATCTATACCAACTCAAATATCGAATCGTCGTTCTCGACCCAGTCGCTGACGGGGATGGTTATGTATTCGGTCTCGCCGGTGCGGATTATGACGCGGTCTATGCCGGCGTTAATTATCTGGCGCTTGCACATTGAGCATGACATCGCGTCGTGCAGCCAGCTCGCCGGTGCGCGCGTCGCGGCCGACGAGATATATGCTCGCGCCGATCATATCGCGGCGGGAGGCGGAGATTATCGCGTTCGCTTCGGCGTGCACGCGCGGCACAGCTCATAGCGCTCGCCCGACGGGATGCGCAGCGTCTCGCGTGTGCAGCGGCCAAGGTCGCTGCAATTGCGGCGGCCGCGCGCGCCGTTGTAGCCGGTGGAGATTATCTCGTCGTTGCGGACGATTATCGCGCCGTATTTGCGGCGCAGGCAGGTGGAACGCTCCAAAAACGGAATCGGCTATATCAAGATAGTAATTTTGTTTGCTGGTTCGGTTGTCCATGGTTTTCCCTCCGGAATCTTTATATCTTAAATATACATTAAATATTACTATAAAGTCAATGACGTGTTGCCAATCTTGGCGCGAGGTGTTACAATCACGCTATGAACAGAAATTATCAGAAGGAACTGGACCGTATAATCCAGAAGCGCGGCAACGTGACCTTGCTGTGGTATAACCCGAACATCTACCCCCAGCAGGAGTTTGACCGCCGCTTCAAAACTCAGGTAAAGCTCATTGAGGACATGGGCCTTGCAGATAAAGTAAGCGTACTGGCCGAGCCGAGAAGGAGCGAGGACTATTACGCGCGCATAAAGGGGCTTGAGAACGAGCCGGAGGGCGGCAAGCGCTGCGCCGAGTGCTTCCGTGTGCGCCTGCTCGAAGCGGGCAGGCTCGCCAAGCACTACGGCTTTGACTATTTCTGCTCAACGCGGACGCTCTCGCCACAAGGACGCGGCGAGGATAAACACAGCGGCGAAGAGGTAGGGCGCATGGTCGGCGTGAGCTGGCTGCCGTCGGACTTCAAGAAGCGCGACGGCGAAAACCGCTCCATTGAGCTGTGCGAGAAGTACAATGTTTACAGGCAGCTCTACTGCGGCTGTGAGTTTTCACTCAGGCACCGCGAGGAGGCCGCGCGTGAAATGGCGGAAAGCCGGGAGGAAAAGACAAATGAAAATGAATAATACCGCGCGCTCGATCACCGCTGCCGCCGTCGTCGGCGCGGCGTACGCGGCGCTTACGATGCTGCTCGCCCCGATAAGCTACGGCGCGATACAGGTGCGCGTGTCCGAGGCGCTGTGCATTCTGCCGTACTTCCTACCCTGCACGGCGTGGGGGGCTGTTTGCCGGCTGCGCGATAGCAAATGTTCTGACGGGCAACATCTTTGATATCACATTCGGGTCGCTCGCGACGCTTGCGGCGGTGCTCACCGCGGCGCGTCTCGGTCAGGGGAAGCACACCCTGCTCAGCGAGTTTCTGGCGTGCAGCGCAAACGTCGTGATAAACGCGGTAGTCATCGGCGCGGTGATAACCGAGGCGTATAACGGCCAGAAGGTGTTTGCGCACCCGGAGGTGTTCGCGCTCAACGCGCTGTATATCTTCCTTGGCGAGGCCGCGGTGATGTATCTGATCGGTCTGCCGCTGATGAGGTATCTTCCGGGAAAAAATTTTTCCGTGATCTTATAGAAAATTCAAGGACTGAAATCATCAGGCACCGAGGAGGGACATGAACGTAAGGAAAGCGATAATCCCGGCAGCCGGTCTCGGTACGCGCCTGCTCCCGAACACCAAGAGCATCCCGAAGGAAATGCTTCCGCTGGTTGATAAGCCCGTCATCCAGTACATCGTAGAGGAGGCGGTGGCCGCGGGCGTTGAGGAGATACTTATCATCACCAACCGCGGCAAGTCCCCGATAGAGGACTATTTCGACTATGCCCCCCGATCTTGAGGCGCGCCTGCTGTCAGACGGCAAGAGAAAAAGAAGCCCGCACGGTGCGCGAGGTCGCGGACATGGCGGACGTGTTCTTCCTGCGCCAGAAGGAGACGAAGGGACTCGGCCACGCCGTATGGCGCGCGAAGAGCTTCGTCGGCAACGAGCCGTTCGCGGTGCTCCTCGGCGACGATATCATGCTCAGCGAGAAGCCCGTTCTCAAGCAGCTTGTCGAGGCTGCCGAGGCGAACCATTGCAGCGCCATCGCCATCAGGGAGTTCCCCGGCGAGGAGATATGCAAGTACTCTTCCGTCAAGCTCGAAGAGAAGCTCTCCGACCGCGTATACCGCATAGGCGACATGAACGAGAAGCCGACCATGGACGAGCGCCTTTCGAACTACGCCATCATGGGGCGCTACGTTCTGACCCCGGCGATCTTCGATATCCTCGCGAACACCGCCCCCGGCCGCAACAACGAGATACAGCTCACCGACGGCATGAAGGAGCTGTGCCATGTCCAGCCGATGTGCGCCGTCGATTTTGAGGGCCGGCGCTACGACACCGGCAACCTCAAGGGCTACCTCGAAGCGATAATCGATTTCGCGCTGAAGAACTTTTTCTGAGGGCGAAGCTCGGCGAATGGCTGCGCCAGTTCATCATCGACAAGGAGGCGTAGGAAACAGAACATTTGATCCGGATTTTTCCGCAGGTTCTTATTTTAAGGACCTGCGGTTTTTCATATTCTGCTTCCCCAAATTACAAAATCGCAATTTAGGAGGAAAGAAACATGAAAACCAAATCTCATCTCAAGCTCCGCGCGCTCTGCGAGGGCGCCATCATGGTCGCTCTGGCGTATGTGCTGAGCTTCATCAAGCTCTTTGAGCTGCCGCAGGGCGGTTCCATTGACATCGGCATCTTTGCCGATATTCCTGTACTGCGCCCGCTGGGGCTTCGGTCCCGGCCTGCTGGCCAGCTTCGTATACAGCTTCCTGCAGCTTCTGCAGGGCGGCGGCTTCGTTATCGGCTGGCAGTCCATCCTCGGCGACTACATCGTGGCCTACACGCTGCTCGGTCTGGCCGGTCTCTTCCACAAGAACCCCTACGGCTACTTCTACGGCGTTCTTGTCGGCGGTCTTGCCCGTTTCCTGAGCCACTACATCACCGGCGCAACCCTTTGGGCAGAGTACATGCCTGACACCTTCTTCGGCATGACCATGACCTCTCCGTGGTTCTACTCCGCGCTCTACAACGGCAGCTACATGCTCGTCGACATGATCGTGTGCGTAGTCGTCGGCTGGGCGCTGTGGAAGCCCCTCGGCAAGTACATCCGCGGCGAAGATCTGCAGAAATAAGCCCCCCTGTCTGTGAGTTTAATGTGAGGAAAAATCCGGCGGTTCCGCACCGCCGGATTTTTTTATTTGCCCGTTTCCAGCGTTGGTAATAATGACGATAAAAACGGTCAATAATTCTGATATATTGCTCGAAATTTGTGTAGTTTTAAGGCAGTTAGATATTGTTAATCTGTTGACATTTTGGCCTTATCCTGTTAAAATGTTGAATTGCACGGAGGGAAAAACGCCCTTCGGAAACACAAAATGCCCGCTCAAGTACAGCGGGAAAATTGAGGAGAACAATATGAAAAAAATTTGTTACTGCAATCATCCTTGTATGCATGATGCTCAGCATGGCCGCCTGCGGCGGCTCCTCCGAGGCTGAATACAAGCTCGGCATGGGCGTCGTTGTCAGCACTGATTCCTCTTCCGATAACAACGCGCAGGTCGACGCGACCGTCGCCACAGTTGTTACCGACGCGAACGGCAAGATCGTGCTCTGCCGCATCGACTGCGCGCAGAACAAGATGGACGTCACCGGCGGTGCCGTTGACACCGCGAAGACCTTCCTCACCAAGCGTGAGCTGGGCGACGACTACAACATGGTCAAGTACTCCGACGCCACTCTTGAGTGGTGCCAGCAGGCCGAGAACTTCGAAGCCTACTGCGTCGGCAAGACCGCCGATGAGATAGCCGGCATCGAGACCAAGGTCAATGAGGAAGGCTACAACGTCGCAGTTGACGAGACTCTGTATGCGAGCTGCTCCATCAGCATCGAAGACTTCATCGGCGCTGTCGTAAAGGCCTGCAGCGACGAGAAGGGTCAGACCTTCAAGGCTTCCGGTGAGCTGAAGCTCGGCCTTGCCGCCATCACCACCGCCGCTGAGTCCACCCCCTGCGACCGACACCGATCCCGCAGGTCAAGATGTACACCGATTTCGGCGCCACCGTCGTCGGCGCGGACGGCAAGATTCTCGCCGCCATCACCGATTCCATCCAGCCCGTCGTCAATGCCGACAAGGAAGGCAAGATCGTTGACAGCACCTTCAAGGGTACCAAGCGCGAGCTCGGCTCCGACTACGGCATGGTCGCCTACGGCAACGCTATAGCCGAGTGGGATGCTCAGGCTCAGGCATTCGCAAACTACACCGTCGGCAAGACCGCCGATGAGGTCAGCGCCATGGAGACCACCCAGAACGACCACGGCTATTCCGTCGCAGCGGACGAGACTCTTCTCGCTTCCTGCACCATTCAGATCACCGGCATGATGGCAGTTCTGGCTCAGGCAGCCGATTACGCGCGCTGACAAAATCAACACCCCTAGGAGATGAAGGTATTGAAATCAATAAAGCGAGGCTTCGCGCTTATCTGCGTAATGGCGCTTGCGCTTAGCCTATGCGCCTGCTCCGGTAAGGCCGCGAAGGTCGAGCCGCAGGGCAAGAGCTACTTCAGCTATTTTGATACCGTCTCCTTCGTATATAGCTATGCAGGAGATTCGGCAGAACAGTTTAACGACCGTTCTGCCGAAGTTTCTGGTATTTTAGGCGAATATCACCGGCTTTTCGACATATACCATGAGTATTCCGGCGTCAATAATCTCTGCACCGTCAACCGTCTCGCGGGCGGCGAAGCGGTCAAGGTAGACAAAAGCTCATCGACTTCATGCTCTACGCCAGGGAGCTGTGCGAGGCGACAAACGGCGAGATGGACGTGACCATGGGCGCCGTGCTGTCTCTTTGGCACGACTGCCGCGAGGCGGCGAGCAATGACCCCGCGTCCGCCAAGGTTCCGACATTGGAGGAAGCTTGAGGCCGCCGCGGCGAAGCACACCGGCTTCGGTCTGCTTGAGATCGACGCGGAAAACTGCACTCTCCGGCTCACAGACCCCGAAGCTTCGCTCGACGTCGGCGCACTTGGCAAGGGCTACGCCACGGAGCGCGCAGCGGAATATCTCGAATCCGTCGGCGCGGAGAGCTACGTGCTCAACATCGGCGGCAACATCCGCATCATCGGCACAAAGCCCGACGGCAGCGGCTGGAACACCGGCATACGCGACCCGCAGGATCCCGACGGCAGCTTCGCCGTCAGCCTCGATCTTTCGGACACGGCCTGCGTCACATCCGGCACCTATGAGCGCTACTACATGGTAGACGGAAAGAAATACCACCACATAATAGATAAGGACACTTTGTACCCTGCAGATTACTTCGAGTCCCTGACCGTCGTCACGAAGGACAGCAGCCTTGCCGACGCGCTGAGCACGGCGCTGTTCTGCATGAGCTATGAGGACGGCCTCGCCCTCGCCGAAAAGCTCGGCGTGGACGTGCTGTGGATATTCCCCGACGGGGCATCCGGTACATCGGGGGCTTGAAGCCCGTATTGTCAAATAAAAGGAGGTAGGTGTCAAATGAACCTCAAAAAAACATTTCATCCCTGAAGCGCCCCATTATAAGGCGACCGCCGGTATGGAATCCGTCCGCGTCGCGCCGCCGAAAGAGGTACTGCTTTGCCGATGAACATGCATTCCGGTCAGGCGGCGGAGCCTGTCGTCGCAGCCGGTGAGCATGTATATCTCGGCCAGCTGATCGCGCGCGAGGAGGGGCGGAACTCCGTTCCCGTGCATGCTACAGTTTCCGGCACCGTCAAGGCAATCGAGCAGTATGAGAGCGAGCCGGGGCGCGATTGCCGCGATTCGCATAGAAAGCGACGGCAAGATGGAGAAGGATCCCGCCATGGCTCCGCCCAAGGCCGAGAATCTGGACGAATTTCTCACCGCCCTGCGCGGCAGCGGCATCGTAGGTCTCGGCGGCGCGGCCTTCCCGCTATGGGCGAAGCTGGACGCCGCCCGCCGCGGCCATCAAGACCGTGCTTGTAAACGGCGCGGAGTGCGAGCCGTTCATCACCAGCGACCACCGCACCATGCTTGAGCATACAGACCTCATCGTCAAGGGCATCGCGCTGCTCAAGCGCTATCTTGAGTCTGAGGAATTCATCATCGGCATAGAGAAGAACAAGCCCGACGCTATCGAGAAGCTGACCAATGCGTTTGCCGACGATCCGGCCGTCACGGTCAAGCCCCCTCAAGAGCGTGTACCCGCAGGGCGCAAAGCAGGTGCTGCTGTATAACGCCGCCGGTCTCGTCGTCGGCGAGGGGCAGCGTCTCGCGTCGCTGGGCTACATTATTATAAATGTCACCACGCTTGCGAAGATGGCGTATTACATGGAGACCGGCATGCCGCTGGTCGACCGCTGCGGACCGTTGACGGCTCCGCCGTCAAGGAGCCGAAGAACCTCATCGTCCCCGTCGGTACGCCGATAAGCTGTCTTATTGAGAACTGCGGCGGCCTCAAAGAGGAGCCTGGCAAGGTTCTGTACGGCGGCCCGATGATGGGCAAGCCGCGTACTCGCTGGAGCGCCCGTCCTCAAGGCCACGAACGCTATCATCATCCTGAACCGCAAGGACTCCCGCAGCCTTGAGCCGACGCCTTGCATCCACTGCGGCCCGCTGCGTCGAGAACTGCCCGCTCGGCCTGAACCCGACCGCCTATGCCGCCGCGCTTGAGGTCGAGGACGAAAACGAGCGCTTTGAACTGCTCGACAAGGGTACGGTTCAGATGTGCATGGAGTGCGGCTGCCTCCTACGTGTGTCCCGCGCATCGCCCTCTCGTGCAGAATAACCGCGACGCGAAGCGCTTTGTCCGCAAGGTCAAGGCCGACCGCGCCGAGAAGAAGTAAGGGGAAGCACAATGGAAAATCTGATCCTCTCACCCGCACCCCATATCCATACCAAGGACTCCAGCCGCCGCATCATGCTCGACGTGATAATCGCGCTGCTGCCCCGCAGCTGTCGCCTCCGTCGTCATCTTCGGCGTGAAGGCGCTTCCAGTGCTGGCCGCATGCGTTATCGGCGCGGTCGTCTCCGAGTTCCTGTTCAACCTCGTCACCGGCCGCAAACAGACCGTGGGCGACTTCAGCGCCGTCGTCACCGGGCTTCTGCTTGGGCTGAACCTCAGCTCGAGTGTCCCGGTCTGGCAGTGCGTAATTGGCGCGGCGTTCGCGGTCGTGATAGTCAAGTGCCTCTTCGGCGGGCTTGGGCACAACTTCGCAAACCCCGCCATCACCGCGCGCGTGTTCATGCTCATCGCGTTCTCCGCTGTCGCCGGCGGTGCGCAATGCCCGCGGGCGTGGAGCTTGTCTCCTCCGCGACTCCGCTTGAAGTCCTCGAAACGGCGGCTCCGACCTGCCGACTCTCTGGGAGATGTTCCTCGGCCTGCGCGGCGGCGCTGTCGGCGAGACCTGCGTTGCGGCTCTGCTTTGCTCGGCTATGTCTACCTCGTGTGCCGCAGGGTCATCAAGTGGTACGTTCCGGCGGCCTTCGTCGGCAGCGTGTTCGTGCTGTACCTGATATTCACCGGCGATATCACGATGGCAGCGTATGAGATGATGGCCGGCGGCCTCTTCATCGGCGCGATATTCATGGCAACCGACTACGTCACCACGCCCATCACCTCCAAGGGTAAGGTCGTGTTCGCGCTCGGCTGCGGCGTCATCACCTTCATCATCCGCTTCTTCTGCTCCTATCCTGAGGGCGTGTCCTTCTCGATACTCATTATGAACATACTAACTCCGTTCATTGAAAAAAACTGACCGCGAACAAATCGCTGGGAGGTTCTAAAATGGAAAATAAAAAAAGGAATTCTCCAAATCGGTGCTGGCGCTTGTCGCCATAGTCCTCGTCGCAGTCCTGCTTTGCTGACCGGGCTGAATTTCATCACCGCTCCGCTCATCGCCGAAAACGGCAGCGCGGCGGCCTTCGCCCCGCTCTACGCCGTCATGCCCGACGCTGCAGGCTTTGACCAGCTCTACGACGCGGCCGATCCCGACAGCTCCGCGCTGGCAAACGTCCCCGCGAGCGTGCAGAGCATCTACGGCGAGACCGGCGGCATGGGCTACGTCCTGCGCCTGTCCACCTCCGAGGGGCTACACCAAGCGACCCATTGAATTCACCCTTGCGATAGACGCCGAGGGCAAGATCTCCGGCGTTGAGCTGACCGCCTACCCCCCGAAACCAAGGACATGGGCAAGGAGACCTATCCCCAAACCTACCTCGGTCAGGACTCCACGCTGGCAAACGTGTCTCTCGTTGCGGGCGTGACCTACTCCTCCACTGCGTTTAAGAACGCTGTCGCGGACGGCTTCGCCGCGCTCATCGACAACGGACTTATCGGCGCGGGCGTCAAGGGCGACGAGCAGATCCTTGTCGAAATGCTCGCCGAGGTGTACCCCGGCATCGTCAGCCCGACCGGCACTCCGCAGTATGAGGAGCAGGAGATCGCCGACGGGCAGTACACCTACATCGTAAAGAGCCTCAAGGCGCTGAACGACTCCGGCTTCGCGCTCATCATGAAGAGCGGCGAGAGCACCTATATGGCCGTCTGCAACGCCTTCGGCAACGTGAAGCTAGTGGACATTGACGGCAATGAGGTCAGCGACGACGCGATGGCCGCTGAAGCCAAGGCCTACGCCGAGGCGAACATCGTCTCCCCACTCCGACGGCGATCTGAACAAGGTCAAGCTCCTTGTGCCCGACGCTTCCGACGTTACCCCGATAAGCCTTGAGGGCGTATATAACTCCGTCACCTGCGCCTATAAGGCCGAGGGCGTGGGCTATGTGTTCGTCTCCAGAAGCTACGGCTACTCCAACGAGCCCATGGTCATCTACTACGTCATCGACGATAACGGCGCGATAGTCACCATGACCGCCGACGAGCTGATACTTTTCAAAGAGTACTTCACCAGCTACCAGCTCGATGAGAGCGGCTACAAGGCGGGCTTCACCGGTCTGACCGGCGACAGCTTCACCGGCGACGAAGCACTCATCTCCGGCGCGACCGTCAGCTCCGACGCGATACGCGTCGCGACTGAGGGACGCTTTCACGGCCTTCGCCGCAGTCAATGAGAATGGAGGGGAGATAGGATGAAAAACGATGTCCGTGCGGCAATAGCGGAAAATCCCGTGCTGGTTTTGTTCCTCGGCTCTTGCCCCGCGATGGCTGCGAGCACCAGCGTCATCTCCGCTCTCGGTATGGGCGCGGCGGTGCTGGTAGTGATGCTGCTGTCGAATATGCTCATATATGCCCTGCGCAATGCGATTCCCAAGAGCGCCCGCCTGAGCGCAAATATCCTCATCATAACCGCAGTTGTTTCCGCAGTTCAGATGCTTATGAATGCGGCTGCCGCGAACGTTTATCAGATGCTCGGCGTGTACCTCGCGGTCGTGGCCGTCGACCTCATGGTCTACGGCAGCGCGGAGGATGCCGTGGAGCGCAGCTTCGGCAAGAGCATCGTCAACAGTCTGCTGACCGGCCTCGGCTTCGCAGCGGCGATGTTCGTGATGGCGGCGGTCAGAGAAATTCTCGGCAGTGGCAGCTTCGCGGGTCACGGGATAGCGTTCTTCAAGACCTATAACATCCCCGCGCTGCTCCAGCCCCACGGCGGCTTCGTCGTGTTCGCCATCCTGCTCGCCGCGATTCAGGCTTTAGGCGGCGGGAAAACTTCCGGCAAGGGCACTGCCTGCGCCGCGGCGGTCTCTCCGGCGATACCGTGAAGGAGGGGGAATGAGCCATGAAAGCTCTGCTTCTGATAATGCTTGGCGGCGTTCTCGTCAACAACTACGCGCTTGAGAAGTTCCTCGGCGTCGGCCCCGTGCTCGGCGGCAGGAAATACGCTCCGCCGCGATGGGCTTTTTCCGTTGCCGCGGTCATCTTTGCTCGCCGCCGCTGTCACTTGGCCGCTCTACCGGCTGCTTGTGCTGCTCGGCGCGGAATATCTTGAGACGCTGATATTCGTGCTGGTCGTGCTGCTGGTCGTATACGTTCTCGGCGCGATGTTTGCCAAGTCCGGCAAGCCCGTCGGCGCGTACTTCCCGCTCGTCGCGCTCAACAGCGCGGTGCTCGGGCTCGCGGTGAACAACATCACCGAGGGCTACACCTATGTCGAAGCGCTGTTCGCCGCGCTCGGCGCGGGTCTCGGCTTCGTGCTGGCGATGGTGCTGTTTGCCGGCGTGAAGTCGAAGATAAACGAGCGTTACGTGCCGAAAGCATTCCGCGGCCTGCCCGTGATGCTCATTGCGGCCTCGATAATCTCCCTCGCGTTCTATGCGTTCAAGTAAGTGCATATTGCTGCAGCCCCGATGCTATCATCGGGGCTGTTTTCTTTGCAATGCCGCAGAGCCTGTGGTATAATATCCTGACTAACGCAAAGGAGACTTCCATGGAAACGATAAATCAGATACTCGCCCGCGAGCTTGGCCGCG
>VOFB01002584.1_pt1 | contig 12307 bp, 21 predicted proteins | sample 5384141 | NCBI WGS metagenome assembly VOFB01 (sample SAMN12384721, study PRJNA508395) | human gut metagenome | isolation source: healthy gut A | host: Homo sapiens | reverse complement strand
AAATTGTTCTCCTAGATATTTTAATGACATTGTTGAACATTCTATATGCCATCCTGATAACTTGGTCCCCATGGCTATTCCATTTCATTAAATGGTTTTCTGGTGCTTTATCCATAATGCAAAATCATAAGGATTTTTTTTCTTCATCTATTTCTACTCTTGCTCCTGCTTTTTGGTCTTCTAAGTTTATGCTTGATAGTATTGATATTTGTCTAGTTTTGATATGTCAAAAAATAAATTGCTGTTGATGTTTCATAGGCATATCCTTTTTTTTTACTAGTAATTCTACATATTCTAACATTTCTGAATATGGTCTGTTGTTTTACATACAATTTCTGGTGTTTCTATATTTAATTCTTTTTAGGTCATTAAAGAACAAGTTTGTATAATATTCTGCTATTTCGAGAGGAGTTTTGTGTTCCTCTCTTGCAGATTTTATCATTTTGTCTTCTCCGTCGTTCCATCTGATACTAGGTGTCCTACGTCTGTTATATTCATTGCGTGTCTTATTTTGTATCCATTGTATCTTAATACTCTTCTTAATACATCTTTGAATATGTTTGTTCTCATATTTCCAATTGTTGCGTCTTTATATACTGTTGGTCCACATGAATATATGCGTACCTCATCTTTTCGAATTGGTTTAAATTTTTCTTTTTGTTTTGTTAACGTGTTTGTAAAATAAATATCCATGTAAATTCCTCCTATTTTTGTCTATTTTTTATTGGTGCTTTTTATTGGTGTCTGTTTTGTTGTATCTGTTGATGGCGTATTTGTTGTTGTACTGCTTGTTCCATCAGTTTTGTTCCGCTATTTGTTTTATCATCTTTTTTGTATTTGTTGAATTTGTACTTGTTGAATTTGTATTTGTGTTAGTGTTTGTCTTGTTACCATTATTAGCTGTGTTTGTTGTATTATCTTTTGGTTTTTCTACTTCTTTTGGTTTTTCTGCTGGTTTTGTGTGTATTGTACATGTTTCTGTTATTTTTCCTCCTGCTGTTTTTGAGGCTCCATTTGTGTTCCATAAGTTTAGTGTTTCTTTTGGTACTGTTCCTCCATAAGAACTATTTCTTGTTTGTGGACAGTATTGTGTTGCTAATTTTCCTGATTCTGTACATATTTTTGTACTCCGTGTCCTTCGCATTTTTCTGGTAGGTTGTCTTGTGCAAATTGTTCTGTATATGTGTCTGTACATCCTGATGTTGCTAAACATCCTGTTTTTTGCATACTGTTGCTTGTGTTATTCCTGATGGTGTGTTGAAGTTTGCATTTTTAGATTTTTGTGTATGCTTTTCATTACTGATGACCATATTTGTCCTGCTGGGTTTGTTCCATTGTATACTACTTCTTCTGGACTGTCATATCCAAACCAAACTGCTGCTGAGTAATATGGTGTCATTCCACATAACCATCTATCTTTAGATCCATCTGTTGTTCCTGTTTTAGCACAAGTTTCTATTCCTGTAATGTTACAATATGTTGCTGTTCCTCCACTTTTTACTGGTTCTTCTGTTATTGATCTTGTTAAATATGCTACTTGTTCTGAAAATACTCTTGTTTGTTCTTGTTTTGGTGTTAACACTACATTTCCACTTGAGTCTGTTACTTTTGTGTAGAATGTTGGTGTTATATATACTCCGTCATTTGCTATTGTTCCATAAGCTGCTGCCATTTCTAATGGGCTTACTCCATGTGTTAATCCTCCTATTGCTAATGGTAATTCATTATCGTTTTTGTCATCTAATGATGATATTCCCATTTTTTCAAATATTCTAATGATTTTTTAGGTGTTAGTTCTTTCATTATTTTTACTGCTGGAACGTTTTGTGATGTTGCTATAAATTGTCTTATATTTATAAATCCTCTGTATCTGTCTCCATCATTTTTTGGTGAATATCCGTTAAAGTCTGTTTTTGAATCATTATATACTGTTGCTGGTGTAATTACTTTTTTCTTGTAATGCTGGTGCTACATCTGCTATTGGTTTTATTGATGATCCTGTTTGTTTTACCATTTGTGTTGCTCTGTTCCATCCTGATGCTGTTTGTTGTTCTTCTATGTTTCCGCTTACTGCTAATACTTCTCCTGTTTTGTAATCTATTATTGCCATTCCTGCTTGTGAATGTTCATTTTTAGTTGTCCTGTTGTTTTGTCTTTTTCTCTTCCTTTTAATATGTATTTTGATTTGCTAAATTCTTGTTCAACTGTTGATTGTATTCCTGGGTCTTCTGTTGTGTATATTACTAATCCACTACTATATACATATTTTTCTGCAAATTCTCTTGTTACATTTTTTTTTTCATTACTTGATTTATTATTTGTTTTAGTGCTGCATCTGTGTGATATGAGTAGTCTGTTGTGTTTTCTACGTTTCCTTTTGTGAATACTAGCCCAGCTTCTGCTTCTGCTACTGCTTTGTTGTACTCTTCTTCGTTTTCAATATATCCTTGATCTTTCATTTCTTTTAGTACTGTTAATACTTTTTTTTTCTTTATTGTTTCTTTTACTTTTTTCTTGGTCTTTTGTTTCGTCAAATGGGTTATAGCTGTTAGGTGAACTGTTTATTCCTGCTAAAAATGCGCATTGTGCTAGGTCTAAGTCTTTTTGCACTTTTGCTGAAATAGTATTGTGCTCTAATTCTACTCCATGTATGTCTTGACCTCCTATAAATAAGATGTTTAAGTATAATTCTAGAATTTGTTGTTTTGATATCATTCTTTCTACTTGGTATGCTTTTGTCCATTCTTTTACTTTTCTCATGATTCCTGCTATTCCACTGCTGTCTTTGTCTCCTGTTATGTTTTTTACTAATTGTTGTGTTATACTACTTCCTCCATAACTTGATCCGCCTTTTAGTATTGTGTTTCCTATTGCTCCTAATGTTCTTTTCCAGTCTACTCCGTCGTGGTCATAAAATCTCTTGTCTTCTATTGCTACATACGCTTTTGGCAAATAGTCTGCCATTTCGTCAAGTGATATTATTTTTCTTTGTTGTTCTTTACTTAAGTTTGCTATTTCTGTCCGTTTCTGTCTAATACTACTGAGTTTGCTGAGCCTATTACTAATTCTTCTTTGGTTATTTCAAAATCGTCTCCAAATACTCCAAAAAACATTGCTGCTACTATTCCTGCTCTATTACACATAATAGTAGTATTAGTATTATAATTAGTTTTATGAATATCATTAGTTTTGGGTGTCTTTCTGAGAATTTTCCTTTCTTTTTCATGTTTTTATTTGTTTTTTTGTTTTGTGCTGTTGGTCTTTTTCCTGTTGAGTTCTTTGTGTTGATATTCTTTTGTTGCTTGCCCTGTTCTTGTGTTATTTCTGCTACTTGTGTTTCTATTTCCGCTTCTTTTTGTGTTTGCTGCTTGTCTGTTTCTTTCTGGTCTATATTTTATTGTTTTGTCATTATTACTATATTTGTTGTTTCTATCGTTTGGCATTTTTTATCACAATCCTTTCTTAAAGGCTTTTTTCTGGTTAGTATTTTTTTGGTTAACCTTTTCCCCTTTTGCCAATTCTTTACTATTATAGTATATTTTTGCAAAAAAAAGGAAGAGTTTAAGGAAATTTTTATAATTATGCATGCTTATATATCATTTTATTATTGCTTGTTAAAATAAGATTTTATAATTTTTGATTTTTGTATATAAATTTTTTATTTGTATTCCGTCTCTTTTATTTTCTCTCTTACATATTTATATGGTTGGTTTTTATAAAATTCTGCTTCGTATAGATCCCTTGTGAAAAAATAGTTCATCTTCTTTTTTGTATATTTGCTTGTTTTTTAATGAAATTTCATAGTTTGTTATGATTATTCCATTAAATCTTTTTTTTATTTTTATGTTTTGCGTTAAGTCTATAATTATGCTTTCTTCATAAAGTGTGTATTGTTTTAATAGTTCTGTTGGAAAGTCAATGTTTATTACTATTTTTGCTTTTGCTAGACTTCTTTTTTTTATTGTTCATTACTGTTATTATTGTCCTGTTTCTTCTAATATTTGTTCTTCTATATTTTTCATTTTGCTTATGTTTTTTTTAGTTATTATTGCTATATGTTTATGATTCTTTGCTAATTTTTTTATGTTTTCAATTGCTATTTCTGTAAAGTCATTTACTAGAATATGAATTGTTGTTTCTTCTGGTTTTAATTCTTTTTATTTCTATGTATTGGGTAATTTCTGAATTAGCATTGAAAATAACCATTTTCCATTTATTATGTCTAATTGATATGTATTTAGTATATTTGTATATCTTTCGTATTTTTTATTTCTTTACTTAATACAATTTTTTTGCTGTTTAGTTTTTCAAATATTTTGCCGTTTTTATTGCTAATTTTTTCTTCTGTCTTTGCTGTTTATTTTGTTTTTCGTAATTTTCTAATGGGATATAAATTTTGTTTCCTTCTAATTTTATTATTTTTAGCCATTTTATATATATATTAGGCTTGTCATATTTTTGAATATAATACATAAAAAACACCTCACATTAAAATATATGAGGTGTTTTATATAATTATATCTCTTTTAATAATAATTTTTCTTTTATTGTTCCAGTTCCTATAAATTTATTGTTTGTGTATATTCTGTAAATGCCGTCTTCTAAGTTTTGTGTTGTTTTGACTCCGTTTAGAAAATATTTTATTTTGATTGTTCTATATTAACTTTTGATGTTTGCTAAATATTTTTCTATTGTTATTATATTTTTTCTATATTTTCTAAGTCTGTTTTGTTTTCCATTCTTAAAGTTATGCTGTCTTTTATATTAAATTCTCCTACTTGTATTCGTAATAAGTTTTGCATGTATCCTATAGTATTTAATTTTTTTGCTATGTCTTCACATAGTGTTCTTATGTATGTTCCTTTGCTACAGTAAACATCAAATATTATTATGTTTTTTTTTTTTTTTATTTGTTTTAATTCTATAGAATATATTGTTATTTTTCTAGTTGGTATTTCTACTTTTGTCCTTTTCTTGCATATTCATATAGTTTTTTCCTTTTACTTTTTATTGCCGAATATATTGGTGGTTTTGTTCTATTTCTCCTTCAAATGTTTTAGTGTTTTTTCTATGTTGCTTTTATTTGATTGTTCTAGCATATTTTGTGGTATTTCTTTTTCTTCTATTATCTTTCCTTCTGCATCTAGTGTTTCTGTTCTTTTTCCTAATTTTAATTCAACACGATATTTTTGTCATGGTTTACTAGGTATTTTGAACATTGTGTTCCTTTTCCTATTAAAATAGGTAAGACCCTTGTGCTAAAGGGTCTAATGTTCCTGTGTGTCCTACTTTTTCTCCTGTTATTTTTTTATTTTTGCTACTATGTCGTGTGAAGTCCATTCTTTAGGCTTATATATATTTATAATGCCGTCCACTAACTTCTGTTCCTTTCTATATTATTTTAATACTTTTTATTTCTTTCATTCATTTTTTTTCTTTTACTTGTTCTATATTTCCTTGATTAAGCATCCTGCTGCTTTCGGGTGGCCTCCTCCTCCGAAAATATAACAAATGTCTGATACATTTACATAGTTTGATGAACGCATTGATACTTTATATTTATCTTCATTATCTTTTTGTCTTATAAATACTGAAACTTCTACTCCTTCTACATCTCTTCCTACTTCTACTAGTCCTTCATGATCTCCTGGTTCTGCATTTACTTCTTTTTCGTCTTGGTTCGTTATGTATGTAAATGTTACTTTTCCATTTTCTAGAATTCTATTCTGTTTATTGTTTTTGCATTAACTCAAAATTTGCTTTTGTTTTTGTTTCTAGCGCTTTTTGATATATTTCTGATACATTTACTCCTTTGCGTAATAATTCTGCTGTAAATTCAAATGTTTCTGCTGTTACTCCTTGGTATTTGAATCCTCCTGTGTCTGTTATTATTCCTGTTAATATGCATGAACCTAACTCTATATTTATATCAATATTAAAATATGTAAACATTCCTATTAAAATTTCACAACATGCTGGTGCTACTGGGTTTACAAAGTTTATGTCTCCATACATCGTGTTTGAACCATGATGATCTATTACTATTGTTTTTGGCTTCTTCAAAATATTCTTTTCCAACTAATCTTTTAAATCTGCACAGTCTAAACTGATTGCTAAATCATATTTTTCTACATCTGTTTTTCTTTTTACTTTGTTTGCATTTGGTAAGAAATTGAATATTCTTGGATATTCTTTTATTATTACATCTGGTTCTTTTCCCATGTCTCTTAATGCTTTTTCCATTGCTAGTGAACTTCCTATTGCATCTCCGTCTGGTGATTCATGTGTTAGTATTACTATTGTGTTTGCTTTTTTATTTCTTCTAATATTATATCTAATGTCATTGCTTTCCTCCTTATATTTAATAGGTGTTTTTGGGGACGGGTCAAAAAACATCTGATTTTGTAGATGTTTTTGTCCTGTCCCCAAAAACACCTCCTTCAAAACATCTAACTCTTTGGCATTATGTCTTTTAAAATAGAATCTATTTTTTGCACCATATTCTATTGAGTCGTCTTTTTTCAAATATTAATTCTGGTGTGTTTCTTAAATTTACTTTTTGTTAATTCTGTTCTTATAAATCCTGATGATTTTTTTAGTCCTTCTATTGTTGCTTTTTCGTCCTTAGAGTTTAGTATGCTTATATATATTTTTTTCTATTTTAGGTCGTTTGTTACTTTTACTTTTGTTACACTTTATCATTCCTGTTATACTTGGGTCTTTAGATCTCTGTCTATTATTTGGCTTAATTCTTTTTTTATATTCTTTCTCCTATTCGTCCCATTCTGTTGTTATTATTTTTTTGTTTGGCATTTCTTGTTAGTCTCCTTTCCTTGGGTTATTATCTTTTTATTTCTTCCATGATATAGACTTCTATGATGTCTCCTTCTTTTATGTCATTGTAGTTTTCTATTTGAATTCCACATTCAAATCCTTTTGTTACTTCTTTTACATCATCTTTTGAATCTTTTAATGTTGCTAGTTTGCCTTGGTGTATTACTACATTGTCTCTTATTACTCTTACTCCGGCATTTCTTTCTACTTTTCCTGATAGTACATATCCTCCTGCTATTGTTCCTATATTTGAGATTCTGAATGTTTGTCTTACTTCTACATTACCTATTACTTTTTCTTCGTATTTTGTTCAAGCATTCCTTTCATTGCCATTTCTACATCTTCTATTGCTTGGTATATTACTGAGTATTGTTTTATTTCTACTTCCTCTTTTTCTGCCATTTCTTTTGCTGTGGTCTGGTCTTACATTGAATGCTATTATTATTGCATTTGAAACTTTTGCTAGTGTGACATCTGATTGGTTTACTGCTCCTGCTGCACTATGGATTACTTTTTACTTTTACTTCTTCATTTGCTAGTTTTTCCATTGATTGTTTTACTGCTTCTACAGATCCTTGTACATCTGCTTTTACTATTAGGTTTAGTACTTTTAATTTTCCTTCTTCCATTTGGCTGAATAAGTTGTCTAGTGTTACTTTTGTTCCTTGGTTGATTGCTTTTTTCTCTTGTTTGGCGTTTTCTTCTTTCTATTAAGTGTTTTGCCATTTTTTCGTCTTTTACTTCGTAGAATGTGTCTCCTGTTCTGGTACTTCTGTTAGTCCCATTATTTCAACTGGTGTTGATGGTCCTGCTGATTTTACTTTTTACCTTTGTCATTTGTCATGACTCTTATTCTTCCTATTGATGCTCCTACAACTATTGTGTCTCCTACGTCTAGTTTTCCTCTTTGTACTAACATTGTTGCAATTGCTCCTTTTGATTTGTCTAGTCTTGCTTCTATTACAACTCCTTTTGATTGTTTATTTGGATTTGCTTTTAGTTCTAGTACATCTGCTTCTAATAATACCATTTCTAATAATTGGTCTATATTTATATTGTTTTTTGCTGAGATTGGTACACATATAGTGTCTCCTCCCCATTCTTCTGAACTAATTCATAGTTCATTAGTTCTTGTTTTACTCTTTCTACATTTGCGTCTGGTAAGTCTATTTTGTTTATTGCTACAATTATTGGTATTCCTGCTGATTTTGCATGGTTTATTGCTTCTACTGTTTGTGGCATTATTCCGTCGTTTGCTGCTACTACTAGTATTGCTATATCTGTTATTTGTGCTCCTCTGGCTCTCATTGTTGTAAATGCTTCGTGTCCCAGGTGTGTCTAAAAATGTTATTTTTCTTCCATTGATTTCACCATGTATGCTCCAATTGCTTGTGTGATTCCTCCTGCTTCTCCTTCTATTACATTTGTTTTACGTATTGTGTCTAGTAAAGATGTTTTCCATGGTCTACGTGTCCCATTACAACAACAACTGGTGGTCTTTCTTTTAAATCTTCCTCTGAATCTTCTGAATCATCAAATAAAATATCTTCTTCTGTTACAGTTTGTTTTTTCTTAGCTGTTATTCCAAATTCTCCTGCTACAAGAAATGCTGTGTCGAAATCTATTTCATTGTTTATTGTTGCCATTATTCCGTATCCTAATAACTTTTTTGATAACTTCTGCTGTTGTTTTTTCATTTCAGCTGCTAAGTCTTTTACTGTTATACTTTCTGAATTTCTATTTCTGTCACTTTGAAGATTTTTGTTTATTACGTTCTTCGTTTGCTTTTGGTTGCTTTCTTTTTTGCCTTTTCTTCCACGTTCTGTTGTTAAATCATAATAATCTAACATTCCACCTTCTTGGTCATTGAACATGTGTGATAGTTTGTTTGTTTGTTTTAAACTTTTTAGTTTTCCTTCGTCAAATCCGTTTTCTTGGTTTGTTTCTTCTTCCTTTTGATTTTTGTTTGTTCTGTTTTCGTCAAATTTATTGTTATTTTTTGTTTGTCTATATTTTTTTTGTTATATTCTCTGACATTTTCTTTTTCTCCAACTTCTGCAGACATAATATTTTTTATATTTTTCTATACCTTTTTCATCTAATGGGCGTTTTTGGTATGGTCTATTATTATTGTTGTTGTTATTTCTGTTATTAAATCTATTATCTCCATTATTTCCATTATTATTTCTGAATCTGTTGTTATTCATATTATTTCCATTGTTACGTTTGTCGCGGAATCTGTTTTTTCTCTGTTATTTCTGTCTTGCCAGTTTTATTATTTCTTTCTTGGTTATTTCTGTCTTGATAGTTTCTTTCTTGACCATTTCTAAAGTTATTTCTATTATTATAATTATTTCTATTTTGGTAGTTTCCTTGATTTCTTTCTTGTTTATTTTCTTGGACTACTTGTTTTGTTTTGCATTTTTTGCATAGGTTGATTTATTTCTCCTTGTTCTTTATTTTTTTCTTCTTTGCTTTTTTCTTCTTTTGGCATTTCTTTAACTTGTTTTTCTACTTTGTTGTTAGTTTTTATTTCTTCTGTTTTTCTTTGTTTCTTCTTGTTTTATTTTTCTTCTTTTTCTGTTTTTTATCAACCTTTTTGGCTGTGTTTCTACTTTTTGGTTCTTCTTCTTTTTGTTTAATCCAAATAATTCGCTTACTGTTATGGTTTATTTGGGTTTTGTTACGATATACTATATTAAAGTCTTTGTTTTGTTTCTTTCTACAAATCCTACATTGTTTGATTTGTTTTGTTTTTTACTTCTTCTTTTTTTTTTCTTCATCAAGACTTCTCTTCTTATAATTACTGGTGCTTTTTCTTCTTTTTATAGTTTTGTTAGTTTCTGTTTTATTTGCCTTTTTTTTTTTTTTTGAGTCTTCATTTGTTTTTTTTGTTTGCTTCTTCAATTTTATTTTTCTTTTTGTTTTTTATTTTATTTTCTATTTTTTGTGCTTCTTCTTCTGAAACTGTACTCATGTGATTTTTACTTCTATATTTAATTTTTTGCCATCTCTACAATTTCTTTACTGGCTAAGTCTAGTTTTTTTGCTATTTCATATTTTTTATCTTACCCAATAACTTTCAACCCCATAGTTTATTTTTTTATTTGTTTTGCTATATTTTCTTTCTTCTATTCCAAATTGTTGCTTTTTTTTTTTCCTATTGATTTACTTAATGTTTCTATAAACCCTATTATTAAACATTCTGTTTGGTTTTCTTTGCATAATTTTTTTGAATTTTGTTTTTGTTCTTTCTGAGCTGTCTTGTGCTATGGTACTAATTTGACTTTTTCTTTTTCATTTCTTGTTCTACACTGTCTGCTCAAAACATATTTTTCTAGCTCTAACAGCTAAACCTACTAGCCCCATATTTTATTATTTATCAAAGTATTACACCTCTTAAACTTTCATAAATTTCTTGTGATATTTTTGTGTCTAATGTTCTTTCTAGTCTTTTTGTTTTTTATTACTTTTTTTCTAAACACTTTATATTATCACATATATATGCCCCTCTGCCTTCTTGCTTTCCGGTTCTATCTATTTTATTTCGTTTTCTTTATTTTTTACAATTCTAATTAAATCTTTTTTTTTGTCTTTTCTTTTAGTTTGCATCCCATACATGTTCTTTACATTTTCATGTATTTGTCCCCCTTTTATTGTATGTTATTTTTGCTATTTTATCACGAACTAGATTTTTGTGTTTTGATACACCTCTATCTATTTTTCTTTTTTTTTCTTATATATTGTTTTATTGTTTCTATTCTTCAGTTTGTTCTTTGTTTTCCTCTTGTTTTTCTTCTTGTAATTGTTCTTTTTTATTTCTTGATTTTCTTCTGGTTTTTTTTTTGTGTCTGTTCTTCTACTTCTTGGTCTATTTCTTCATTTTTCTTCTTGCTCTTGTTGTTTTTTAGCATTTCTCTAAATTGACTTTCTGATTTTATGTCTATTTTCCAACCTGTTAGTTTTGCTGCTAGTCTTGCATTTTGTCCTGCTTTTTCCTATTGCTAATGATAATTGGTCATCTGGTACTATTACTTGTGCAAATTTGTCTTCTTCTTTTTATATCTACTGCCATTATTTTTGCTGGTAATAATGCTGATGCTATATAAATACTTGGGTCTTGATTCCATTCTATTACATCTATTTTTTTCTCCGTGTAATTCGTTTATTACATTTTTATTCTTACTCTTTTTTGTCCTACACATGATCCTACTGGGTCTATATTTGGGTCTGGTGAATATACTGCTACTTTGCTTCTGTTTCCTGCATCTCTTGATACACTTTTTATTTCTATTACTCCTTCATATATTTCTGAATTTCTAGTTCTAATAGTTTTCTTACAAAGTCTGGATGACTTCTTGATACTAATACTTGTGGTGCTCTTTTTGACCTCTTTCTACATCCATTACATATGCTTTTATTTTGTCATTTACATTGTAATGTTCTGTTGGTACTTGCTCTTTTGTTGGCATTACTCCTTCTAGTCTTCCTAAATCCATTACTACTATATTTTTGTCTGCTTTTTTGATTATTCCTGAAACTATTTCTCCTTTTCTGTCATTAAATTCGTTGAATATTAAGTCTCTTTCTACTTCTCTTAGTTTTTGGATTATTACTTGTTTTGTTGTTTGTGCTGCTATTCTTCCAAAGTCTTTTGGTACTATTTCTACATCAACTTGGTCTCCTAGTTGTAATGATTTGTTTATTTTGTGTGCGTCTTCTAAGCTGATTTCTGTTGCTTCGTCTTTTGCGACTTCCATTATGTCTTTTTATTGCATATACATGTGTTGCTCCTGTTTGTTTGTCTATGTCTACTTTTACATTTTCTAATGAGTCGAAGTTTTTTTTTATATGCCGTTACTAGTGCTGTTTCGATTGCTTCTATTACATAAGATTTTTTTATTCCTTTCTCTTTTTCTAGTTCTTCTAATGATAAAATTAATTCTTTGTTATCAATAGCTTTCATTTTATACCATTCCTTTCTTTTAATCCCAGTTATATACTGTTTTTATTTGTGCTATGTTTTTTCTTTCTAATGTTATTTCTGTTATATTGCTTTCTTGCTCTTTTGGGTTGTTGTTTTTGTTTGTTTCTTTTTTATTTTTTGCTAGTTTCTTTTTTGTTGTTTCTTTGGTTTCTATTATTATTTCTGTTTCTGTGTATTTTTTTAGTGTTCCTTTATATTCTTTTTTTCCATCATTATCTTTTGGAATAGTTTTATATATTTCTTTTCCTATATTTTTTCTAGGTGCTCGTCTTTTCTTAGTGTTCTTTCTACTCCTGGTGATGATACTTCTAAAAGTATTGTTCTTTTATGTAGTCTGCTTTGTCTAATGGTTCCATTATTGCGTCATTTACTTTTTCGCAGTCGTTTAAATCTATTCCTTTTCGTTGTCTATGTATATTCGTAGAAAATAGTTTTTTTCCTTCTTTTACATATTCTACATCATATAATTCATAGCCTATTTCTTCT
>VOFB01002455.1_pt1 | contig 12319 bp, 14 predicted proteins | sample 5384141 | NCBI WGS metagenome assembly VOFB01 (sample SAMN12384721, study PRJNA508395) | human gut metagenome | isolation source: healthy gut A | host: Homo sapiens | reverse complement strand
TAAATACGATTTCACTGATGACTTCCCGTGTTGAACCGATGCTGGTTCCGGTAAATACATTGCCATCTTCCAATATAAGAAAAGCTTTCATTTGTTCACCCTGTCCTTTCTATTCTTCCGATACCTGCGCAAAAAAAAAGAGTCAGTCATCTCTTTTTCCTTCCTTTTGCATAAAAAATGCACCAAACCTGCACAGTCTACCTAAATTGTAAAAATTCTACCATATCGGGAAGGTTTTTTCAACCTTTTTCGCAAAACAAATAGTCACTAAGTTTGATGCATATTTATCCATTTTTTATGCATTTTTTCTTTTTCTTTTATTTGAGTTTACATAAATATATTTTCTGAGAATACTATTTCAATAACTTTTTCAGGAGTGGCAGACGTTTCCCATAAGGTGGATAGCGGAATGGAATGTCCAGCCAGTTGCCCTTTTCCATGATGCTCTTTTCCCGGCTGAAGGTCTCATAGCTATGCTTTCCGTGGTACGCTCCCATGCCGCTGTTTCCTGCTCCGCCAAAGGGAAGCTTCTCATTGGACAAATGAATAATGGTATCATTGATGCAGCCGCCGCCAAAGTTCACCTTGGAAATCACCGTTTTCTTTACCCTGCTGCTATGGCACCAATCAGTGGAATCAATGTCAGCTGCACCGGATAATTCCACGGTGACATAATAAGCACGCTGCCATAAGGCTTTCTGTAAATTGTGCTGACAGACGGAAAATGCACGATTGGCGTGCCTACCCGCTTCGGTTTGTCCCACTGTTTCAAATGAGCTATCGTATCAGCTAATTCCCTTCGCACAATTCCAACCTCTGTCTCATAGCCTTCAAAGGGTGCTTTCGCCAAATCCTTCTGCAACGCCAGTAACAGTTCCTTTTCATGCCTGATTACTGCTTCTTCCAGCCGCTTTAGCATGTCAATGCGAAAGGCGAGCTTCTTTGTCTCTCCTGTATAAAATATTTATGCTGTGCTTCTAAGATTTCCTCTATTTCTGACATTTGTTTCTCCCTGCCGGTTGATCCTGTTTCTTCTATAAATAATATTTTCTATATTATATAACATCCCGGGGCTGTCGTATACACTTTCTGACAAACTTGAAAGGACTTGAACTTGAAAGGAAGCCGCATCTCTGCAGCTTCCTTTCTGGTTTGTTAAAGAATATCTTTTATCTATAGGAGTACATTATTTCACATTAAATGCTTTCATTCCAGGATATACCGCGCTGTCACCTAATTCCTCTTCAATGCGGAGTAACTGGTTGTATTTTGCAACACGCTCACTACGGCTTGGTGCACCGGTCTTAATCTGGCAGGTATTCAATGCAACTGCCAAATCTGCAATTGTGGTATCTGCTGTTTCACCGGAACGGTGGGAACTGATTGCGGTATAGCCAGCCTTATGTGCCATCTTAATTGCCTCTAAGGTTTCAGATACGGAACCAATCTGGTTTAACTTAATTAAGATTGCATTTCCCGCACCCAGTTCAATTCCTTTGGAAAGACGCTCGGTATTGGTAACAAATAAGTCATCACCTACTAACTGCACTTTGTCTCCAAGTCTTGCAGTAAGCTTCTGCCATCCTTCCCAGTCTTCCTCGTCCAGACCATCTTCGATAGAGATGATTGGATATTTCTCACATAATGCTTCCCAGTGTTCAATCAACTGCTCTGCGGTATATTCTGTACCAGCCTTTGGAAGCTTATAGTATCCTTTTCCTTTTTCGCTCTTCCACTCGGAGGATGCAGCGTCCATAGCAATCTTAAAGTCTTTGCCCGGCTCGTAGCCTGCTTTCTTTACTGCCTCTAAGATGGTTTCAATTGCTTCTTCGTCTGATTTTAATGCAGGTGCAAATCCACCTTCATCACCAACAGAGGTTGCAAGTCCTCGCTCTTTTAAAATAGAAGCAAGTGCATGAAATACCTCTGCACACCATCTTAAGCATTCTTTGAAGCTTGGTGCGCCTACCGGCATAATCATGAATTCCTGAACATCAAGTCCGGATGATAATGCATGGCATCCGCCATTTACAATATTCATCATTGGTACCGGAAGACGATTTCCGGAAATTCCGCCTAAGAAACGATATAACGGAATATCTAAAGAAATGGCTGCTGCTCTGGCTGTTGCAATGGATACTGCAAGGATTGCATTTGCACCTAATTTGGATTTATCCTTGGTTCCATCCGCTTTGCGCATTGCCGCATCTACTGCATAGATGTCAGATGCATCCATTCCGATAATTGCATCGTTGATGATTGTATTGATATTTTCTACTGCTTTTGTAACACCTTTTCCAAGGTATCTTGCTTTATCTCCATCTCTGAGTTCCAGCGCTTCAAATTCTCCGGTAGATGCACCGCTCGGTGCAGTTCCTCTGCCAACAGTGCCATCCAGAAGATAAACCTCTGCCTCTACTGTCGGATTTCCTCTGGAATCCAAAATCTCACGTCCAACTACTTTTTCAATCTCTAAGTAATTCATGTCCTATTATCACCTTTCTTTTCATTTTGTCAGATACAGGACTTTTCCTCCCGGAAGAATATTTCTTCCGGTGAATATGGATATTGCCGTCTCCATATTCCAAAGGAGTCCCTATAATTCACGCAAAGTTAGTCGTTACTAACTTCGTTTATTGTATACTAACCAAACAAAAAGTGCAAGGGGCTTGGCGATTCGTTTTTCTCATTAAATTTTTACTGTGGCGGGTTACATCTTGAGCATGGTGTCAAACCCATGTTCTTCGCCTCTGACAGAGTCACCTCATGGTCACTCTTTTTCAAATACGAGCAGCCTGCCGAATGATATTTTGAACCGGTGTCTGTAATATGTACCATAACGGAATTGCTGTCACTATTTGAACTGCCGGATGCATCTGCAGCTATACCTGCATCACTGCTGCCTGATGATGTAGTGCTGTCTGCTGTGGAATTATTTGCTGTACTATCACTACTTCCGGTCGGTTCTCCTGCTTTCCAGCTTTCTGATGGGGAGCAGTTCCAGGTGATATCATTTCCATCCGATGTTGCTACAATCGTACCCTGCTCATCGGTACGGAACACAGATTTGCCTGCTGCCCGCAAACGGTTCAGCACCTCTGCATGAGGATGTCCGTATTTATTGCCTTCACCGGCACTGATTACCACATAAGTCGGTGATACCTTATCCAAAAAAGCCTGACTTGTGGCTGTCTTGCTTCCATGATGCGCTGCCGCATAGACATCTGCCGAAATATCAATTCCATTATTTAAAATGTCCTCTTCCGCTTTTTCTTCTGCATCTCCGGTGAAGAGGAAGCGGTTGTTGCCATTCTGCACCAGCACACCCACCGACCAGTCGTTCATGTCATTTCCATAGTCTGCATTCGGTGCCACGATGGTAAAAGTTGCTCCGCCCAAAGTATAAGTCTCTCCAACTACCGGATAAGTGGTCTGATAGCCCTTGGACTTCATTGCCTGCACCACATCATCATAGGTTCTGGTGTCATTTGCCACATCCGGCATGATAATTGTATCGCAGTCAAATTTATAAATTACTACATCCAGTCCGCCAATATGGTCTGCATCCGGATGCGTTCCTATGACATAATCCAGTTTCTCTACACCCTGGCTCATAAGATAGGACTGTACCGTTGTTCCTTTGTCATTATTGCCGGCATCTATCAGCATGTAATGACCATCACAAGCTATCAAGGCAGCATCGCCCTGCCCTACATCTATGAAATGCACCTGCATCTGTCCGGCGGAACTGCTATCTGTCTTATAGGTATTACTGATGACTCCCTCGGTAACAAAATCCTCCGTATCACCACCAGGCTCTGTATTGCTTTCTGTCTCTGTTTCAGTCTGTGTTTCCGCGGCAACGAAACTTTCCCTGTCAGGCTTTTCTTTCTTATTATCCGAATGATTGCCGATTGCTCCGGCTATCATCAATACGAAAATAATAACTGCAATCCATAATTTCTTGTTTCCGGATTTCGATTTCATTTTCCTAACTCCTCCGTTTTTCTTAAAATTTCTTTTTTATTATAATATTTTTTTTATGTTTTTTCCACAGAAAAACACTCCAGCCTAAGCCAGAGCGTCATCCCACTTCCATATTAAACTACCTTAATTTACTTCATAATATTTATTTCTTTTATATTTCTCAGTTACTTTACTAGGTGCCACATTTCCGACTCCTGCACAGCCATTTTTTCGGCTAGATGATGGTTGCTTTTCTGACTCTGTTATAGCCATCTTTTCAACCGCCTTATTGTCAACTGGCTGTAAACCTATCTCATCAAATGGAATTTTTACATATAAATGATTAGGTTTTGAAAATCCACCGAATCTGCGAACCAATAATCCCTCATCATCTAATTCCTTCAATGTTGTTTTTACAGAAGATTTGCATTTGCCGATTTGAACAGACAATTCATCTATTGGAAATATCAGATAAACGTTTCCATACTTGTCTATCCAGCTATTCTTTCTCGATATCCGCGCCCGGTCATACAAAATCATATAAAGGAATTTTGCAGTTTGAGAAATTCGCAGTTTTAGCAAAAACTTCGGAAACCGAAAGTACTGAATCATCTGCTCTGACTCCTTCATGTATTCATATTTCATTCTTTTCTCGCCTCATTTCTGTTTCTAACTGTTGTAAAAATCATTTTTATGCCGGCTAAAAAATGTTCTTACACATATATAAAAGATGAAGGGCATAAACACAGGCTCTTGATGAAAATTTTTTATTTTTCCTGCAAAAAATACCCTTTCATTAATACGAAACGCTGAAAGGTATTTTTGCAGCCCCTGAGGAAAACTTTTTTACTTTTTCAGTTAATTGAATATTTGAAAACAAAAAAAAAAAAAAAAAAATCACTTATTCCAGTGATATGCCTTATCAAAATTTTCTTATTTTGTTGTCTGTGACGCTTACTCAGAAACGCTTGCGTATCTGCTAAAATGTAATCGCCCGCAATTATATTTTCACGTAGGTATGGGGACGCAATCCCCATCAAGTTTAAAACCCGTGAATAATACAAAATTGTCAAAATGACAATACTGCGCATGTCGAACAATATTCCTTCTTATATATCAGTCCCCAGCGACGGCTAGATACGCATTAGAGATGTCTCCATCCAAATGCTGTTCTAGCAAGGGATTTTTCCCTTGAACCCTTTGTTTATTATATGTGGTGGCGCTTTCTGCCCCCACTCAGGAAATGTTGCTAAAATACTGTTTAGATTTATCATACATACAAAATGGAAGTTATCTATTTCTCCTCTTCGTTAAGACCTAGTTCACTACATATTACTTGCTATCCCTGATACCTTATTCTTTCTACCAGCGTTTCCTTTTTCAGATTACTGCTTAAAACACAGGAAAGCACAATCTGCAACAGACCGACCAAAAAATCATAATAAAATTGGTACGATTGGAACATGATAGATATTCATTCCAAATATTCCATTATGTTTTGCATAGGAAAAAAAGTGCATAGCCGAGCGGCAGACCAATGATCAAAGCTACGCATATGGTGCCAACCGTAAAAATCAGTCCCTGTAACTGCAGGCATAAATTTAATTGTTTATTTGTCATACCCACAGCCTGTAATATACCATATTCCTGCTTTTTTGTCGTAATATTCATGATCATGGTATTCGCCATATTCATAAACCCGATGAGTCCTACAACCGCCATAAACAGATAACAGCCAAGCTTCATCATGCTGCTTGCAAATTCGGCAGATTGTAACTGTACATGATAGGTATCCATTTTTATATGCGAAGTATTAGAAATCAAAGTATTCAGACTTTGTTCCACAGATGCCACATCTTTTTTATCACAGTCCACCCACAGATAGCCATAGGCTGTTCCTCTCGGATTCATGGAACGATATACACCTTCCGGAATGACAAGATAAGTGTCCGCACTTACAAAAGATCCTGCAATCTTTCCCTGATAGGTATAGGTTCCACTTCCATTCTCAAAGTCAAATGCAATGGATTCACCTGGAGCATATCCATCTTGTTCCATCCACGTTGACCAGCCAAAGAAAATATCACCATTCTTTACCGCCTGATCATAGTCCATAGAGCCAATATCCCCTTCTTGGCGCATAAAATCAAAATCCTTTTTACTCACAATAGTAGCCGGAAATCTTGTTCCGTTCAGATTTACAGAGACAATCTCTCTCGTCATGACATCTTTTACTCCCGGAATGCTTTTGATTTCTTCAATCAGCGAATCATTCAATGGATCATCCGTCAGTATCGTATCCAGATTATTCTCCGGATATCTTTCATCATACTCAGCAGAATAGTCAAGCTGCAGTTCAAATTGTCCATGATTAACGGAAAGACGTGCTTCATGCTCCGTGTCAATATTTCCCACATAATTAGAGATAATCACAAACAATACGCAAGAAAAACCCATTGTGAGGATAGTACCAATAGTTCTTTTTGGGATTACCCGTTATATTTGCCATTGCCATAGAAAACACGGTGACATTTTTTCTGCCACTTCGTTTTCCTTTTTTTTGTGTTTCTGCATTTTCTAAATACCGTGTTGCTTCGATAGGTGAAATCCGTGAAACAATTTTCATTGGTTTACGCAGTGCCAAAGCAACGGTAAAAAATGACACGAAAATACAGAGAAGCATAACAGGCAGAGAAAACAGAGGCACCTGATGATTTTGAACTCCCATAGAGCCAGTTCCGGTTAATACAAGGTTCCCCTGTTCTACCAGCCAGTTAAAACCGCATTTTGCAATCAGAAAACCAAAGCAATCCAACTGGCATTGAAAAAATGTCAAAAAATGCCCTCTCTGAAGATCAGTTGTTTCATCTGCTTTTTATCGCTCCCAGAGCCTTGATTTTTCCATACTCCTGTATCTTGTTGGCAATACCGACCTGAAAAATATTATAAATGACCACAACAGAGAAAAGTACAATTGCAAGAATCAAAACCCCGCATACCGCAATCGTTTCATAACTCGGCTGCAAGACCCATTGCAAATAGAGATCATTGATTATAACGTTTTTATCTTCGATCCCACAAGCTGCTGCAATCTGCTTTATAACCGAATCTATATTATTCATAGACACATTTGCAGAATCATTTAAAGTAAAATAAATATTATACTGTCTGTCATTCTCTGCGACGTGCTCATCATAAAACTCCTGTGACCCGAAAGCAACATAAGATGCCTCGATGGTATACTCATCCCGATCATATAGGATTCCGCTGACAACAAATTCTTCCGGCTTATATTCTGACTGCATCCCTGCGCGGTAATCCAATGTAACCGTATCTCCGACCTTTACATCATCATATCCCATTGCACGAAAAAATGCTCTTCCTGCGGCAATTTCCTGCGTTCCCCCCGGATACTTTCCTTCCTTTAACTCATATTCCTTATTATAGGGAAGCATTTTTCTTGCAGTCTCATCCATGCAGACAAAACCACCGTTTTCGTTGCCTTTTATGATACCTTCGGTGCACATAGTGCCTGTAGCATCTATTTCCGCACGGCGGTTTACTTCTTTTAACTGCGAGGCATCTGCTGCGACAAACAAACCATAATTGCTTCCATATGAGCCTGCCGCCTGACTTTTCTGTAAACGGATCATTCCATTTCCCACAGTACTGATAATCACAAGCAGCATCGTAGTCAGACATATGGACATCATAATCAGTATACTTCTTGTCTTGTTCTTTTTGTCATTGCTATATGCAATCCTACTTATTGTCTTCATCTGAAATCCACCACCTGTCCGTCCTCAATCACCAGAATACGGTCAGCGACCTGTGCAATTTCGTCATCATGGGTAATCATTACAATTGTCTGTCCATATTTTTTTGCTGTCATCTTAAGCAGGGCGATTACCTCATCACTGGTCTTGGAATCAAGATTTCCTGTCGGCTCATCTGCAAATATAATTTCCGGACGATTCACCAGTGCTCTTGCAATTGCTACTCTCTGCTGCTGTCCTCCGGATAACTGATTTGGCAGATTGTAAATCCTCTTTTCAATCCCCAAAGTTGCAATGATATCATTTACATACGCTTCATCCACTTTTCTTCCATCCAGCCCCAGTGGCAGTACAATATTTTCCCAGACATTAACAGATGAAACCAGATTAAATGCCTGAAAAACAAATCCGATTTTTCTTCTGCGGAAAACAGCAAGGGCATCTTCCTTCATCCTGTATAAATCTTTCCCTGCTAAAGTAACACTGCCTTTTGTCGGAGTATCAAGCCCTCCAAGCATATGAAGTAATGTACTTTTACCGGAACCTGACTTTCCGACAATTGCGACAAATTCTCCCTGCTCAATCTGAATGTCCACCTGATTGACCGCTTTGACCTGATTCTCACCCGCGCCATAAAACTTACAAAGCTGCTTGGTTTCTAATATCACACTCATGTGTTGCCTCCTTTTCAATTCTGTAAAGCGGACCTTTTCAGCACGCTTTCTTTTCCTGTTTATATATTTGGTCATTTTTCAACCCACATCCAGATTGTATCAGGGCAATCTTTCATTTCACTTTCAAAAAACGAGCAGAAGTCTTACAGAATTGTAAGATTTCTGCCCACTTAAAATTTAACCAACATATGATTACTTCCTATTAGGAACACTGTAAATACAAGGCTTTTCGGAGCCTGCAAACCAGAAAAAATAATATTTGATCTATCACATTACGCAAAAAGCCGTCCGGCATGAAAAACGGGCGGCTTTTTTGCGTGGATAGACGGAAAGGAGGCACAAAAATAACTACAAAATTTTAGCGTTCAAATTTGTGCAACTTAAAAGGAGGATCGTAAATGGCCGATAAAAAACTGAATACTGGCCCTGCGGAGAATATTTCCCCGGAGGCCGCCGAGCCTATCGCCACACCCGAACAGGCCGCAGCATCTGAACCCCAGCAGGAACAGACCGGGCCTGCCATACCTGAGTCCGGCGATGTGGTTGTGTCCTTTGACAAAATCAATGAACTTATGGCGGAAAAGAGGCAGAACGCCCGCGCCGAAGTCGAAAAGTCGGAACCCCCCGAAACGCCAGAGGCGGCAGCCCCCGGAGAAACACCGCAGCCCGCCAATACGGAGGAACCGAAAAAAACCGCGCCGTGGCCGTCCGCCGAAAGCGGAAAAGGCTGCGACTGAAAATCAGAAATCGGAGAAATCGGCTGGGGCCCGCAAGGGCCGCCCACCAAAGGCGGATAAGACGGCCCCTGACAAGCCCAAGCCGTCCAAACGAGACACCGCACAGGATACGGCACTGAAGGAAACTGCCGCTGTGGAACAGACGGCTCCCGAGCCGACTACACCGCCCCGCCCGGTTGAGGAAGGCAAGCTGGTTTATCTGAAACTTTCCGAGGTTCATCCGTTTCACACATTCCGTCCGCACCCCTTTAAGGTACGGGACGATGCGAAGATGCAGGAAATCGTTGCTTCTATCCGCGTAAACGGTGTAATGGTTCCCGGTCTTGCCCGCCCGGAGAAAGACGGAAACGGCTATGAAATTGTAGCGGGCCATCGCCGTACCCACGGCAGTGAACTGGCGGGGCTGGAGGAAATGCCCTTTATCGATTTGTCCGCCTTTGTACTTGCCCCTGTTTCTCAATGATGCTGTTCCCGAGGAGCATAAAAGCGGCATCGACATGAGCCGTGACCTGCTCCGCCGTTCTCATGTGCTGGTTGTTTGCGGGCACAGTATGACCGAATCCATGAAAAATGATATTGCCGTGGCCCAGCGGCTGGGAATTACGGCAACAACCCTTGAGGGTATCCTGACCGTCAAGGGACAGGGCCGCCGCTAATGGCAACCCTGTTTGAAGCCTACGTTACCAACGCCGGAAAGTACAGCGAGGGCCAGCTTGTGATGGCGTCCGCTATCAGGAAATTTTTATTACCTCTTTCGATGGGGATGTGCTGGGGCTCTATGACCATTTGAGCGAGTATGAAAATCTGGACGAGCTTAATCATCTGGCCTGCCTGCTTTCCGAGCTTACCTCATCGGAGCTGGAAACACTGGAGGCCGTCCTCGACAGTGGCGATCACTGTTCTTCGGTGCGGGACATCATCAATCTGACACAAAATCTGGACTGTTACGGCTTTTACCCCGGCGTATCCGATGAGGAAACGCTGGGGCGTATTTATGTGGACGATCTGGAAATGTTGGATGTGCCGGATCAGGTAAAACCGTATTTCGATTATGAGGCGTATGGCCGGGATGCCTGCATCCACGAAAACGGCCATTTTGCCCCGGGCGGCTATGTTGTCAAAGAAAGCGATCATTTCGTGGAAGTGTATCACGGCTTGCAGGATATTCCCAAGGAACATAAGGTATTCTCTTTCCCGAAGCTCTCTATCCGGGAGCAAATGGCCGCCTATCAGGAAATCATAGACGGTTCTTCTTTGGAGGGCTACCGTCAAATGCAGAAAAAAAAAAGACCGTGGGGATCGGTGACGGTACTTCGAGACAAATTGTCCCAAGGAAGGAGGCGGTGTAACTGATTGATGAAGATATTTCCCGGCGCACGATAGCCATATCCGTAAAAACAACCAAGCTGACGGCGCGGGGACTGGCGTATGTGCTGGGTATGGTGGGGCGGAAGATCCGCAAGGCATACCGTGGGCGGCAAACACCACACGGCAAGCAAAGTGTGCGAAAGCTCATGGCCCACGGCACAGCCACAAACAGCATCGAGCTATCCGGGGATGCCAAGTCCTTTGACCGTGTGGCCCGGAAATGGAATGTAGACTATGCGTTCTATAAAACCGGGCCGGACAAATACCTGCTGTTTTTCAAGGCTGGACAGGCAGACGCAATGACCGCCTGCTTTTCTGAGTATTCCCGGAAGGTGTTAAGCAAAGCAAAATCGAACCGTGTTCCCATCCGGGAACAACTGAAACAGGCGGCGGATCAGCTTTCCAAAGAAAAGCCGAAACAGAAAGAACGTGCAAAGGAGGTGGCCCATGAGGACAGATAAGATTAGAAAATATCTCATTCCAAACATTCCCTATCTGTTCATCCTGTGGGCGTTCCTAAAGCTGGGAACGGCCTACCGGCTGGCGGCGGGTAACGATTTTGCACATAAGCTCATCGGGCTGGGCCAGACGATTGGCCCGGCCTTTGCTGACTTTGCGCCCGGTTTAGTCCCGCTGGATTGGCTTGTCGGCATTGTAGGAGCCGTTGGTTTCCGGCTGCTGATCTATTTCAAAAGCAAGAACGCTAAGAAGTTTCGGCGGGATGCAGAATACGGCAGCGCCCGGTGGGGAACGGAAAAAGACATCAAGCCGTTTGTCGATCCGAAGTTTGAAAACAACGTGATTTTGACCGGGACGGAGTTTCTCACGATGAACACCCGCCCGAAAATCCCCGCAAATGCCCGAAACCTGAATTGCTGCATTATCGGCTCGTCCGGCTCCGGCAAAACCCGCTTCTGGCTTACGCCCCAGCTTTTACAGGCTCATTCCTCTTATGTGGTGGTCGATCCGAAAGGCGGTGTGCTGGGACAGGTCGGGGGTTTTCTGCAAAAACGCGGGTACAAAATCAAGGTATTCAACAGCATAGATTTTTCAAAATCCATGCACTATAACCCGCTGGCGTATATCCGCAACGAGGCCGATATTCTGAAATTCGTGGATGCTCTGATTTCCAACACCAAGGGCGAAGGCAAGGAAGGCGATCCATTCTGGACAAAATCGGAAACGCTTTTGTACTGCGCCCTGATTGCCTACATCATTTTCGAGGGGCCTGCCGAGGATCGGAACATGAATACCCTTGTGGATATGATTTCCGGCATGGAGGAGGAGGATGACGAGGATTTTATGAACGCGGTGGATTATATGTTTGACGGGCTGGCGAAGCGCAAGCCGGATTGTTTCGCCGTGAAGCAGTACAAAAAATACAAGCTGGCCAGCGGCAAGACGGCAAAAAGCATTTTGATTTCCTGCGGTGCGCGGCTGGCTCCCTTTGACATCCCCCAGCTTCGGGAGGTCATGGCCTATGACGAGTTGGAGCTTGACCGCATCGGAGATCGGAAAACGGCGGTATTCTTCATTATTTCCGATACCACGCAGACCTACAACTTTTTAGTGGCACTTGCATTTTCGCAGATGTTCAACCTCCTGTGTGAACGGGGATAAGCACGCCGAGACAATCCTCGGCAACATGGACAGCGTGATATTCCTCGGTGGCCGGGAGGCCAGCACCATCAAGGAAATATCCGAGAACTGGCTGGGTAAGGCTACAATCTCCATGCAAACGGACAGCCGCTCCCGTGGCCAGTCGGAAAGCTACAGTCAAAATAACCAGCGGCTGGGC
>VOFB01002346.1_pt1 | contig 12327 bp, 28 predicted proteins | sample 5384141 | NCBI WGS metagenome assembly VOFB01 (sample SAMN12384721, study PRJNA508395) | human gut metagenome | isolation source: healthy gut A | host: Homo sapiens | reverse complement strand
CTCATAGATCAGGTTATACTTAAAGTGTTTGTAAGGTTTCTCCTTCCTTTTTGTCGAGGGAAGCATCGATATGCCAGTTATATGACTCTCGCATTTACGTCCTTTTCTTTCTTTTCAACTTCACGGATTCGTTCTGGGTTTTCAATGTATCTTCATATCACCGTTGAACTGACCATTTCTGTCCGATATACTGCACCCGCCGCTCTTTTCTCCCCGTTAACCTTCTTTTCCGCCCGGATGCTGCCGTCACTCATGAATTTCCACTGTCGTCCCTCCTGATCCACGGCTGCATATGTCTGGTAATAGGTGCCCACATATTCCGACCTTGTCCCAAAATATGTGGCGGCTACCTTGGCCGCCCCTGCCCTTGTGATCCCTGTCATTTCGATCTCTATCCCAAACCTCTGCTCCCTAAGTTCTCATTCTCCCCCTCATCTCCCGCCGCTGCATCCCCAAACAACTTTGCCTTGTGCTCCGGCGCATGCACCATCAGGTTATACCGTTCATTCCCAGATTTATAAGACATTGCCCTCTGGGGGGCTACTCGGATCAGCTGGATATTCACACTCCTCCAGCTGCAGGGTATCCGTATAGAATTTTGCATCGATGCCGGCATTGAACAAAAACTGATGGGTCGGGATTGAAAACAACGGCTTTGTATATTCCCGTATGCCGTCCAAATTAAAATCTTCCAGATTCTGGCTCGCAATGATCACGGCAGAATCCTTTTTCCTTACCCTCTTTGAAAAATTACGCACATATTCCACGGCTGGTCAGGTTCGACAGAAAACAGATAAAATTCATCCAGACTTGCCGCCGCATTTCCCTGTGTCAGCAGTTCATTGCTCATAAAGGAAAGCACATTAAAAAGCAGCGCATCCTTTAAGCTCCTGCTTGCCTGCAAAAGTCCCTTTACCCCAAAGGTAATAAACCCGGAGTCTGTGATATTGGTATGCCCGTTAAAAACTTACTTTCTGCCCCTATGCATATGGAATGCAGCCCCAACAGGATTCCCTGCAGCATTGCCGCCGTATAAATCTGTTTCTACCATTTTCATCAAACCTTTATATTCCTCTTCCATAAACCATACAGGTCTGATAAACAGGATAATCATAAGAGTTCATGGGTCAAAATGGCTTTGTCACTGATTCCCCACTTGGCATAAAAGCTTGTACCATGATTCTATCACATCGAGCTCCCTGTCCGTAAAATCCTTATAGCTCCTAAAAAAATCCTTCAGGAAGCTGATATGCTGTGACAGGCGCGACCGGATGCGGAACGTCTGAGGTGCATCCGCATCCTCTAGCCCGCTGCTGTCATCCCATATTTTAGGCTCCAGCGGATTGATCAAAAAACTCGCCGCCCATCAGGTCGATAAAACATCCACCCAGATTTTTCGTAAGCTCTTCATATTCCATTTCAGGGTCAAGGGCGCATATCCGCATGCCCGCCTCCCGTAAATTTGTTAAGATGAGCTTCAGCAGATAACTTTTCCCTTTGTCCGCTGTTTCCCAAAATCAGGATGTTTGCATTGGTCTTATCATCCGTGCGTCTGTTAAAATCCACGATCACATTGCTTCCAAACTTATCCTTCCCGACATAAAATCCATTCGGGTCCGTTTTTCCGGAATAATGGAACGGATAAAAGGTTTGCCACACTGCTGGCGGGCAATACACGTTCAAACTGATCCCCGAATAGATTCCTCCCTGTCGGCATCACACACCGAAATCCCTGTTGCTGCCGCAAAAGCAGACGGTCCACATTTAACTTCGCACGTATCAGTTCTGTCAGTACCTCTGTCTGTAAAAGCCTAAAACGCTCCAGGTCATGGGCACACAGCTCCAGATAGACCGCCGTATGCAAAAGCGGCTCCCTGTTTCTGTGCATCTGCGCCACAATCGCCGTTACGTCCTGAAGGTTACTTTCTGCCAGCACAGTCTGCTGTAGATCGTTCGTGCTGCTCCGGTCCAACCGGTTTTTATTTACCGCGTTGCTGATGATCCTTTTTTCTTCCATCGCCGTAACATGACGGGTATAGATGTGGAGCGTTACGCCATCCTTTTCCCCAAGGTGGCGCAGGATTGCCTGCTCATCCGTTGCAGTCGGATATTCCCCTGATCGCCCATACACAGCGATAAGTATTCCCGCATATAAAATGGTCTGTTTCAAACCGGATCACTGACGGCGCAATCATATCCAGAAATTCCCGGATATGAGAATCTTCCCTGTTTTCCTCAAAATCTTTCTGATGTTTTTTTCAACTTTCTGCCTCCATGACTGAAAAAATCCGTCTGCCTTCCGGCATCCGGGATTCGATTTTTTCCTGTTATATAAGTTCCTGCCCTTTTAATCCTCCTGAATGATCCAACGCTCTCCGTCAAAATCTTCAAACTTTTCCGTTGTCACATTTTGCTCATAATATACGGCAAGAAGGCGCTTGATGTCCTCCCTTCCCGCCCTGCTGACAGAAAAGCCCTGTTCTTTCAGGGATTTTTCAATTCGTGACAGATAAGCCAGAGCCTCCCGCTCTTCTTCCTCCTTCAACCGGACGATGATTAAATTCCCTCGCTGTTGCCATCTGAACCTGTATCCGGTCAAGATGCTTCTGGTCTTTTTCAGCAGGCACTGCACAGGGTTTTGTTCCTCCTCCATCCTCCTGCGTAAGAACAGTTTATTCTCTTCAAAAGCTCTCCCTGCTGTTTAAGCATAACATCTCAACTTCCGCTACCCCTTTCAGCACCGTCATCAATGCATATATCCGTCTCCCGATGCTCGCTTCTGACAGCACGGATAAATTTGCCGGTTTTATCAGAAAATACACCAGCGTCTCCTGACCGTATGTCACAAGTCCATATTCCGTAAGTGCCTGTACACCGATCAGATGGCGCGTATCTGTCTCCCTGCCTCCGCTTTCTTTCCCTTTTATATCCGCTCACTCTGAACACCTCCTCCATTCAAAGCTCTGCTGACGGATAAAGAAGAACTCACATGCATATCTGATAAAATCCAGAATGCTGGCATCCTCAAAACGGATCGTCAGAAACGCATAAACTGCCGTCAGCACTGCCGGGAAAAAGATTCCCGCCTGTGTCAGCGCCAGCACCGACGCCACCGCGCAGACCCCTGTAATCCCAAGGTCTTTTAATTGGCAAAGCCACAGGGTAGCCCTTGACTTTAAATTATCAGGGTAAATATACATATTTTTTTTTTCTCCTCACACGCCTTCAAAATCTCCGTTTTCATCCAATTCTCTGTTTTTCTGCAAAAAGCAAGCGATCCGCCGCAGGACAAAGTCCACACAGGGAATCGCCACGCTATTTCCAAGGGCACGGTATCTCGCATTGTCAGATGCCCCCGAATATCCGTCCATCCATCCGAAACCCCTGCACCGTTCGCACTCCAATGGTGTCAGGCGGCGCACCTGTTCTTTATTTTCTACAACGCACTTATCCCCATTGATATACTGGTTTCCTGCTCCCTTATAATCTGAATAAGTGAGCGTCCCGACTGTTTTCTGATAAGTTTCCTTCTCACAAAATACCGCATGACGGTCCATACACGTCAGACTGTAGCTCACATCCGGCAGACACCCCAAGCCATTTCCCCCATTCTGCAACTGTCTGCCGATAATATTTCCCGTAATACAATAGCTTCTGGGATTCATGGCACACTTCCTGTTTTCTTCTCCTGTCATCCTTCTATCCCCGCCTGTTTCTTCAGCGCCCAAAGAAGTTGCTCCGGGGAGCTTCTTCCCCCTTGCTTTTACCCTTTCCAGTATCCCCCGGCACGCTTTCTGGCTCAAATAATATCTTTGGGGCGGTGAGTCCTCCAAAATCTGCCACAAGAAAAGATTCGACGGCGACGCTGGGGGACTCCCCAGTATTGAGCGTCCAGCACTCGCCAAGCCACGCTTGCATCGTTTTCCCAAAATGGCGAGCCCCAGCAGATTCCCAGCGCCCGGTGTCAGGTCGAGGCACATCACAGGAACAGTCTGCGATCCGGATGATTTCCTGCAGGACCGCCCTGAAATCCTCCCCCGCCGCACTGCTGAATGCTCCCGCACATTTTCCCAGACCATATACCGAGGTCGTCTAAGGTCATCTGATATCCCTCTTGTACCATCTGCATCCCTCATCTCCTTTACGATCCGCACCTGTTCCATAAATAATCCTGACCGTTCTCCCGACAGCCCTTTTCTTTTCCCGGCTACGGACAAATCCTGACAGGGGCTGCCGCCGCAGATAATATCCACAGGAGGGATATTTTTCCCGTCGACTCGTGATATCCCCTAAATGTTCTATTTCCGGGAAATGGATTTTTGTTACCCGGATTGGGAATGCCTCTACCTCGCTTGCCCAAACTGGCTTTATCCCATTATGGACAGCTGCCAGCGGAAATCCCCCGATCCCATCGAACAGACTCCCCAATGTCCACATTCAGCTCCCCCTTATTCCAATTTCATCATCTGCTTTTTCTCAGCCCTCTGCATTCCTGCATTCCAAAACTGGATAGTATCCCCTTCCTTTTCCAAAAGCTCCTCCAGCCGCTTTATCAGATTTTCAACATGCCCCTGCCAGCCAATCCAGTTTTCTTCCTTCAGCCAGCCGTTCCACTGATATTCTTTGCTCCTTTCCCTGCTCCGTCTCAGCATATCTTTCAAATAGTTTCGGATTACCATGACCGTTTTCCGCTTTCCTTCAAACTGCGTTATTTTTGCAAAATTCATTTCTTTGCTTTTTTTATCGGAACCTCCATATAATCTATACTGCTCCCCATCCAGATACGCCATAATGACCTCTGCCAACACCATTGGCTTTGTATGCACTTTCCCCATCTTCGCACACATCCCCATAAGCATCCCAGCATTTGCTTCCCCACTCAACTTCTCCAACTGCAAATGCCCGTCCTTTGAAGTATCTTTTCCAGCTCGATTATAATATCCAGCCCTTCATCCGACTCTAAGGCTTTGATTCCCCAGCATCCCATTTCCAAACCTCCTGATATCGTTTTTATTTTACCGTGATTGCCTGCACCACAGACCGGGTCAGGTTTATCGCCCCCTGCGCCGCATAAAATGCCCCCGTTACATTAGCCCTCGTTGTTGTATCCAGCCCAAACTGCCCTGCGATCCGGGGGACTTCCTGCCGATAACATCAGCCCCATCCCCAACAGCGCATGGTCCTTTACTGCCATCAGCCCTGCCGTCAGGATCACTGCCTGCAAAAAAGCTGTCAGGCACAGCCCTACCACCTGCTTGCACCAGCTGATAAATCCATCTGTATATCCCCGCGGGACACTGAACAGATAAAGGCTTCCAACAGAAATCTGATGAGAAGGATGCCTCCCGCTTTAAATTTGCAAAAACACCTTTGACCGCATATCCCATCAAGATCAAAAGGAATATCATTAAAATCGGGCTGTCTACTGCAGATATCCCGCCAAACACGCCCGACACAGCTGCTTCCTGCCAGGTCCCGGCATCCTTTAGCGAGGAAAGTATCCGCTGCGCCGCCTCCCCAAATGTCTCCCCGGAACCGCTCAGGCCACGCGTCAGACTTGCCTGCAGCGATACACAGGCGGTACAGCTCCACCGGCACGGTCGAAAACAAGCTTGCCGCAAAAGCCCTTCAACGCATTTACCCCAGTTTCCCGTATGCTCCCTCTTCCATTTTGATACTCTATCCCACACTCAAACCCTGCTACCACAAGACCTGTCACATACAAAGCCCATGCCAGACAGGAAAAAAACATTACGATTGCCTGTACCCATTCCATTTCAAACAGGTCTGCCCCCATATTTCCCATCTGAGCAAAAAGCTTCCCAAAATCCTTTACGATCTGTCCATAGACCCAGTCCGTAATCTGCCCCAGGACCGTGTCCGCAACAAAATCCCATATAAACATCTGCCGCTCCCTGTCCCTTTTTATCAGATTCCGAGTATCTTCCATACATACATCGGCGCAGTCAGCATCAGCACAAGACACACAAATAAGATAGCGGGCGGCGCCCAGTCAAACTGCCCGTGTTTGCGGTAATCAAAATATGCTGTCCCCAGCTTCCCGAAAAAGAAAACTGCCAGGATCATATCTATCGCCGGGAACACCACGTTGTCCACCACAGTTTTATCTGCCCTGCCACTGCTCCATGTTTCCTCGATCACGCCCGCCACATTTGCTTCCTTTGCACACACGGGGAACGCCATCATCCCTGCCGCCAGCATGACAGCCCCCAGTAAACACACACGACTTTTTTTGTTTTCTGCATTTAAAATCTCCCTTCTTTTTCATCTCCACGGATTCTGGGGCGCGATATGCCAGTCTTCCCATAGGTTCCCCTGTATCTGCAAGGTATCCGTCAGATTCCTGGCAAGCATCCCCGCCGGAGTCCAACAATCCATCAGCCATGTATATGGCGTATAACTTCCATCCGGATACCAGATTGGAGTAAAATGGGTCCTCCCCCTGTAAGTGCTGTAGCTGTTTTCAAAATTCATGGGTCATGCCATAGCCATCCCCCATGCGCTCTAATAATCTCCAGAAGGTTTTATATCCGAATTCCGGGAAATAGGTGACTGCATTCTGCGCAGGGTTACCGCATCCGGCTGGTCTGTCTGCACAGAAGTCATGACCCTTTCATGAAACCCGTATCCTGATTTCATCGTTTTCCCATTTGCAGTCGGGGATTTTTCATCCCCCCAAAGCTCCATAGATGCACTCAGGCTGGCAGAATGACGTTCCAGCAAAAACTCCCACCAGCCTTCGTCAACCCAATATCCCTCTTCCTCTGCCTCCGGTGTCTCATGCCAGACCCATTCTGCCTTCCACCACGGCTTCCACACACTCCATCCTGTCGTTGTTGCTTCACTCCGATAAGGTATCTGCACAGCCTGAAAGCTATCGTTTCTATCGTCCGCATTCGGGTCCGGAGGGGGATTTTTCCCAAGCTCTGTAATCCTTGCCGTAATGATCCCTTTTCTGCAGTTCCGCCTCCTCTACCGTTACAGGGATTTCCATGACCTGCTCCTCTTTGGCGTTGTCCATCGTACCCATGCCAGCTGTTCCTCCCCTTCCGGATAATAGACATTTTCTACCCTGTAATCACGCCCACCTATCTGAAATGTCACAGTTACCGGATGCCCGGGTCGCTCTGTCCCCCCTTGATCCGGACAGACGTGATGACTTCTGTATTTGTCCGGTATTCATAGTCATAGCTCGCTACTTCCGGTACTTCCGGCAGGATATCCTGAAACCGGACAATCCCAAGCCCAAGGCTGTTTTTATTTCTTCATCCGATACCGTCTGGTCCGTGCTCTTTCCCCACGCCGGATATCCTAAATCCGATGTTTCCAAAAACATGGCAAGCGGCAGGTTTTTATGCGTAAAAGATACCATCCGCTTCCGCAGCCCGCCGCTTAGTTTCTCATCATAAAGCGCAGCTTCCGTAGCGGTCGTTGCGATCATGCTCCCCTGAAAACGGTAATAACCGACCGGCTCTAAAAGCAGCTTATATCCCCCGCTTACCAACACTTCAAAGTCCATCCCGGTCAAACCTGCGATACTCCTGATGACCTGTTCATCCGTAAAATAATTTTTGATCGCTTCGATATTGGCAGACACCATTGCTTTGAGAACTGATAATCTTAGGCAGTGCCTGCGCAGGGTTCACATATTCATAAGTGCCTGTATCCACTGACAGGGCAGTTCCTCCAGAATAAGAAAGTTTACATACCTTCCCGAAAGAGTAATCTATTTTCGGTTTTTTGTTTGTCAGGTCGACCGGCCTTGTGACCGGCTCCCTGCCCTCTGCCCGGACCACCGTCACACGCACCCCGTCATTGCCCGGCGACCACACATTCTGGCTGCTCCCCCTGCCCCATGCTTCCCCCGCCGCCGTCCACATTTCCATCCCCCACTGCCTTCACTGGAATGGCACACAGCCAGCAACAAAGGAACACAGCACATAAAATCCTCCATTTTCCTTTCACCGCTTTCCTCCCATATACGAAAAAAACACCGCTCTATGCGGTGCTTTTCCCCATGATGTTTAATCCATCACGCCTATCTTATTTCCGTTTTCATACATATCCTGCGCGACAGTTCCCGAGCTGCCGCCGCCCTCATTTTCCACCCAGCCAAAGCCCGGTATAAAAATCTGTCCACCATCCGTGTCGCCCGCCTGAGGTTCCTCCTGCCCCGTTGTTTCCCCCGGTGCATTTTCTCCCGGCTGCTGATCCGGGTTTTTTAACGCCTCCTCCGGCACCTCCGGTTTTTTCACATCCAGCTGGATGCTTTGCACAGTGTCCTTCTCCTGTCCGTCATCCGCCCCATTCTCCAAGCCATCCTGTGCTGTCTCCCGATTCGGTTTCCGATTCTGTTTCAGCCTGCAGGCTCTCCGGTTCTGTCTCCACTATCCCATCCCCGTTTTGCGCCCCCCTTGCCCTTTTTTCTTCCTCCTGTTCCATCCACCGTTATCTCTGTAACTTCCCCGGTTTCTGCCTCAAACCGTTCCTCCGGCACAGCTTCCGGCTTTAGCTGGAACCAGATTGCCACCAAAAGCCCTGCACACAATAAAATGCCTCCTAAAACCAGAAGATACCTTTTTTGCCTTTTCTGTCAGTTTCATCTCTCTTCCTCCATATTTATCCATTGTTCCCCTGACCACAACATACTATAAACGGTCCGCAAAGTCTATCACTACCTAAAAACCTCCGTATATCCTGCCTGAACTTTCAACTCCATCTCAAGCGGTAATAACATTTTCCCTAAAAAACGCACCGGGGCTTCCATCCGGATTATTCCCTCCGCTTCAAAACGCTGTGTCCCCGACGGGTCTGATGGCGCAAACGGTGCATTCCGTATCGTAACTTCCAGCCCATCCAGCGCAAATTCTTCTGTCTGTCCATCCCCATATTTTGAAACGCCTGCCGCCATCCAGCTGTGTCCCAAGTATTCTGTCCAGCTGTCCGTACACATCCCCCTGTATCCAACGTTTCTTCCCAGGCATCCTCCCCAAAGGGCTGATAACTTCCGGAATATCCCTCCCGCACACCATGATAGACCCCTGCATAATTATCATTTACCACGGAGATGATCGCATCTTCCAATGCATCCCTTACTCCGACTGCAATAATCTGGAGCCGGAAATACTCGCTGATTCCGCAAAAAATGACCAATAACGCCAACGTTACCGCTGCCGCCATCGGAACTCCTGAACCGCCCTTCCCCTTAAGGCATTCTATCGTCCTGCACACCAGTCCTCTTATCTTTTCTTTCCGTCCGCCTTTTATTTCCAATACACCTCCGATTTCCCTGACGCCTCTGCCCGCAATGTGACCGGGAACGAACCAAATTTTCCAAACAGACCGATATTTGTTTCATAGGTGAGCGTTACGGACACATCCTTATTTAGCTGTATCCGCCCCTCCTGCGACCATGAGATATCCGGTTCCAGACCTGTTTTTTCAATCAGGCTTTCCTCCCGACGGTCGGTTTCTGCCCCCACCCGACCTGATATTTCCGCTTCCCGCACCAGCTCTGTAGCAAACACATCCAGCTGCTGTTTTTACAAACACCGGGGTACCTGCACACACAGCGCCAGCACCAGCATCCCGCACAGGACCAGAACGACCATATCCACATATCCTTCCCCGCTCCGGTCCCGCCACAGCCGTTTCCACCGTTTTCCCATCTTTCCCCTTCTTTCTTTAAAACATCCCGCCCAGATTCTCTATTGCCACATAACAGATGATCGTAAGATATGTGAGCAAAAACACATCAGCATCACAAAGGAAAACACCCTTATCTTAGGCGGTATCTTCTGCGCCTCTGCCTTTAACCTCTGCAGTTCGATCTGCTTAAAATCATGGGACAGCATCTGAAAATACACAGCACTGTCATCCCCGCGCAGCACCCTATCAGCCCCCTTACCACATCCGACAGCATCGGGGAGTTGATTCTTTGATTCAAAAAACGTGTTAATGCAGCTTCATAGTTAGAGGACCTCATATCCGCTATCAGGATATCCAGCTCACCTGAAAGGCTCTCTCCCGCATTCATGCGAAACCGCTCCAGCATCCCGACCACATTCCTGCCTGATTTTAATTCCTGTTCGATCGTTGCGACCAGCCGCGGAAGCTGCGCTTCAATCTCATCCCGCTTTGCTTTCAACCGTTCGTCGGCCTTTTTGCATCTCCTGAAAGTATAGCAAAGACCGCCAAAATGACGATTACCGGGGTTAAGAGCGGAACAAAAAGCACACAGGGGATGGTACCCAATACTGCCCTGTCTTTACAAGGGCATACGCCTGATAGACTTCCGGGGAAAGGTTCATTCCCCTGCCTTTAATATCCGGTCCAGCCTCCCTCTCCGGTATGGCTTCCATATGGATATATTTTTGACAGATACACTGCCGCTGACATCAGACAGGCTTCTATGGTCTTTACCGTCTTTTTTTCCCGGACCGTCCCCAGCATCGCCCGCGCCGTCCTGAGCGTCGGGAGCCTTAAAAAAGAGCTTGCCAGAAAAAACAGCCCCATCGCCAGAAATACACCAAATAAAAAAAGAAGAACTGTCACTGGTATTACCTCCTGTACTCGATCGGACGGGTCAGTTTCACTACAAAAACCCGCTGAATAAAAATTGCTGCCGCTGTCAAGGATGACCTGCCCCAGGACAGTATGCATCAGCACTCCGTACCACTCTTTATTTAACAGATACATCAGCGGGATATTCCAACCACAAAGATGACCATGATCAGAAACTCCTTTCTCGGCTCTGCGATGAGGTATTCCAGCTCTGCGTTTACATTACGCATATCGGATAATTTTGACACGATCGGTACAAGCGTCGTTTTCAGGCTGCGGTCTCTCTGACAGTCGCTGAGAGCATCACACCATTCCCCGAACACCTCATTATCAATCCGTCTTTTCATCGTATGCAGTGCTGCGTCAATATCCGGGTCCACCATCCGCACCTGCATCAGAAACGCTCCAAACACTTCTGATACCGGCGGGTTCAGATACGAAATATTTTCTTCTACTGCCGTCACTGATGTCCTCCTGGTCCTAGTATGCCGTCGTTATCACGGACAACGCTGTTTCCAGCTCCGCCGATACATCCCTTTTGTAATGGTGCGCGGTCAGCTTCACATACCAGAACGGGAGAAACAAAAATCCTGACGCTAAAGTCCGCTTGCTAAACTCCCCCAAAGTCTTCAAGACCGCCCCGATCAAAAACAGTATGAGCGAAACGGCGCACACCATTGAAACCGTTCCCCCGCCCGGTCAATTCAAGCACTTCCTGTGCTTCCAGAATCTCCCGGCGCAGGGTTCCCCTTCTTTCGTTTCCTGTCGATTCCCTGATTTTTTCCTGATCCCTGTCTGGGATGGATAAACGAATCAAACAGCCCCTCTGTAAATTCTGATATATTGAGATTCAGAAGCAAAAAAGCCCTGTTACCAGCCCTGCACAGGCAAGCGTTTCTATTGCGATCATTTTTCTGTCCCTTCCTTCCATTCAACGGTGCGGCAAGCCCGCACCAACATCTCCTGCGGCATCCCATTCTCCATCAGCCGCCTCCTAAGGCTATCCGAAATGGCATTGACCCTCCGGTGGCTGCCTTTTACAATAAATTTCCCGTTTTCGATCCGGTTCTCCTCAATCTGATACTCAAATAATGGCCGGAAGCTCCGTGTCCCGTCCGGAAGTATCTCGCATTCCATGATCTCCATTAAACGCCTTTCCTTGTTTTCCAGCTGCTTACAGAACGCAACGATCGGATACGCTTCCGTCACAAAACCCATCAACGTTTCATCCCGCATCTCCACTGCACGCTTACACAGGGAAACCATCCGGCGGTATGTCGCATCACAGCTCATGGAATGGATCGTCGTCACGACCGCCACTCCCGTCCGTGCCGCTTCCTGCGCCGCATTTGCCTCCGGTCCCCTCATTTCCCCGACTACGATAATATCCGGATTAAACCGAAGGGCCATATCGAGCAGCGCCGTCTGGTCAATCCTCTGCCTCTCATTTTCACTGTCACGGGTCGGGTATGGATTACGGAATTTACCACCCGTCCCTCTTTTCTGCGTACCAAAGCCAGCTCCCTCGAACCGTTCTCGATGCTGTAAATACGCTTATTGTCCGGTATGGTTGTCCAAAAGCCACCCCAGAAGTGTTGTTTTTCCCGAGCTGGTTGCCCCCGCCACACACACGGAAATGCCATATCGGATACACTCCGCCAGAAAATCCAGCATTTCCTCCGTGGCAGTCCCGCCATCTATAAAATCCTCTTTTTTCATATTCTGCGGGTTTACGATACGGAT
>VOFB01002296.1_pt1 | contig 12329 bp, 11 predicted proteins | sample 5384141 | NCBI WGS metagenome assembly VOFB01 (sample SAMN12384721, study PRJNA508395) | human gut metagenome | isolation source: healthy gut A | host: Homo sapiens | reverse complement strand
ATCTCTTCTGATATATTCATGAACAAGCTGTTTTGCTTTTTAATAATTCCCATTTTGTTCTCCCTTGCCCCTGCCATTATGGATCAGTCATCCCATTTCAGGCGGTGCAGTTCTCCCTGTAGTTTCATATGGTCAAATTCCTTCTCCGCAGTCACCAAATGCAGTTCCCGGAACAACCGCTACCTTCTCTGTCTTTAAGAGATTGGTGGCAAATTCTTCAGAAGTCATTCCAAATTCTTTGATACATGGAAAACAGTAAAAGGCTCCATATGGTTCAAAACACTCCAAGCCCATTTCTTCAAAACGGTGCATCAGATATCTTCTTCTGCCATTATATTCTTCCCGCATTCTCTGGACATCTTCATCCCCTGCCCGGAGTGCATCCACTGCTGCATACTGTGAGGTAGTCGGTGCACACATAATTGCATACTGATGAATCTTTAACATCTGGTCTAAGATGATTCTCGGTCCGCAGGCATAGCCCAAACGCCATCCGGTCATCGCATGGGATTTGGAAAATCCATTGATAACAATGGTACGCTCCTTCATGCCCGGAAGGGATGCGATAGAAATATGCTTCTCGGTATAAGTCAGTGCAGAATAAATCTCGTCACTGATGACAAAGAGGTCATGCTTCTTTACTACCTCTGCCACTGCTTCTAAATCTTTTTTCTCCATGATTGCTCCGGTCGGATTATTCGGGAAAGGCATAACAAGAAGCTTGGTCTTTGGCGTAATTGCCGCTTCTAATTCTTCTGCAGTCAGACGGAAATCGTTTTCTGCCTTAAGATTAATCGGTACCGGCACACCATTGGCAAGTACGGCACATGGCAGATAAGATACATAACTTGGCATCGGGATTAATACTTCATCACCCGGATCAAGCATGGCACGCATGGCAATATCAATTGCCTCGCTTCCGCCTACGGTTACTACGATTTCATGCTGATAATCATACTGCAAGTCATATTACGGAATAAGTATTTTGCAATTTCTATTTTTAATTCTTTTAATCCGGCATTGGAAGTATAGAAGGTACGTCCCTTTTCTAAGGAATAGATGCCCTCATCCCGGATATGCCATGGAGTATCAAAATCCGGCTCGCCTACTCCTAAGGAAATAGCATCTTCCATCTCATTTACAATATCAAAAAATTTCCGGATTCCAGATGGCTGTATCGTTACGATTGTTTTTGATAATGGATTTCTCATGGTATCATCTGTATCCTTTCATCTTTTGATTTTGCTGCCATAATGGTTCCGTGGTCTTTGTATTTCTTTAAGATAAAGTTGGTCTGTGTGCTTAATACGGAGTCTAATGCAGAAAGCTTCTCAGATACGAACTGGGATACTTCACGCAGGCTCTTTCCCTCGATGGTCACCAAAAGGTCAAAGCTTCCTGAAATCAGATATACAGAATTTACTTCCGGATAATTATAAATACGCTCTGCTACTTTATCAAATCCCATACCACGCTGCGGAGTAACCCGTACTTCAATTAATGCGGATACTTTTTCTACGCCGGCTTTATCCCAGTTAATCAAGGTATGATAGCCACAGATGATATTTTCTTTCTCCATTGCTTCTAATTCATTCATAACGGCTGCTTCTTCTACGCCTAATATAACAGCCAGCTCTTTTAAATCGATTCTGCTGTTCTTCTCTATAAAGGTTAAAATCTTCTCTCTCATGCTTCAATTCCTCCAATTGATTTCTGATTTACTACTGAATTACTTTATATAATTCATCCGTCTTCGGTGGTTCTAAAAATCTGCGTTCGTCCTCATTCATAAGCACGCGGTCATTTCCCGCAGTTGCTTTTCCGATTACCGTTGCCTCAATACCATTTTCCTTTAATCTTCTGATCAGCTCATTTCCATCAGCTGCTGCCATCAGCATACAGCCGCTGGATATCAGTTCATAGGGATTGATATGGAAAAACTCACAGACTTCTACTGTCTCCTGCCGAAGCGGAATCTTCTTTAAGTCGATTTCCAGTCCGACGCCGGATGCTTCTGCCATCTCGCTTTAACACGTTTTCCGGAACTTTTCCTATCTTCATTGTTTCTCTCTCTTCTATATAGCTTTAGGCTGTCGCAAAAGACAGCCTTATACTTTCCTTCTTTCTATTATTGTGTGCCACCGGCATCTACCTGTCCGTCTCCGATAATTGCCTGTTCTTCTGCGGAAGGCTGCTCTGCTGGCTGTTCTGCCGGCTGCACTGCACTTGCTGCTGCCGTGTACGGTGCCACTGTCGCATAAATAGTTGCCTCATCCCCCCGTTGCAAGTGCTGCTCCGACTGCGGCGGATGCATTCTCGTCTGCGGATGCAGTTCCGACTTTACGATCTTCGGAGATGCCTTGTAAGTACTCTTATTGAATTCTTCTCGGCTCTCTTCCACACCATCAACTGTTACCACTTTCCAGAGTTTTGCCACATAGCCGGTATGTTTCTCCTGTGAGGTTGCAATATATCCAACCGGATCTCCGGTTGCTACGAACTGTGTTCCGGGTCCTGCTCGGAAACCACTTCGCTCTCATAGCTTACTTTTCGGTTGGATGGTCTTGTCTCCTGTCCGAAAATATTAAAGGAAACATTTTTGCCCTGTGTATAGCCCTCGATATAGATCGGGGTATCCTGATTGTTTACAAATTTTAAATCCTTGTAATCTCCTGCGATTGCCGCATCCATGGAAGGTTTTTACATAAGTAACGATCATGGAATGATTGGAACGCTCTGTGATCTCAAGCTCTGCTAAAATAGCTGCATTGTATAATGTTGTTGACACCTGACATACACCACCGCCATAAGACTGTACGGTCTGTCCGTTCTCATATGCACCTGCCAGTTCATATCCATTGGAAGCATCTAATGGACCGATCGCTTCATATACGGAGAACTCGTCTCCCGGATATAATACGGTTTCCGTTGATCTTGCTGGTTGCATTTGTGATATTATCACACCGGTTCTGTCCGGAGCTGCTGTAATTGGTTGTGTAACTTCCAAGCAGATCTTTGATCTTTGATAATTCCTCTTTCGTTCCACGCGGTTCTACCACCTCTGCGGTCAGTTCCACGCTGCCATCTTTTCCATCCCAGTCACTGTCAAGATAATCTTTGATCACATCAATGGAAGCATCCACATCGACTTCAATGCCCTGTGCTCCTTCTACGATCACAAAGAGCCATTCTCTTTGTCAGTGTGCTGTCCACTGCCTTCTGATCCAGTTCATCTGCTTTTCTTCTAATAAAGAAGCAACTTCTTCTCTGTCAATGTCAAGTGGCATCTCGATCACAACACTGCCGTTTTCCAGATCTTTTTATCTTTGTATCGTTTGATCAGGCTTCCGCTTTTGCCTACATCCATTGCCTGGTCAATGACTGTCATATCTGAAAAAGAAATTCCAAGATTCTCTGCGCTTACCGTGATGCTTTTCTCTCCTGCAGTCAGTGTGATCTGGGCACTTCCGATGCCGTCCACATACTCATTGACTGCATCTGTTGCCTCTGCCTCGGTCATTCCGCCAACCGGAATGCTTCAATATATACTCCCTGCGCGATCACATCACTCTCTGCTGCATAAACCGGTCTGGACGCGTGAAACATCGCGCCCGCTGCAAGCACTGCGCCAAGAAAAATGATTGTCTTACCTGATTTTTCATATTTGAATTTAACTCCATTCCCGAGCGTCTTTTTTGTTCATTTTATCACAATTATCCGCTTTTTCAAGGTGCATTACCACGAATATATTTGACTCCATTCCCAATTTTTAGTATATTTTACATGAACGCAGCAAGAACAGTTGTCAGTAACATTGTGGCAATAATTACAATAACGATTGCTGCCAATACTTTTTTATTTTTTTTTTCCAAAATTATACATTACAAGATCCTCCATATAAAACGATTTTGATCACCAGAAAGGATAACACATTATGAGATTTTAGGTCTGTTTATTATTGCCTGTTCCATTTTCGCCTATCTGCGAAAAAAACAGACCAGGCATCAGAATAACGCTGAAGACAGCTTCCTGGAAAAGGAACAGAAAGCAAACCTCACACGCCGCAAAAGATATCAGCGGGCTTCCCTATATTACCATACCTTTGGATAAATTTCCAATAGGCATCTGTGAAAATGATTCCATTCGAATATGAAAGCACTCACCTGTCTTTCTGACAAAAAATATTAAATCTCGGTGCAAAAACCAACACCGAGTTGAAACTGAGTACGCGTCTCAAATTTAAAAACATTCTGACGGAATACGAACAGAACTTTAATACTCTATGCCAGACACCTTTCTATGAGTACCGCCTTAATGCAGGCAGAACAGAACGCAGCTGCACAGACCGTTTTTAGAATACGGCATTGAGATCGGGTCCGATATGAGCCAGAATTTCTTATGCTTGCCGATCTTTACCGCACAAACGGCACACCAGAACGTATCAGTGAGCTGATTGAAAAGGAACAGCTCGATTCTCTGATGAAAAATTCAATTCTGACAAACTAAACCAGAAATTATAGAATGTACGCTCTGCGAACATTCTATTATCATAATTATCCGGATAGTCATCTTCCATACTGCGCGATCGGCGATCCAGTCGGTCTGGATGTTTCACTGGTGTCGACTCCACTCCTGCCGGAAGTTCAATCTGTTTTTTGCTGTGCATACTCCATCAAAAACCGGATCTGGTGCCAGTGTAGCCGGTGACTGTTTTTTGCTGCTGCAGGAGTTTCGGCTCAAATGCTTCCTCATTCCCCACATAACAATATTTCTTTAAACATTCCATGATCTGTACGGTCTCGATTGCATCATCCAGTGCGCGATGCGCCAGTTTCCGCTCCACGTTAAAGTAACGACACAGGCTTTCCAGATCTTTCTTTCCTCTTCCGGCAAAAATTTTCGCGCCAGTTTTAAGGTATCCACCACTTTTAAACTCTATAATAGGTAAACGTTACCGTGGTTGACCGACCACTGTTTCAGAAAGCTGTAATCAAAATCACATTCTGGCCGACCAGCACATTTCCAGGAATGTAAAAAATTCCTGCATCGCCTTCCGGTTCCCTGCCGTCTGCCGCCATCTCCGACGTGATGCCCGGTCAGTTCAACGACGCTTGCAGTAATTTGGCTGGCTGCAGTGCAAAAAGGCTCTTCTATCTTTCCCTGTTTTACCCTGACGCTCCACCTCTAATTTCCAGAATGGTCCGTTGCATTCAACCCAGTCATCTTCAAAATCCAGTACAACGTAATTTTCCAGCAATTCTTTCTCCATCCCGACTTCCCTATTGTTCCCCTGTTCTTCCAGGCTCACAGATATTCATGCCGCGCCTGGTAATCAAGCGGATCCCTCGCCGTATAATCAAACAATACATAAACCGGTTTCGCAGCCCCGGGAGCGATTTTGATGCTCCGCTCCCGCTTATCCGGAAAACGATAGAAAAACGTTCCACATGGGACTGTGTTCCATTTTTGCAGTAAGCTCTGCACGTCACCTGTTTCCATTCGTTAAAATCATCTGCCCATGTCGGCCTGCTTCCGAGTTTTTCGCGTCATAAAGGTCAAACACCAGACCCTCACCAAAGCACCTCAGTCTGTTCTTCTTCGCTCAATAAGATCTCCAGCAAATTTCCGCCCTGCGCATCCTGAATGGCCCATCGCAAAATAACCTTTCTCCTCATAAAAAGTTCCCAGCCTCTGCAAACATGGCAAACGCACTCTCATAGAGTACCCCAGCTTATTTCCAGAAGCGTGATTTCGTACTGTCCGCTGTTGTAATACACCCGAGCATCTCCCTTCGACCTGTTTGATGCGAAGGATCCGTATCCCCAAAACTCAAGCCATTTGTCTTTAGCACCTCATACGGCGGTTTGTTCCGGTAGACAGATCCATATTCTGCGGCATGCTCATCACATGTAAGAACCTTTAAGCACCTTTTAAAAATCCAAGCTGAAGCTGGTTCGGGCTTTAACGCGCGCTAAATCTCATCAAACGAACGCGCAATGTCTCATAATCCTCATACGCAGCAGTCCTGCAATCAGATCCAGATGTTCATGGATGTTTTCGTGGCTCTGGATCTCTTTTACCCTTCTTTTAACCGTGGCAGTTCCATCGTGCGGTGGTTTCTGTGATCGTTGCCGCATTGGTCGACTGCACCGATTTCTAACTGGATCAGTCCCGGGCGCATCGAACCGATCAGTTCCAGTTCTTCAGGACAAGCAGGTCAGCCGATACTTCAAAATGAAAATTCGTTGATCCCCATTATCATGCTCCTTAATATAACGCCAGATTTCCATGCTTATGTGCATGATTGCAGTTAAAAGTACGGTCTACAAATTTGACCTGCGCCACTTCTTTGTCGATAAAAACTGCAGTTCCTTTTTTCACAAGCTCCGCATCCCGGAAGCGAAGCTGCTTTTTCCACAGAGGAAAGACAGTAACTGCAGGAAAACGGACAGCCACGGCTCGACTCATAATAAATGATACGGTTTTTAAATCGCCCGCCTTGTCATAGCAGAATGGAATGTCACTTAAATCGAGCATTTCCGCGGTGCGGTAAAGATGATCATCCCTGTTCCGGTATGCGATCCCTGGGTTTCTCCAGGTTTCGATCTTTCCTCCGTGCTTTTACCCTCTCCTGTTCTCTGTGTTTCCTGTATTTTCTGCTTTTCTTTTGTCTCTCCTGGCTTTTCCCGGCATAATACTCCGCCAGCTCACAGAATGCCTTTTTTCCTTCCCGATCATCACACCGGTGATGCGGGTGTTCTCTTAAAAACTCTCCGTCTCATAGGAAACCTCCGGACCTCCTACCCAGACCGGCACTTCCGGACGAAGTTAGAAATTCTTCCGATCAGTTCCTCCACAAATCCAATATTCCAGATATAACAGGAAAAACATAAGAACATCCGGCTTCGCCTTGTAAAATGCCCTCGAGGAATATCCTCCATCTGGAATGGTTTATCGTATATTCTGCCAACTGGATGGATAATCTTTCCCCGTTTGCGGCATATTTCTTTGCATAGCCTCAAATTATAAACAGCGAATTCGATGAATGTATTTCGCATTCATTGCAGTTAATAAAATCTTCATCTTTTCTCCGTTTCAAAGTATTCCAGATACACCAAAGTACCGGACGCGAACTCCCCCTTCTGTCGCTTCGGCACTACCTCAGCGATTACTACTTCCAATCTTTTATAAAAATATGTCCTACGATCACATCAATTCCTGCAATCCATAGCAGGATAGCTCCTGCAATATATGCTTTTGTCTTATGCCTTCAAATCCCAAGGTGATATCCGGTATAGATACCGGTCACAACAACCGCGATCGTAAGTCCTACGATCATCAGGAGCATGATCATCAGATTTGTTCCCAGAAAGCCAAATGCAATGCCGGTCAGCAGGGTATAAATGCTGGTAACAGCCGCAAATCGCCAGTAACTGTTTCCATCCAAGTCTTCTCTTCCCGGTGCTCACAATGCGCTCATTTTTTGCTTTTTACAATCAGCCGCACCCCAGACAGAAAAAGATGGCTGCTGCAATGACAAAACCCGGTCACCTTTTCATTGGCGTTATGGTGTTACGGTATCAAAAAGTCCTGACAGGTAGCTGCCAACGAACAGATATGCCATCTGCCATGCAGCAATCAGTACGTCACCAGCACAAACTGTTTTATTCATCTTGCCAACATTGATCCCCTGACGCTCCATGGCAGCAAAAATATCCATGGATATGCCTGCTATAATCAGCATTTTCCAACGCATTCATCTTTAAGCCTCCCAGACGGTTCCTTATTTCCTTTAGTCTTTCTGAAATTTACCTATATCCGTTTTGATAATAAATTTTGAACACTTCCTGTTCACGCCATCTGCAATGATATAAGTCTGGTACTCTTCTCCGGCATCTAATACAGCCTGGATACGGTCAACAAGCGGCTGGATATCGCCATTGTAGGAAGCAATGATCCATCGATTCCATCCTCGCTGAACTCAGTGATTCCATCTGCAAGTTTATGTGCCATCCGTCCTCCTTTCCCTCCCACACCATCATACTTATCGCATCCGTACCATCCTTAAAGTGCCTGCACCATCGTTTAATTTTTCATTGTTAGAAACAATCTGGATGCCCTGCTTGCAAGCTGGTCTGTGCCGGATTTTAACTGCTCAGCTCTGTGCTCAAGTGATCCAAGAGCTTTCTTCAAAGGTCCGTAACCACTCTCAGTTGTTGCTTCAATGCTGCCTGCGATCGTACTTCTTGGTCTGCTCGGCTCCGGATCAGCTGCGGTTTCCTCTCAGAGCTCCCTCCTCTAACTGGTCTCTGCTGCATTTATCCGGATGAAGCGGTTCCTGCTGCTGCCTTTGCTCCTGTTACTGAAGTCATTCCCGCATGCTGCCTTTTGTCATTATTTTGCAACTAAGTTTCCTGCTGCTGGTTTTTAAGCTCCCTGGCACGGTTCCTTGGTCAAATGCTCTGTTACTGCTGGTTCCCGCTGCTGCTTTTACAGAGCTGTTAATGCTGCGGTCCTGCCATCTGCATCAAGTTTGCAGTGTCAGGCCTGCGGCTGCAAGGATTGAAGTGCTCCAGACTTCCTTTCCCTGATATAATCTGAGTTGTGAATCAGTTGCCTGTGCAAGTCCTCATCGAGCGAGTCAGTTTTGTGCAAGCACCTTTAATAGTTCCCACGGTTGCGGTTGCACCACCGAAATATTCCACAACACTGCTGATCTGCTGTGCGCCTGACTCTGGATCAACCGCACTGCCGGCATCAAGCGTTGCATCTACTGCTAAAAAAGCCTGACTCTGGATCATCCAGCACTGTGCATCGGCATGCTGCCTGCATTAACTGCCTGTTGCCTGTGCATCGGTTGCTGCTACTGCCTGCTCCTGGATCGCACCGTTTAATGTAGTTCGACTGTTGCTCTGCCTGCTCCTGGATCGCAATTGCCTGCGCATCGACTTCGCTTACTGACTCTGGATCCACTTGCCTGTCATTCACAGTTCAAGGTATTTGCACCGTCTGCTACTGCAGATGCTCCGGAGGTATACTCCTTCACACCGGACTGTGCTGTTCCAACACCAGCTTTAAATTCTCCAAGACTGCTCTGTAATGTTTTCAGTCCATCGGATAACTCGCTGCTGCCATCTACCAACTGGTCAGATGCATCAGTCATCTCATCTATTGTATCGGATAATACAGATAAGTCGATATCTCCATTTACATTCATTTCAGAAAGAAGGTTGCTGGATGCCATGGATACTGTCATATCCAGCGAGAAATCTTCTACATCTGCAGTTACTTCTACATAATCCGGGAACTGGACATCATCACCAAGGTCAGCATCATCAATACCAAGGCTTTCTTTTAAACCTGGCATTGTGATTCCTACCACAACATTGTTTTTTCCATCAGAAATTACTTTTCCATTGGTAACTTCTACATTCGTGAAGTTATCATTTAATACCATTCCGGTTACAACAGAGAACGGAACATAGACATCTGTGGATTTGCCATCGATAGTCTTTGTTGTCTTCTCATTATTGGTAAATTCAAAACGCATGGTAACTTTTCCGCTCTTTCCGGCTAAATCCTTTGGAGCAATTTCTTTTCCATCCAGATAGTAAGTAATTTTCTGGGTAATCGGAGCTTCTTTATCCGTAGTACCCTGATAGAAGATATCATTTCCCTGTGCATCCCAGGTTACTTTATCTCCATCCTGTTTGAAGGTCTCATCGCCTTTTACATTCTTGATATCCTTTAAATCAGATGCATCCTCCAAAGTATCTGCATTCTCTTTATTCTTTAACCAGTCGCTTACGATGGTTTTATTTACGGTACCATCTGCATCTGCAATCATATATACTGTTTCATCTTTTCCGGTTTCTTCTGTTTCCTTATCGGAATTCAGAAGATTTCCCAACTGGTCTTTTAATTCTGATTTGGTTTCTTCTGCGTCTGCATTTTCTGCATCTGTATCCTCCGTAGAAGCTTCTTTTTCCGTAGTCTCCTCTGATACGCTTTCGGTAGATGGCTTTGCTGCATTTACCTGCCATACGCCATAACTGGTTCCAAGCATTGCCACCATCAGCACACCTGCGATTACACGAATCGCATATTTATTTTTGAATTTATTCTTTAATTCTGAAAATTTCATTGTTATGTCCTCCTTCTTAATCTATACCGTTTTGTTCTTGTTGCGGAAACCAGCACTGGTTACGCAGATTACTTTATCAAATATCATAAACAATGAAGGTAGTACAAAGATTACAACCAACATACTAATCAGTGCACCTCTTGCCATCAATGTACATAAGGAACTAATCATATCGATATCAGAATAAAGTCCTACACCAAAGGTTGCTGCGAAGAAACTTAATGCGGATACGATAATGGACTGGATGGAGCTCTGCAGGGCACTTGTAATTGCTTCCTTCTTCTCGGCTCCCTTATATCTTGCTTTCTTATATTTATTGGTCATCAGGATTGCATAGTCAACCGTTGCACCCAGCTGAATGGTTCCGATTACGATGGATGCGATAAACGGAAGCTGTGTACCGGTGTATGCCGGAATACCCATGTTGATAAAGATTGCAAAGTAAATTGCAGCTACCAGGATAATCGGCAGTGATATAGATTTAAATACAACTGCGATGATTACGAAAATTGCTCCGATAGATACTGCACTTACGACTTTGAAGTCATGGTCTGTCGTGGTAATCAGATCCTGCGTACATGGTGCTTCACCAATTAACATGCCATTTTCATCATAGTTCTTAATAATGCCGCTGATGGCATCACACTGTGCATTTACTTCATCTGATGCTACTTTATACTCGGAAGTAATCAGCAGCAGTTCATAATTTTCATTTTCCAGCTCGCCACGGATAGAATCCGGGATGACATCTCTTGGAATTGCCGGTCCGACGATTGCATCCAGACCAAGTGTTGCCTTTACACCATCCACATCATCAATTTCATCAATCATCTTCGATATGGTCTTTGGTTCTAAGCTGCTGTCTACTAAAACAATGTGGGTAGCACCCATATCAAAATTTTCTTCCAGCTTGTTATTTGCTGCAATACTTTCCAGTGAATCCGGCAATGTACCGGCCAGATCATAATATACGTTCGTATTGTTATAACCCCAGATTGCAGGTCCTAAGATTACCAGGAATAAAATAATGAATATGTAATAATGGCTGGTAATCCAGTTTGCAATATTTCCAAGGTCCGGTAAGATAACACGGTGTTTGGTTTTCTCAATTGCCTTGTCAAACACCAGAATCAGGGATGGAAGGATGGTTACGCAGGCGATTACACCGAAGATAACACCCTTAGCCATTACCACACCAAGGTCAAGTCCCAAGGTAAAGCTCATGAAGCATAATGCAATAAATCCGGCTACTGTAGTAATGGAACTTCCGACTACAGAAGTAATGGTATTTGATATTGCATGTGCCATGGCACGATTCTTATCTCCCGGAAACCGTTCCTGATTCTCCTGATAACTGTGCCACAGAAAAATGGAGTAGTCCATGGTAACACCAAGCTGTAAGACTGCCGCCAACGCCTGCGTTACATAGGAAATTTCCCCTTTTATTACGTTACTTCCCAGATTATATACAATTGCCATACCGATACTTAATAAGAAAAACAGTGGAATAATTGCGGAATCCATGGTCAGAGAAAGTACCAGAACAGATAACAGTACTGCAATCAATACATAAAACGGAACCTCTTTGTTGGTCAGATCCTTAATGTCTGTTACAACTGCTGACATACCACTTAAGTAACACTGTTTTGTTGTAATTCCCCGAATCTCTTCAATGGCATCCATTGGATGATCCCGGTAGGTATCAATAACAGAAAACTCAGGATCAGAATCGGAATACGGAATTTCACTACCCATTTTCCAAACTTAATCATCTTTTTCACTCTTTCTTTCTTTTTATTTTCCTGTGGCATACATTTCTCCCTGCCACAATTTCTTTTTAGTGTAAAAGACTGAATCTGAAAGATTCAATCTAATTTCTCTGTAGTATCTTATTATACAAATTGCCCAAAATGTATATTAAAGTTACACATTTGATTCTGATTGTATATATGGAACAAAGGTTAAAGTTCCCAGCTAAAATATCTTCCATGGATCTCTTTACTGATGTAATCATAGATCTCTGCTAACTCCCTCGCTGAGATCGTCATCCCGGACTGAATCCAGTTCATGACAATATAGCACATGGACTGTGCATAATACGCAGCAATACGTTCCGTGTCAGCAGACATACTTTGGTTTCTTCGTGTAGCTGCCGAACGTTCAAACACCCGCAGGAACACTTTTC
>VOFB01004652.1_pt1 | contig 12358 bp, 26 predicted proteins | sample 5384141 | NCBI WGS metagenome assembly VOFB01 (sample SAMN12384721, study PRJNA508395) | human gut metagenome | isolation source: healthy gut A | host: Homo sapiens | reverse complement strand
ATGATAAAAATCAACAGCAGTTAAAGCTGGATAAAAATGTTGATCATCAAAATCATACATTTTCATTTTACCAGTACCAACTAAATAACGATCTTCACCTAAAGGCATAAGATCTACATTAGCAACACCTCTGTTTCCTTCATTTGCTCCACCTTCACATTGATTGGCAGCTGTCGCACCACCCCCAAAAAAAAAATCTTTTTCTAAATCCCATTTGTTGTTTCTCCTTTACTTTTAATTACAAAGGTATTATAGAAAATATATAGAAATTAAATAAAAAAGTTTCCAAAATGGAAACTTAATACATCAAGATAAAATCAAGAATATGTCTTAATAAATAATCATTATATTTATCATTTAATGTTGGAATATATAAATAGTTCTTTGAAAAGTTTATATTATCTTTACAACTAATCAGCCATGTGTTAACTGAACACTTTAAAATATGATGCACCACTCTTTTATCAAAGTAAAACGTATTTCCATTGATACTAATGAGTAAAAGAAGATCACCATCTTGAAAATTATATTCTTTTTCAAAATCAACATCACAGATAATAGTTTCTTTTGTTTTGCGGAAAGTTCATTTTGAATATAGGTACAAAGAGTTCTTGCATGACCATGACCATAAACAAAGATACGTTTACTTTTTCTTTATATCATTTACTAATTTTAATAAATTGATTTCATCAATTTGATTCATTGTGTAATGTAATTCATCAATGATGTGATTTGTAAAAGATGAAAATTGTTTTTCTATACTATTCTGTAATGAAAATAAGGTTTTATTGGTTCTTTCCATACTAGAAATGTTATCTAAACAAGCATCTTTAAAATCTTTCATAGTTTCATAACCTAAAAGATTTTACATATTTAGAAATTTGACTTTTCGATGTATGACAGGAAAGAGCAATTGCATCAATAGACATAGTTGGAATATCATTTAAGTTATTTTTAACAAATGAACTAATAATATATTTAGGAGAAAATTCATCGTTAGAATTTAAAATAATATTTAACTTATCAATAAGCATCCTTATTTCCTCCCCTCAATATCATTTTATCATATTATTTCTATTTACCAATATTTTCAATAGTTGTTTGAATTGTCTTTTCACCTAATTTCCATTTAGCAGGACAAACATTATCCCCGTGTTCATATACAAATTGACAGGCATGTAAACGTCTTAAAAGTTCATCAGCATTTCTACCAACATTTCCAGCATTGACTTCATAGACAACAATTTTACCTTCAGGATCAATAATAAAACTTCCTCTTTGAGCTAAACCATCATTTTCATCAAAGACATCAAAATCATAGGTAAGTGAATGTGTAGGATCGCCAATCATTGGATATTCTATTTTAGAAATGTTTTCAGAAATATCATGCCATGTCTTATGAGCAAAATGGGTATCTGTAGAAATGGCATAAATTTCACAGTTCACTTTCTTAAATTCTTGATATTTTCTTGTAGATCTTCTAATTCAGTAGGACAGACAAAAGTAAAGTCAGCAGGATAAAAGAAAAATAAAGTCCATTTTCCTAGTAAATCCTTCTTTGTGATTTTCTTAAATTGTTTTTGATGATAAGCATAAGCTTCAAAATCATCTACTTCTTTATAAAGTAAAGACACAAAATCACCTCCATCTAAAGTATGTGAATAAAAACTTAAGATTATCATCACATAATTCACAATAATTCTTTACATGTTTGACACAAAAAAGTTGCATAGAGTTCACAAAAGCTGGGTATATTAAACATGTAAAAGATAAAACAATCTTTTACAATATGAATAGTTTTTCATATTCCTTCCCAATTATATATCAAAGAGAGCCGAGAGGCTTTTTTTGTGTTTATAAACTTGATAAAATGAGATAGGGTGATGAAAATGTATAGTGATTATCATGTACATACAAATTATAGTGATGATAGCACTTATTTAATGGAAGATGTCATTAAAGATGCGATTAAGATGAAGATGGACGAGATTTGTTTTACAGATCATGTGGATTATGGAATCAAAAAAGATTGGGATGAAGGTCCGATAGAGTACCTTTACGGACAACCGCAAGTAAATGTAGATTATCCAAAGTATTTTAAAGAAATTGAAAGTTTAAGAAAAAATATCCTAAAATTACAATTAGACAAGGTATGGAATTTGGTGTGCAAGTTCATACAATACCACGTTATCAAAAACTTTATGAACAATATGATTTTGATTTTATCATTTTATCTATACATAAAGTCAATGATCAAGAATTTTGGACACAAGATTATCAAAAAGAAAAATCACAACAAGAATATATAGAAGGTTATTATCAAGAAATGTTGAATGTGGTTAAAAAGTATAAAAATTATAGTGTGTTAGGTCATTTGGATTTGATGACACGTTATGATGAAATTGGCAATTATCCTTTTGAAAAAGTAAAATCAATAATTACAGAAATATTAAAAACTGTGATTCAAGATGGTAAATGTATTGAAATTAATACTTCAAGTCATCGTTATGGTTTAAAGGATTCAACACCTTCGAGAGATATTTTAAAGCTTTATAAAGAATTAGGTGGAAAGATTATTACGATTGGTAGTGATAGTCATAAGCCAGAACATTTAGGAGCTTATATTGATGAAGCAAAAGAATTATTAAAAGAAATAGGTTTTGATTCTTTTTGTACATTTGAAAAATGAAACCAATCTTTCATCAACTATAAAAACATTTTGCAAAATAAAAAACATGTAAATACTTGCGATATAAGAAAGAGTCGTCTATAATGTGAAAGGTTTGGATATTTTTGGAAATTGAAGGAGAAAAAAGTGAAAAGAAAATTATGATGTAATCGTTGTTGGTGCAGGTCCAGCAGGAATTATGACATGTTACGAATTATATTTAAAAAAATCCTGAATTAGAAGTATTACTTATAGATAAAGGACATGACGTTATGAATAGACATTGTCCTATTAAAGATAAAAAAGATCAAACAATGTCCAGTTCATAAAGATCGTGAACCTGGATGTATCCCAGCGTGTTCTATTACTGATGGTTTTGGTGGGCAGGAGCTTATTCTGATGGTAAGTTTAATATTACAAGTGAGTTTGGTGGTTGGTTAACTGACTATTTAAATAATGATGAAGTTGAAGATGTGATTCATTATGTAGATAATCTTTATTTAAAACATGGAGCTACTAAAGAAATTACAGATCCTACTACAGATAAAGTTAAAAGAAATTGAACACCGTGGATATGCTGTTGGGTTAAAACTTTTAAGAGCAAAAAGTAAGACATTTAGGTACAGAAGAAAACTTAAGAATTATGACAGAAATGTCTAATGAATTAAAACAACATATGGATTTACAATTTAAAACATCTGTTCAAGATATTCTTGTAGAAGACCATCATGCAACAGGAATTGTTTTAGAAAATGGACAAACGATTCACGCTAAAAAAGTTGTTTTTAGCGCCAGGTAGAGATGGTTCAGCATGGCTTACAAAAGTTTTATCAAATCAAGGATTAAAACTTTATAATAATCAAGTAGATATTGGTGTTCGTGTAGAAACAAGCAATATTGTTATGGAAGAAATTAATAAGAACTTATATGAAGGTAAATTTGTTTACAATACTTCAGTAGGAACAAAAGTAAGAACTTTCTGTTCAAATCCTAGTGGTCATGTTGTTATTGAAAACCATAGTGGAACAATGCTTGCTAATGGTCATGCTTATCATGATCCAAAACTTGGAAGTAAAAATACAAACTTTTGCTTTACTTGTATCTCATACATTTAGTGAACCATTCAATGAACCAAATGAATTTGCCCATGAAATATCAAGATTAGCGAATAAATTATCAAATGGTTCAGTTATTGTTCAAAGATATGGAGATATCAAACGTGGAAGAAGAACAACATATAAGAGATTAAAAGAAGGATATACAGATCCTACTTTACCAGAAGCAGTACCTGGAGACTTAGGGCTTGTGTTACCATACAATACAATGAAATCAATTATTGAAATGATTGAAGCGTTAGATAATGTAACACCAGGAATTGCGAATGAACATACTTTATTATATGGTGTAGAAGCAAAATTCTATTCAGCAAGACCAAAAGTAAGAGATGGTTTTGAATCTGAAATTGATGATTTATATGTTGCTGGGGATGGAGCAGGACTTACAAGAGGGCTTGCCCAAGCGGGTGCAAATGGTATTTTAGTCGCACGACATATTGTTGAAAATATTAAATAATAAAAAGAAAAAACATGTTTCAAAAATGGAAACATGTTTTTTATCTTAATAAATTATTTTAATCGAAGAGATGAAAGTATATTATTTTTTGAGGACAAAAAAGAATAGAGAAGAGATTCAAAATAATGAGAACTTGTCCAAAGAAAGCGTTTGGAACAAGGTTATCATGGTAAAAGGATTATAGTGACCGATGATAATAGGTAAAGTGGCATATTGACTTATTTTTGATTTTTCATTACCAGTAAAAGTAATGATATCAATATGATTATTTTTAGCTGTTTTAACAACTTCTTCAAGCCTTGTTGTAATTCCTGAATTGGAGATGACAATGAGAAAGGTTGAGTCTTGAAAACTAACATCCAACATTTCCATATGAACAACACTCATGGCACAAAAGCCATTAAGAGTTAATCTTTGTGAAATGTAATCAGCAATTGGAGCTGAAAATCCCATACCAAAAACAACGATTTTACTATTTTTTATGTTTATTTAATAATTGAATAAAATGAGGTAAATAGTTTTCGTATTTTTTGAGCAGGAGCATTATTCTGAGTATTACTAGATAGATGATAAATCATATCACTATAACCACTAAATTCTAATTTATTACATAAACGATAGATGGCAGAAGTTGATGTAAAATTATCTTTTTGCCATTTGTCTAATGGTAATATTTTTCAATTGTTTTTGATTTTTCTTAATATATTCCAATAAAGAGACTTCCAATTCATTTAAATCAAATTTATCTTTTAAAATGATCAATATTCATAAGTTTCACCTCGCAATAATTATGTCATAGAAAAAATAAAGGAGCAAGAAAAATGGCAAAAGCAATGTACGACCCTTGGTCAAAATCGTTACAAAAAATGGCTATGCAGGAGATGAGGTTATTTCTGCTTTGCAAAAATCAATTAGACGTGCCAAAGAAGAAGATGCATGTATGTTTGCTTATGAAATGTATATTTCTTCACCACAATTATTAGAAAAAATGTGGAGACGTTTACTTACAATTTCAGTAGAAGATATTGGAATGGGAGATCCAATGGCTGCAGTTCTAGTCAATAATCTCTATCAAATGTCTAAAAACTTTGAATATGCAGATGGTGATCAACCAATGTATTTCATTCATGCAATTCGCTACTTATGTAGCTGTCAAAAAGATCGTTCAAGCGATTTATTAAAAAATATTTGTATTAAATCATTTGCGATGGGTAAATTCCCAGAAATTCCTGATGTTGCTTTAGATAAGCATACAGTAAGAGGAAAAAGCAATGGGACGTGATTCTTTCCATTTCTTACATGAAGCAAGCAAGGTTATTCCACAAATGGAAGTAGATAATGATTATAAAGAACGTTATGCAAAAATTTTTAGAAGAATACGATCCTAACAATGTCGTAGATACAGCCTTTACATTTAATGGTTGGCAATTTTAATAGATAAATTATATTTTGAGGGGAATATAGAATGATAGAAAAATTAGAAAAGCTATTAGAGCCTTTCGCTAATAAGTTAGCACAACAAAGACATTTACAAGCTATTTCATCAGGAATGATGATGCCACTTGGATTAATTGTTATTGGATCTTTATTTTTAATTGTTGCAAATCCACCAATTAATCTAGATTTAGTTGATTTACATACAGGAAATATCTTTTTAAAAGCATTAATTAGTTGGAAACAATTTGCTGTCGCAAATTATGATGTATTAACTTTACCATATAATTATACAATGGGACTTGTTGGTCTTATTTCAGCATTTGGTATTGCTTATTGTTTAGCAGAAAGTTATCAAATGAAATCAGCAGTCTATGGTATTATTGCAATGTGTACTTTCTTAATGGTGTCAGCACCATTAAAAGATGGTGGTATCCAAACAAGCTATTTAGAGCTGATGGATTATTTGTTGCAATTATTATTGCTTTGATTTCAGTAGAAATTTCACGATTTGTAAGCAAGAAATTAGTTATTTCATTTCCAGCAAGTGTACCAAGTGCAGTTACTGATTTTGTAAATAGTTTATTACCACTTGCAGCTAATATTATTATTATTTATGGTTTAAATATTGCTTTAGTAGCAGCTTCAGGTAAAAATTTACCAGATTTCATTATGTCTATTTTAACACCAGCTATTTCAGGTGTTGATAATATTTGGATGTTTATGGGAATTTATTTATTCTCTAATATTTTATGGTTATTTGGAATTAATGGTTCTTCTATTGTATTCCCAATTGTATTCGCATTATGTATTTCAAATACTGGAATCAATGCTGAATTAGTGAATGCTGGAAAAGAACCAACAGCTTTAATTAACCTACAAATGTTTAGATATGTATTAATTGGTGGAGCTGGTAATACATTAGGTCTTGTTTACTAATGTAAATCTAAATCTAAACACATTAGATCAATTGGTCGTTTAAGTGTTTTTACCTGGTATTTGTGGTATTAATGAACCAATTATCTTTGGAACACCAATTGTATTAAATCCTATTTTATCTATTCCATTTTTAATTATGCCATGTATTTCATCAGGACTTGGATATCTTGTTCAAAAAATGGGAATTGTATCATTAGGATATATTGTTGATCCTTCATTTACACCATTCTTTGCACAAGGATTCTTATCAGCATTAGATATCAGAAATGTTATCTTTATGTTTGTACTTATTGCTATTTCTGTGGCAGTATACTATCCATTCTTTAAAGTATATGAAAAAAATACTTTGGATCATGAAGGTGAATAAATATATTGAAAAGCTACGATAAAAAGTAGCTTTTTTTGTTTGCTTTTTATTTACACATATATTATTATGAAATCCACAAAAAGTATTTTAAGGAGTTTGATAAATGCAATCTATTGTAAAGATGAATGAGGAATTAAAAAAATACGTTTATTTTATGTACTATCAATTACAGCTATTGTTGCTAATACGATAGGATTTATATCTAATGCTATTATTTATGGTTTTTACATCTATAACAATATTTACTTTAGTTTGTGCAATTATTATGTATATTGCGGGAATTATGGGAATGTATACTAAAATAGCAAGTTGCCGTCAGTAATTATTTTAGTATTAGGAAATATTATAGAGTTTCCTGTTTTATATTTGGTTTATGGTGCTTATTATTTTTATATGATTTTAGGGTATTGTAAAGTACAGTATTATTTTTAGAAGAAAAGTGGCAAATAATAGGTTCTTTTATTTTTTTTTTTATGATGGAATTGTTATTTATATTAAAGTGATGTATCCGCATCTTTTTTGCAGGAATAGAGATTAATCTAATCTTATTGCTATTTTAGTGACTTGCCTTTATAGCAATGATCAGTATTGTTATGATGTCGATTATTTTTGGAAACATTATCGTTTACAACAAGATAAACTTTCAGAACTAGCAAACCAACTTCAAGAGATGGCACACTTAATCCTTTTTAACACATATTTATAATAGAAGATATTTAGTTGAATATTTAAATAAAAAAAAAGAAGATTGAAAATCAAGAATTTGCAGTCGCTTTATTAGATATAGATGATTTTAAAAGTATTAATGATCAATATGGACATATTTATGGTGACCAAACATTGCAAGCTTTTCAGATTGTATGAAGAAAAATATGGATAATAAAGGAATTGTTACACGTTTTGGTGGTGAAGAATTTATGCTTGTATTTGATGATATAAACCATGAAGTTATAGAGGATACCTTGAATAAAGTTGCTGAAGAATTTGCACTTTATGGAAAACAATCAAAAGGAATTGAATTATCTTTTTAGTGGTGGTGTAGAAGTTTTTATCAAGAAGATGAAATTGTTAAATTGTTTAATCGAGCGGATCATAAACTTTATTATGCGAAACATACAGGAAAGAAAAAAAGATTGTTTTTGATATCGATGTTTAATATAAATACATGTGTTTCTTTATATTGAATTTACAAAGGTCATTCCTATATAATCATAAATAATATGAGGGGACATATCATGATTATTAGTGGAAAAGAGATATCAAAAAAGATCAAAGATCAATTAAAAGAAGAAGTTGAACAAATTAAAAATAAATATGATCGTTTACCAAAACTTGCGGTTATTTTAGTAGGGGAAAATCAAGCAAGTCAGGTATACGTTAGAAATAAAGAAAGAGGATGTTCTTATGTAGGAATGGATTCTATAAAAATTACACATGATGCAACTTTTAGTGAAGAAGAACTTTTTAAATGAAATCAAGCAATTAAATGAAGATGAAACAGTTGATGGAATTTTAGTACAATTACCTTTACCGGATCATATTAATGAAGATAAAGTTTTAGAAACCATTGATCCATCAAAAGATGTAGATGGTTTTCATCCAGAAAAATGTGGCTAAGTTATTTTTAGGACAAAGAAGTTTAGTACCATGTACACCTAAAGGAATGATGGTTTTATTAGATGAAATCAACTATGATTTAACAGGAAAAGAAGTTGTTGTTGGGGAAGAAGTAACATTGTAGGAAAACCAGTAGCGCTTTTATGTTTACAAAAAATGCCACTGTAACAATCGCTCATAGTAAAACAAAAAAAATTTAAAAGAAGTTTGTCAAAGAGCAGATGTTTTAATTGCAGCTGTTGGTCGTGCTAAAATGATCAATAGTGACTATGTTAAAGAAGGCGCTGTTGTTTTAGATGTTGGTATTAATCGTGATGAAAATAATAAACTTTGTGGAGATGTTGATTTTGAAGATGTGAAAGATAAAGTTTATGCAATTACTCCTGTTCCAGGAGGAATTGGTCCTATGACAATTACAATGCTATTACAAAATACATTAGAAGCTTTTTATCATCATCAAGGAGAGTAAATATGGATTATCAATTAAATGATATTGTAGAAATGAAGAAACAACATCCATGTAAAAAATCAAATCAATGGAAGATTGTAAGAATGGGTGCTGATATTAAAATTAAATGTTTGGGATGTAATGCTATTGTTATGTTTTCTAGACGTGATTTTGAAAAACGTTTAAAAAAGTTGTAGAACATGTAGAGTAGTATTTATGAAATTTCATAAATACTCTTTTTTTAGGAATATTAAGAGCTTGATGGTATAGTCATTTTTATGTAAGAATTTGAATGATAAAAAGGAAAGGGGAAGAACTTGCAATGGTTCTTTTGAAAGAAAAATGGAAATAATTAAATATGAACTAAAATATAAACAACAAGTACAAAATGTATGTATTTCTCAATCAACATCTAGATATAAAGATGATAATGCTAAAAGGCAACATTAGCTTTATATTGTGATCCTTATATTGATAAAGAAATCTGTTTAATACTTAAAAATGATTCAGATGAGGTGTGTGGTTATATTTTATGTGCCAAGGATTTAAAGGCTTATGAAAAAATGCATATCCTTATTATTTGACTTTAAAAGAATTAGATGAAGTAAAGGCAAAAAAAGATTTTCTAATGCTAATCGTGAACTAGAACGTTTTTTTATCCTGAATATCCAGCACATATTCATATTGATATATTAGAAGAATATACAGGTAATGGTGTTGGTTCAAAGTTAATGAATGCTTTATTTGAAGTATTAAAAGAAGAAAAAAAGTACCTGGTATATGTGTTTTAGTTGATACAAATAATAAACGTGCGGTTAGATTTTATGAAAAAATGGGATTTAAGGCCTTTGAAGAAAATCCAGGCATTATGTTATGTAAGTTAGATTAATATAATAAATGAAAAACCTGCCAAGCAGGCTTTTTTTAATCTTAGATAAGATCAAGTTTTTTCTAAAGCATATGCAATACCATCTTCTTCAATATCTTTTGTCACAAAATAAGCAATATCTTTCATAGCTTGTACACCATTAGCCATAACAATAGAATGTTTAACATAACGTAACATACTTTCATCATTGAAAAGAATCTCCAAAGACATAACAATGATCTAAATCGCTTTTAAAATCATCCGCAACAGTTTGAATACCTGTAGCTTTTGAGTGATTCTTTGGTACGATTTCCCACATTTCTTCACTACGTTCAATAATATCAAAATCTTGAGAAATATTATCTCTAAAGGCTTGGATATCATGATTAAACCAAATAGTAAATTTATCAAAGGAAAGATTTGAATCTTCACTTGTTGAAACATTGAAACCATTATTTGTATATCTTTCTTGAATTCCTTGAACAAAAGAATTTTTAATATGAGTATTAAAATAAACATGATCTTTTGATTCTAAAACAGCATCAATTTCATATTTTTTTATAAGAGATGCAATTTCTTTACACCTTTCTTTAGATAATTGATGATGATAGATTACTTGGTCATGATAAGTGATGTATGTTCCACATCCACAAATATAACCATCAGGGTTTAAATTATGAATCTCTTGATCTATTGTAGAAATAGGTCGACCTGTATTAATAAAAATGAGATGTCTATTTTCTTTAGCTTTTTTTAAAGCTTTTTAGCACTTTGAGGAACAGTATGAGTCTTTTCACTCAATAATGTGCCATCAATATCAAAAAATAATAATTTTCTATCTTTCATTTTTTACTCCTTCGTAAGTATTATAACGAATAATCGAAAAAAGGGTATTTTGTTTCTCGCTCTTTATAAAAAATTATGATAGAATGAACCAATAAAAAGGAATGATGATATGAGTTTAATAATAATTTTATTTATTGTAATGTTAGTAATCTTTAGTATTTTATGGGGAAATCGTACTTTTCAGTAAAAACCTTAAATCAAATGATTTATCACATGATTGTTCCTTGTGATGGAACAGATGAAGGTATTTTTAAAGATTGGTTTTTAAATTGTGCACCACCAACCTTTTTAACAACTTTAATAGGAGTATTTTTTATTATATAAAAACACCACTTGTTTTTTTTATTTGATTACCAAGGTATTTGTATTACTATTTTAATTCTTGGAACATTGCTTTACGCATTAATTAATTATCAAATTTTTTACGTATGTTTTTGATATGGTTAGAACATCTAAACTTTATGAAGAACATTATGTGGATCCTCAAAATGTTGAATTAGAATTTAAAGAAAAAAAAATTTAATTCATATTTATTTAGAATCTGTAGAAAATACGTATCTTTCTAAAGAAGATGGCGGACAAGAAAAAAATAATTATATTAAAGAATTAGGTAAGCTAGCAAAAGAAAATATTAATTTTTCACATTCGAATAAAATAGGGGTTCTTATACTATTGAAGGAACACAATGGACTATTGCTTCAATGGTTGCACAAGAAGAAGCGGAATTCCGCTTTTATTACCGATGTCAAAAAATAAATATGATGAAAATTCTTCATTTTTATCAGGATGTTATACATGGGTGAAATATTAGAAAAAACAAGGTTATCAAAATCGAATTTTAATGGGATCAGATGCTAACTTTGGTTGTACCTCTAATTTTTTATAAACAACATGGAAATTTTAAAATAGAAGATACAACTTCTTTAAAGAAAGAAGGAAGACTTCCTCAAGATTATCATGTTTTTTGGGGATTTGAAGATAAAAAAAGTTTTTGAATTTGCGAAAGAAGATTTAACAGAAATGGCTAAAAGTAATCAACCATTTTGTATGGAACTGGTGACAATTGATACTCATACACCAGATGGATATATTTGTGACGAGTGTAAACATGAATATGATAGTCAATATGCTAATGTTATTAGTTGTCAATCAAGACAAGTGGAAGCTTTTGTAAGATGGTGTCAAAAAACAAGAATGGTATGAAAATACAACAATTGTTATTACGGGTGATCATAAAAGTATGTCTGAAAAAATTCTTTAAGCACTTAGATAAAAACTATTTACGTACTCTTATAATTGTTTTATTAATAGTGCAATTGAACCTCTTCAACCTAAAAACAGAAAATTTGCTATCTTTGATTTTTATCCAACAATTCTTGCGAGTCTAGGGAGTCAAGATCAAAGGTGAACATCTAGGATTAGGAACAAACTTATTTAGTGATGAAAAAACACTTTTAGAAAAATATGGGGTAAAGAAAATTAATAGTGAAGTCACTAAATATTCTCAATTTTACCGTAAAATATTGATTAATAAACAAAAGAACGTGTAGGTGCACGTTCTTTTAAGATTGAAAATGTTTTTCTCATTTCTTCTTTTTC
>VOFB01001234.1_pt1 | contig 12386 bp, 24 predicted proteins | sample 5384141 | NCBI WGS metagenome assembly VOFB01 (sample SAMN12384721, study PRJNA508395) | human gut metagenome | isolation source: healthy gut A | host: Homo sapiens | reverse complement strand
GCTTATGACGATACTTAAAGGTGACCTTGCAGTTAAGCAGAGTATTGACCTCGTGAGAACATTCAAAAAAATGAAAGATTACATATTAGAAAACAGAGAATTGATAGGGCAGCGCAAACTACTTCAGCTAAGTATGGAGACTGCCAATAACAGAATTGAAATAAGCAAGATAAATTCAGATATGATATCCATTGAAAAGCAAATCTCCGATGTTGTGGAGGGATTGAAGGATGTTGTAACAAAATCTGAGCTTGCTGATATGATGAATAGCTTCATTTCAGATGATGATGAAAAGTGGCTCATGTATAATGCGAAGTTTAGTAGCGCTGATGAAGTATATGCGTCAATTTATAGACAGGCAAAGGTCTCGATATATGTCGTTGATAATTATATTGGATTAAGAACACTGGTTCATCTAAAGAATTCTCAGTCAGAGTATCTATTATTCTTTTTAGTGACAATGTTGGAAATAATAAAGCTTCATAATATAGAATTTACTGATTTCTGCAAAGAGTATCCCAATGTAAAAATTTCCATGCAGAAAACTGGTGGGATATTCCATGATCGATTTATAGTATTGGATTATGGAATATCTAAATATGCCCCAGGTGATTGCCGCACTGTTGAAAAATCCGACTTTGATTTTACCACGATAGAGGGGAGTACAGATATGATTTATTGTGAAAAAGTCTCAGAATTGTTTGGATTATCAGGTGATGAAATAGCGCAAAGAATGGAAAATTTCTATAATGATAATTCGGATGCGGAGAAAAGTCCTGAGAGCTTTTTACCTAAATTGATAGAAGTTATACAATCAGCAGGGTTGGGAAATCTGTATATTGCAACAGAGTATGAGCTGCCAGCAGGTGGAAGAATAGATGCAGCTCTTATTGGTGATGATGATAATGGAAAACATCGAGTTCTTGTGATTGAACTTAAACAGTGGAGTCGAGATGGAATGAGAGTATTATGCAAACAAGGGTTTCCAGCAATAAAGGTAAACGCAACAAATCCATATCTCTCATGACATCAGTAAATCAAACTAAAGAGTACACAGATGCATTGATTGGAAATCATAGTAATGTTGTTAATGGACAGTTAAGTGTTTCTGGATGCCAGTATTTGCATGAGTTTGAACTTGGTGAAAAGAATTTTTCATTCAGGATAGGGTATTCAGATATTGATATTTCTATGATGTTTGTAAAAGGGAGAGGAAAAAGTATTTGCTGATTATTTAAAGTCTGTTTTTCTCCATTTACGGATAATGAATTGGCTAGAAACTTGTTTATTGAGGGGATTATGTTACTACGGAAATGGATATGGAGATAATAAATAGAATTACTGAATCTCGATAATATACCATTATGGCACGACCAATCAAAAATACTTGATTATATCATGCCGTTACTTAAACAACAGGCAGAGGGTAAAACTGAGAACAAAGCATATGATTGTTATTGCTGGTGCAGCCGGAACGGGAAAAGACAATTGTTGGATTTCGGATTTTAGCGGAGTATTGGCGACTGCATCCTAACGCCAATAACAACTACAAGTGTAAGTACACATTGCCAAGGAGCGTACAATCAAACAGGTACTTGATGGGTTATGCAATGACCAGGCAGGTATACGAGCAGTGTTTTTAGATTCTATTAGGGGACAGTATGATTTATTGGTAATTGATGAGGCACACAGAATAACTAAATTTAATAATTCGATTAGTTCTGCCCAGATTGTAATTGCTCTTCAAGATGACAGGCGGCCCAGGTGAGAGGTAATGAAATTGGTACAAAGGATAATTTCAAAACTTTTGCGAGGGAGAAATGGTTATACATTTACTGCATTTTCATTAGAGTATCAAAAGAGATCTGGATTAGGAAGCTATGTCGATAGATTAGATAGACTACTTTATGGGAAAGAATATCTAAATGATGTTGGATTAGGGATTGAAGTTACTGTGTGTGACAATATTCAGGATATGGAGTTATGGATGAACAATTGTCATAATACAACAACAAGTATAAAATATTATGCTTCTTATTGCTGGGAGTGGAAAAGTAAAAAGAAACCTACAGAAATAGATATTAAAATACCCAAAATTAATCCAGTATTTCAAAAGCAATGGAATCCGATGTATAATCAGTATGATTGGTATTTGGATTCAATTGATAAAGTTAGGGTGTATTTATACGGCACAGGGGTTGGGATTTGATTATGTTGGATTTATTTGGTGGGATGATCTTGTATGGAGAACAGATCATTGGGAGAGTCATATTGATAAGGTTACCCGATACGATGAGCAATTGAGGGATTTCTATTACCAATAACACAAATGCTCAGGAGTTATTGTTGAACATTTATCGAGTAATGCTTACGAGAGCAAAAAAGGTTTGTGCATATGGTTTGAAGATGCAGAAACAAAAAACATTTCAAAGAGGTGTGGCTGTTGGAGGAATAGCGATGGAAAGATTAGAAGAATTATCGGCACGAATAAAGAAATTTAATGAAGACAGGGATTGGGATCAGTTCCATACACCATCTAATTTGGCAAAGTCTATTTCGATTGAAGCAGGTGAATTGCTGGAATGTTTCCAATGGAATGATACTAATTATAATATGGATAATGTTCTTGAGGAACTTGCAGATGTAACAAATTATTGTCTGCAGATGGCGCAGGTTCTTGGTGTTGATATCATTGATGTAGTGAATAAGAAAATGGATATTACAGAAAAGAAGTATCCTGTTGAAAAAGCCAAAGGAGTTTCGACAAAATACGATAAGTTATAAGGAGAGGTACGAATGGCAAAATACTCTATAGTAGAGTTGGCAGTCAGCAATGGTAATTTGGTTGGTGTTGACCAATTAAGCAATAATCAAAAGAGAGCATTAGAATTAAATAATGCTATTTATATATACAGAGGAACAAGGTCAAAGAAAGTATATATTGGTCAGACTATGCACTTTATTGAACGCCATAAGCAGCATTACAATGGAACGGAAGAAAAGTTTAGTACTGCTGATTTTAATAAAGTGATAGTAATCTTTTCGGTGTATTTTAATCGTTCTGCCCTGGATGATGTGGAGAGCCAGCTGATCACATATTTTATGGCCGATAACTCAAAGAAGGCTGGAGCAGTATCATTTGATCATGATGATGTAATTAATAGAACTGGTGGTAACAGTGTAAATGAATATGTTGGCATAGAAAATGTTGCTTCAGATGTAATTCTTCCGTTATGGGAGAAAGAGTTATGGCCAAGAGGCTGGGTGAGTTCATCTACACTTGAGAAATTAAGGACAAAAGAGTTGGTGAAATATAGTCCTATCAAGCAATTGACGCCTGAACAGGGACAACTGATAACAGAAATCATTCATAATCGGACAGGAATTATGTGATCAACGGGGATGCCGGGACTGGAAAGACTGTATTATTAACACATCTTGTTGCCAGTATACTTAAAGAAAGACCGGAGGCAAAGATAGGTGTTGTTGTACAGCCAAACTGGGAGAAGACAGGAGAAAATATCTTTAAAATATATGGAATGAATAGCAGATATCTTTCTGTTACTACTGCGACAAAGATCATTACCGGGAATGAAAGATATGATGTCATTATTGTAGATGAGGCGCATAAGCTTTCCAGAAAGTATGGAAAGCAAAGATCCTTCATTTGGACAGGTATATAAAATTCCGGGCTTTGAGGATTGCAATTCTCATCTTGAAATACTTCAGAAGATGGGAAAGCAGATCATTCTCATGTATGATGTATTGCAGGCTATCAGACCTGCAAACATTACAAGAGAGATGTTTCAGCGCTAACGCCGGTTATGAGAAAAAGTTTTTACATACGCAGTTTAGAATTCAGGCACCGAAAGGAAAAAGTTATACTTCTGATGATTATGTAAATGGTATCAAGTATCTGCTTTATAAAGATACAGGGCTGCTTGTTCTTCTGACTTAACTAATTATAATCCGGATTTTAACAGAGATGTTTTCAGGGACAAATCCGAAGATGCTTATTTTGGATATTTTACAGGAAAACCTATGCATCAGCTGATCGATTGGATCGAGGAAGATAGAAACTTCCATGCGGAACATATTAACAGAGTACTGTCCGAATGTTTTGTTGTTCTACGGCTGATAAATGGAGTAGTACACATGGCAAAGATCCATCAATCACACATTTCCATGAGGATGGCTTGAATAGAAGATGGAACTCTACGCAGGAGAACTGGATTAATATTGGCGATGAAGATGCCGAGGATCAGATAGGTTCGGTATTTGCTGTGCAGGGAATCGACTTAAATAAGGTTGGGGTTATGATAGGACTGATATAAGAGTGAATGAAGATGGAAAACTTGAGGCAGTTCCAGATAACCATAATAATACAAATAATAAGTTTTCTGTTGAAGAAATGACAGATCCGATGAATCAATTTGAATTTACGCTATACATTTTAAATCAGTATTATGTCCCTGTTAACACGGGGGGATTGATGGAATTCGCCTTGGTTTTGGGACGGAAACGATTCTTTTAGAAAGTATATGGAAGATACTTTGGATATAGGAGCATGAATAGTATGAGAATTTTTATTAGGCACAACAAATCCTTCAAAAGTGAAACGATTTTCGGATCTGTTAAAAGGATATGATGTAGAGTTTGTTACTCTAAAGGATCTTGCGATTACAGATGAACCTGAAGAAAATGGAACAACACCGGAAGAAAATGCGATTGCAAAAGCAAAGTTTTATGGACAGCATTTTGAGGTTGTGATCTGCAATGATTCAGGACTCTATTTTGAAGAGCTGGCATTGGATGATGTGCGCCAGCCGGGATTAAATGTCAGAACTCCAATGCAGATGGACAGATTGTCAGATGAAGAGATGATCGGGAAAGCCTCGTCAAAAAAGATTTGAAGGATGGCCGCTTGATTCGCTGTCAATGAATAAAGAAACCGGCAAGTATTTTGTTGATGGAAGTATGGAAGAGAGAAAAGAAAATATCATTAAAGATGAATATGAAAAAGAGATTGTAGATTTTTTGACGAAGTCTTTGCATATTGCATGAAGTTGACAAGTCCATCCATTCATGTATATAATACAAAAGATGTAAATATCAGAGGAAAACAAATATACTAGGAAAGGAGAGTAGACTATGCGCTGGAAAACAACGAATCTTCACCTGCAAAAAAGGCAACAAATTAGCTGTTTACAGGGATAGTGCGCTCTTTTTCAGGTAAACAGTTTCTAAAATCAAGAATGTAAATATGAAAAAAACACTATCTCCTGTTCAAAAATATTGAAAAGATATTATTTTGAAAAGGAGATTTTTTATGCGTAATTTTAATATAAAAGACAGATCAATAAATTGTATACACTTACTACGGTAAGCTATTTTCGGATTGCGGGAGCATCGTGGGTGGCGCTTCTTGCACTCAGAGGGTTTTCATTGTTACAGATTGGAATACTGGAGAGTATTTTCATATCGCAAGCAGTTGTTTTGAGATCCCGTCAGGTGTTGTGGCAGATGTCTTTGGAAGGAAAAGGACGCTGGCTCTTTCGAAGCTGGTCAGTGTGCTGTCTTGTCTGGCTATGATTTTATCTGACAATTTTGGAACGGTGGCATTTGCGATTGCATTCAGCGCGCTCAGTTACAATCTGAATCGGGAACCATAGAAGCTTTGGCGTATGACAGTTTAAAGTCGGTAAAGCAGGAAGAAAAATATAACCAATATGCTTCCACGGAAATGATGTTATATCGGATCACGAGTTCCACAGCAACGCTTTGTGCAGGGGTTGCATTGTGGCTGGGGTACAAAAAGGCATATGCGATTGATATTTTCTTTGGGATAATCGCACTTGGAATCGTATGCAGTTTAAGAGAAATTTCCGGTTTTACAGGTGCTGATGGTGAACCGACCAATCCACAGACAGATGATCATAAACAAAAGCAGATGAGTGAAGAAAAGCAAGAACGGATGGATGAAGAGGAAACTGATCAGAAAAACATTCAGAACATCCGCATTTCAGAGAGATTTCAAAACGTTGTCACAGAGAGCTGGCATTTCATGAAAAACAATCGAAAAGCCAGAAGTGTTATGATCGTAAATGCATTGATCGGTTCAGTGTCAACACTTGTCCTTTTTTTCCTGCAGGCAAAGCTTCCACTAGCGGGATTGAACGAGGCATTGCTTGGTCCGGCTCTTTTTGTCATGGGACTTGAGCTGCACTCGGTGCAAAAGTGGTGGGATATTTTCCAAATTGGAAATACAAAAAGTATATTATTTTAAGCGGAATTGGTGTGTTGTTTGCGTTTGGAATGACGTTTTCAGGCAATCCATATCTGATGATTCTTGGTGGATTTGCTGGTTCTTTTGCAGATGATTTTCTGGAAGTGCGCACAGACATCTTGTTAAATGATATGATTCCATCGGAGCAGAGAGCTACGCTTATTTCGGTAAATTCTTTTTACATTTTCGTTGGTGATGATCGTGATGTCCACGTTGATGGGAAGTATTATGTAGGATAGTTTACAGAGCAGAAAGAAACATGATGAGGCATGGATGGCATCGTATTATGATTTTGCAGAAAAATTTGAGAGCGGCATGAAAATCATGGAGATTGTGAACGAGGGGTGCAATCAGCCGGAGGACGGCATACCGGTATAAGGCTTATTATGACGAGTTGAAAAAAAGACCGGGGAGCGGGAGAATGGAAGAGAATAGAAAGGAACACAACTTATGCAGTTAACAAAACCGAAAATGATTATTTTGATGCAGGAAGAACGCCGATCAATTATAAAAATCAATATTAGAAAAGGAATAGAGGCATATTACCCATATATTATTAGCAATCCCCATCAATACACTGTGGAAGAGATTGAGAAATATGAATTCGGGAGCTTTGATCCATGTCGTGAAAACCGGTTTGAAATACCCGTGGAGAATAAATTAAGGTTATTATTCGATCTGTTAGAACTTCAATTTTCCATATCTTTGAATGAAGTAGCAAAGATAGAATGGGAAGAGGATCCTGTTATAGAGACAGTGAACCACGCAAAGCAGATTTGCTGCACTGGCTGAACGGGGCAAAGATAAGAACCGCAGTCATTTCCAACTGTGATTACAGTGGAAACCTGTTGCAGGAAAAATTGAACAAAATATTTCCGGAAAATCAGTTTGAATTTGTGATTGCATCAGTGATTACGGAGTGATGAAACCAAACAGATATATTTTTCAGGCAGGAATCGTAAAGAGCGGTCTGGAAGCAAAGGACATCTGGTATGTCGGGGATAAAGTGGAGCTGGGAGAAAAATGACGGAAAAATAACCGGAAAACACAGTAGTTACACAAACGATGATTGAATCAATATGGAAATTTAATATTAGGGTATGTTATACTAAAGAAAAGCAAGTAAAAATGGGGGATTTCAAATGAGTGCACAGACAGATTGTGAGATGCTTTCTATTGAAGTGATGGAAGCGTATCGTTTCATACAGAAAAGGCATTGCAATATGTGCAATTAGTTAGGAGGGTTTCTTATGCCAGAAAAAGATATATAGTTTTAATGGAAAAGATATTACTATGAATGTATGTATACAGATTAGAGCTGTGGTAAAATTGCTACAGGAACGTTTTCATATTGCTTTTGAAGAGGCCGTAGTGCTTTTTATAAATCGGAGACATATAAGACATTGCGAGGAGACAGAAAACGGTTTATGGGCTGAGTCAGCGGAATATATAGCTGACAGATATTACGAAGAGCAGGGAAAATAACACATTTCTTACAAACAACAAGGAACAATGTCAATCTTAGAAGCCCGGAAAAGCATTGCTATATTAAAGAATGAAGAGGACGACCTCTCTTCATTTTTTAATATAGCATTTATGTTTTATAATACAAGACTGCAAATTAATTAGCATTACTTCTATAATGTACGTTATCAATATGGAAAAGAGGAATGGAAATGATAAAAGGGTATTCGCACAAGCCTATGGGAACTGTTGCATTAGGAACTCACTTGGGTAATTTTTTCAAAAGAAGATTCTTTGAAATATGTAGAAGCAATAAAGTATGCAGTTCGAAATGGGATATACTCTATTGATGGAGCTATAAATTATAGAGGAATGTGTTCAGAACGAGATGAAGGAGTTGCATTAGCTGAATTAATGAATTCTGGCATTATTACCAGAGAAGAGGTATTTATATCATCTAAGGCAGGATTATTATATGGAGATATTTCAGCAAAGCTTCCACCAATGAAATACTTGTCGGAAAAACTGGAAAATAAAGGAATATCAATAGAAGATTTTTCAGAATATGAAGGTTTATTCCAGACTCTCAATCCTGCTTTTTATGAAATAGCTCTTAATAAGTCATTGGAAAATTTAGGTCTTGAAATGATAGATGTTTATTACATTCATATTCCCGAGATAACAAAATTAAAGTTAACGGAAGACGAATTCTATGAGAAAATGGAAATGCTTATAAGATGGTATGAGACAAAGTGTTTTGAAGGAAAGATTAGATATTATGGCATAGCATTTGAATTTATGGTAGAAGAACCTTTCGAAAATAAGTGGCATATTGAGATTGAAAGAATAAAGAATATAGCAAGAAAAAGTGTCCAGGAGAAAAGAATCATTTTAAATATATTTTGTTTGAATATAATATCATGTGTGATTGGGCTGACACAGTGAAATCCCAGATGATAGATGGTGTGAAGATGACGATGATAGAAGCTTGTAAGGCATTGGAATTAGAGACGGTTGCCAGCATGCCATTTGCTATGGGAGACGGATTTAAGAAATATGCACTTAGTGACATGTTGGATTTTGTGTCGAAAAAAGATGAATCACGTTATTGTTGGGAGCAAGAATCCGAAACATATTGAGGAGATACTGAGGTGTTGGAGAGGCAACCTTAGTGAATGCTCGGTAGACAAAGGTTTAGTGGTACGGATCTGGTCGAGATTGCAAAAAGCGCAACAATGTCAGCAAGCGTACCATTTACAGATACAAAGCGTATTATGAGGAAATGAAGGAAGCAGAAAGCGAAAAATAGAACAGCTTACAGAAACATGTGACAGAATATCAGGAGGCGGGAGAAAATTTTATGGCGTCCAGCATGATTCATCTTGCAATCATACAATGCATAATAGTTAAAACAGAATTTAATAATTTGGACAGACTGCGTCTGGGTGTGATCCTTCCAGACAGGGGCTGTCAGTGGAAACAGTCATCTTAAGAAAATGATCTGTGAACAGACAAGAGTGACCTATGACCTTGAATTTTACAGGGAAAAATACGGGGGAACAAATGAAGACAGATGAACTGTATCTAGGATATTATCTTCATTTGATTCAGGACATATTTTATAGAAGATATGTATATTCTGAGCATCACTTTAACTCATCCATTCAGAGAATGTTGAAAGACTGCATCAGGATTATGAAAATACAAATTGGTTTGTAGCGAAGCAGTATGGATTGAATCAGAATATGCTCCGGACGCAGACACTGGCAGGTGAGCCGATTATGGAATTAGCAGATTTTCGTGAGCAGGAACTGGTAAGGGAAGTACGTGAACAATTTCACCCAATGGAAGAAAAAGCAGCTTTTTTCTGACCAGAGAGATGATCCGGGAATTTATCGACAGGGCGACGGAAATCTGTCTGCATGAACTGAATCAGCTTGCGCAGGAAAAAGCCGGACTTGACAGTTTTGAGTGGAGCTGGATAAAACAAGGATAGAAATAAAGATTTAAGAATACTGGCTGGAGGCACAGATGACCAAGGTAGACAAGTTACTGATCGAGGGAAAGGTGAAGGAAGCCATTGAAATAATGTGCGACCTTCCGAATATGAGAAAGAACGAGAACAATATATTGACTTATTTGAAAACGAGCATTATCGGCAATATGAAGTGGATGGAATACTGAATGAGATACTGCTTGCATATCAGCAATATTTCAGAGACGTGTTTTATTGCAATAGTGATGAAGAAATTGCCGCAGACAAACTGATAAGAAAGCTGTGCCAGACTTTTTCTATATCGGAAAAAGAGAAAGACGCACTGGAAGATAGATTGCAGGAACTTTTTGAACAGAAAGGCTACCATGCACTTTTCGGAAAAAACGCAAGGGTATTTTGGACCATACATCTGGAAAGATACGGTTCCGACGTCTTATCAGATAGAATTGCCGGAAGGCGTAGAGCAGTATACGGTAAATATTTTAAAAGGTTTTGTATTTCGGAGCTGGATGGATTATCTGACCTTTGGAAAATACGGAACTGGCGGCTGGGCATCTGAGGACAGGAACGATTCAATGCATCGAGAGTGTCTATGATTTTGAGAGTGAGAAATTTACCGTTTCACTTTTAAAGCATGAAGCACAGCACGCAAAAAGACCTGAAGGAATATCCAGACATTACTCCGGCGGAACTGGAATACAGGGCAAAATTAGTGGAACTGTATTATTCAAGTGACTGGGAATTATTAGGAAAATTTCTGAAAACGGCAGATGCAGACAAAGGGAATGACAGTCATGCAATGGCTTCCATGCGTATTAAAGAAGAATTTTCTGATGGAACATATGAGGATTTGGAAAAAATCAAAGAGAGAGCGCTTGAACTATTTAAAATCAATACGAGGGAACTAAGACATGGCAGCAAATAAAGTATTCATTGTGGAGGATGATGCTGTCATTGCTAAGGCAGTGGCGGCACATCTTACAACATGGCAGATGCAGGTACAGTGTGCCGGCAATTTTGAAAAAATAACAGAAGAAGTGGAAGATTTTCAACCGGACATTATTATCATGGATATCAAACTTCCGTATTATAACGGTTTTTACTGGTGTGCGGAAATCCGTAAAACGTCCAAAGTACCGATCGTTTTCTTATCCTCTGCGGACGATAACATGAATATTGTGATGGCAATGAACATGGGCGGCGACGATTTTATCGCAAAACCATTTGACTTACAGGTGCTGACCGCAAAATTACAGGCGGTACTTCGAAGAAGCTATGGAAGCGAACTCACAAGCCACTCGATGGAATGTGGAGAAGTTGTACTGAATCTGAATGATACTTCAGCGGCAGTCCGTGGAGAGAAGATCGACCTCACAAAAAATGAATTTCTGATCTTAAAGACATTAATGGAAAAACAGGGAAAAGTGGTAAGCCGCGAAGAGATTATGGAACGTCTCTGGGGCAATGATGAATTTGTGGATGACAACACGCTGACGGTCAACATCACAAGAATACGAAAAAATTAGAAGCCGCAGGAGTGAATGATTTTATCACAACAAAGAGGGACTTGGATATCTTGTTGGAGCATAATGTTGAAATTTTCGTCGCAAAAAGAAGAGAATCATAGAGAGTTTGTTTTCTTTTAGCGAAAATACAGGAGTTAGATAATGAGCAAAAACATGCAGATGAAAAGAAACAGGAAAAATTTTACATAGAAAATTTTTGTCAGAAAATATAGGCTTATTATTGATGGCTCCTCTTTTCCTGCTCCTAATGTTTATAGTATCCAATTTATATCAGCTTCCGGCAGAATATGTCTTTTATCTAACAAGCATATTTCTGATACTCTGGGTGACCGCTTTGTGTATGCAGTACCGGGGATTCCGGAAGAGAACAGAGCAATATGAAAAGAAAGCAAAAGAAAAGCAGGAAAGCAATTCAAAAGAGAGCAGACAATGGGAAGAATTACAGGAAAAGCAGGACTTTTTTGCATTGTGGGCACATCAGATCAAGACACCGATCGCAGCTTTGAATCTTCTTTTGCAGGGAGAAAAGCAGGATGCGGCAGTATGCCGACAGGAATTATTTAAAATAGAGTTACGTGGAGATGGCATTGAATTATCTCCGTTTTGAAGAAATGAGCAACGATCTTGTACTTGAGCGTAATTCACTGGAACAATTAGTCCGGCAGGTAGTAAAAAATATGCAAAGCAATTTTTATCTACAATCATATTTCCATTCAGCTGGAACATTTGGATTATACAGTGCTTACAGATGAGAAATGGTTTTGTTTTTGTGTTGGAACAGATTTTATCGAATGCGTTAAAATACACAAAGCAGGGAAGTGTGAAGATTTCGGCGGAAGAATCTGCAAATGGTTTGAGAGTTTTGGTAAGGACACCGGCATCGGCATTCGGAGTGAGGATATGCCGAGGATTTTTGAAAAAGGTTTTACCGGATATAACGGCAGGATGGATAAGAAGGCGAGCGGTCTTGGACTTTATCTGTGCAAAGGTGTGTGTGAGAAGCTTGGACATGGGATTTCTGTGGCTTCGAAAGAGGAGATGGAACGACTGTGATGATTACTCTTCAGTGCGAAAAAGTGCAGCAGGGAGATCTTGTGAATATGTAGATCTTGAA
>VOFB01000593.1_pt1 | contig 12386 bp, 15 predicted proteins | sample 5384141 | NCBI WGS metagenome assembly VOFB01 (sample SAMN12384721, study PRJNA508395) | human gut metagenome | isolation source: healthy gut A | host: Homo sapiens | reverse complement strand
AGTCATCGCATAGCTCTTTGCAAGTCCGCTGCAAGTTATAGTCCTGTCATATATATCTTTTCCAAGTGATGCAATGCTGACATGCTTCTGCTCGCCATAAACGAGATTCTCATACATCTCGTCAGCAACTACATAAAAATCGTTTGCAACAACAACTTCTGCAATTGCACGAAGCTCTTCCTCTGTATACAACATACCGGTTGGGTTATTTGGTGTGTTTAATACAAGTGCTTTTGTCTTGTCTGTGATCGCAGCCTTAAGATCATCTACGGTCAGCTTGTAGTTCTGCTCCTTGGTTGTCTTTACAATAACCGGAACACCTCCTGCAAGCTTTACGATCTCCGGATAGCTCAACCAGAACGGAGCCGGAATGATCACTTCATCGCCCGGATTGATCAATGCTGTAAATATATTTGTCAAAGAATGCTTGCCACCATTGCTGATCACAATCTGATCCGGTGCATAGTCCAGATTGTTAAAGCTCTTGAATTTCTTAGAAATTGCCTCTTTCAACTCATTTGTTCCAGAAGCAGGCGTATACTTCGTAAAGCCACTCTTAATCGCATCAATAGCAGCATTGCAGATATTTTCCGGTGTATTAAAATCCGGTTCACCTGCACCAAATCCTACTACATCTTTGCCCTGTGCCTTTAATTCCTTTGCCTTAGCAGTGATTGCCAACGTGGATGACGGCTTAACTGCTGCTGCTTTCTTTGATAATTCTAATGACATAGTCATTCTCCTTTCATTGATTCCCATTACTCTTTTGGTGAGATCTTGTCGAATCCGCACAAGCTCGCCTCGGCACATCATATCACAAAAGTATACTTGCGTCAATGTATAATTGTATACAATTGTTCAATCCGGATCATTCTGCATCTCTCATGCATTTTTACTGACCAACCGTAATATTGGCACCCTCTTCTTTTTCCCCCTTGGTTGCGAGTGTACTACCATAAATAAACTTCTGCATTTTATTGACACTCTTAGACAACGGATCCGGCAAAATGATCGACATCTTTCTGGCACGAGTGATCTTATACCCGCCCTCCACAGGAACATTGAGCGTATAGATCTTTTTGTTCTGATCCCGCACCTGTACTGCCATCGCAATATAGTTGACCAGATCTTCTTTTTTGATATTGGTCGTAAGCATCGGCAGGATCTTCGGTATCATAGCAACCAGTTCCAGTGTTGACTTGTCGATCACACGTTTATAAAGTGCTGTCATGACCGTACGATGCCGAAGTGTTCTTGCAAAATCACCGCATTCTCCATCACGCATAACATAACGCACACGTGCAAAACCAAGGGCTTGATTCCCATTCATATGATTTTTACCAACCGTCAACGTATGGTTAGATGTGTCTGATATATAATTTGTACTGTTTAAGTATTTGACCTCTTGTTCGTCCAGCGTAATATCAATGCCACCAACAGCATCCACAATTTTTTGAAATGAATCAAAATTAACCAATACATAACCATCTACTGCGATACCAAAATTTTTTTGATCGTTTTGATCAAAGTTTTCATACCACCATTATGGTACGCCGCATTGATCTTATTGTCCGAAAATCCCGGTATCTGCACATACGAATCACGCATAATAGAAGTTAACTTAAGCTGATTGTCCTTTTGATTGATCGTAGCGATCATAATACTATCTGTACGACCTCTTCCACCACCAATACTCTCTTCACCACACAACAAAATATTGATAACATCTTTGTTAGTAGAGACGCTCTCTGCACTATCTAAATGAATACTATTCGGATCCAACTCTTCCAAATTACCGGTATTTTCATCGGTATCAAAATATTCCTTTGCAGCCGGGGTATCATTATCTTCTAATCCCTTGATATTCATTTGATGGTAATAATACGTAAATGTGCCATATGCGATCCCCCAAGCAAAATAACAGCGATCAGAATACCGATCAATATTTTTGGACCATAAGGGCAGTCTTTTTATCTGCCGATTTTATTTTATTATTCACTCTAATCCTCCATGTGCCTGACAATCCCTAAATCCGGAATCATCAGGCACAATTCATACACATGATTCTTTTGTCACTTATCGCTTAGTTTTTAAAGCTGTGAATTGGAGCCGGGATGCGTCCACCACGATTAATAAACTCTTCACAATCAAAAGCATTCACCGGCATTACCGGTGCATAGCCAAGCAATCCACCAAATTCAACTGTTTCTCCGACTTTTTTGCCAATAACCGGAATCAATCGAACTGCTGTTGTCTTCTGGTTGACCATACCGATCGCCATCTCATCCGCAATGATGCCGGATATCGTTGTCGCTTTGGTATCGCCAGGTATAGCGATCATATCCAGACCTACAGAACATACGCAAGTCATTGCCTCTAATTTTTCTAAGGTCAAAGCTCCCTCCGTCACTGCATCGATCATTCCCTGATCCTCGCTGACCGGAATAAAGGCTCCACTTAATCCACCTACATAAGAGGAAGCCATAACGCCACCCTTTTTCACTTGATCGTTCAACAACGCTAATGCTGCTGTCGTTCCCGGTGCACCGGCCTTTTCCAGACCCATTTCCACGAAAATATCTGCAATGCTGTCGCCAATTGCCGGAGTCGGAGCCAAAGAAAGATCAATGATTCCAAATGGAATACCAAGTCTCTCTGATGCTTCTCTTGCGACCAACTGGCCAACACGTGTAATCTTAAACGCTGTCTTCTTGACTGTATTACAAAGTGTTCCAAAATCTGTTCCATGAACGGACTCCAATGCCTTGCGCATAACACCCGGTCCACTGACACCAACGTTAATTATCTCATCTGCCTCCGTAACACCATGGAAAGCACCAGCCATAAACGGATTGTCATCCGGTGCATTACAAAATACAACTAATTTAGCACAGCCAATGCTGTCTTTCTCTTTGGTTGCTTCTGCTGTCTGCAAAATGATCTCGCCCATCATTTTTACTGCATCCATATTAATTCCGGTCTTTGTAGATCCCAAATTCACGGAACTGCAGACAAAATCTGTTGTTGCAAGAGCCTCTGGGATCGACTGGATCAAAAGTTCATCACTCTTCGTCATTCCTTTAGACACCAGGGCACTGTACCCACCGATAAAGTTGACACCTACCGTTTTGGCTGCCTTGTCCAGAGTCTGTGCAATACGCACATAATCCTGCGGTGTTTTACATGCGGATGCACCAACTAAAGCGATCGGAGTTACCGAAATTCTTTTATTTACAATTGGAATACCAAACTCTTTCTCGATTGCCTTTCCTGTTTCGACAAGATCTTTTGCAACCGTTGTAATACGATTGTATATCTTGTCGATCAAACGATCCAAATCGTTATCGCAGCAGCTAAGCAAGCTAATGCCCAGCGTAATTGTACGCACATCCAGATTTTCTTTTTCTATCATATCATTGGTTTCTAAAACCTCATGTATGTTAATCATAGTATCCTCCATTTCTGTCATTAAATACGATGCATTTTGTCAAAAATATCTTCACGCTGTGCCTTGATAACGCAGCCCATTTCTTCCCCGATCTGCTCTAACTCATCAACAACGACACCAAATTCTTTGGCGCAGTCTTCCAGATCTACAATCATCATCATATTAAAAAGCCACCCACGATCGTCTGTGAGATATCCAAAATATTAATGGTGTTATTTGCAAGATATGTGCATACCTTTGCAATGATCCCTACGCTATCTTTACCTACTACGGTTACTACTGTTTTTTTCATGATGTCCTCCATTTCCATACATGATCTGTATGTCTTTTTATATTGTAACAAGCTGTGATGGCTTGTCCCTCTCGGCTACTTGTAACTGAAATGGAACTTTTTAGAGCCCATTTCCTCCCATATCTGGCATCGTACTGCTTCATATGCCAATGCCGGATAATTGTTCTCTTTGGATAAATGTGCCAAAAATGCATATTTCAAATGATCCCCCATCAAACTGCATAACAGCCCTCCGGAGTCCTCATTGGACAAATGTCCCCATTCTCCCAAAATACGACGCTTGAGCGGATACGGATAATGTCCTGCCTCCAACATACTGATGTCGTGATTTGCTTCAATCAGCAACACATCGCTGTCCTCTAAATGATCTACAATGTAGTCATCGTACACCCCCAGATCGGTTGCCATGCTGACCTTTTTGCCCGTCTGCTTCCACAGTATAACATACCGGATCAGCAGCATCATGTGACATTTTGTATGGCATGATCTGCATATCACCCATTCCTACCGGTTGATCTGCATAAAGTTGAAATAGATTTTCTCTTTTTATGACATTTTTTTATCCTTTTCACAGATTTGATCTAATGTGCCTCCCGTTGCATAGATCGGCACTTCAAATTGCTTTGCCATCATGGGTATTCCTTGAATATGATCTGAATGCTCATGTGTCACAAAAATGCCGTCTAACTGCTCCGGTTCGACGCCAATACTGTGTAGTCCCTCCACAATTCTTTTCCGGCTAATGCCGGCATCTATCAATATGTTTGTTTTCTCTGTGCCGACATAAATACAGTTTCCACTGCTTCCGCTGGCTATACTGCAAACTTTCATGATATTACTACATTCCTTTCTCCACCGCATACTTTACGCCCAGAGTTACTAAAGTCCTAACGGGTAACCCAGCGCAGGATAACGGCATCGTGTTCTGCTAAAGGCTGGCTGAATTCTGCATCCATACCATTTATCTTAATCTCCATATAATCGCCATGCGCCTTACTGGTGTCAATCGGGTAAATATCTAACACATCCACTAATATATAATGTGTCTTTCCACGCAACGCATAAGGTTCGCCATTCACCGTGATCGCAAAATCTTTCTCCGGATCAAAGCTCTGACTCTTCTGCTCATCTGTGATATTCTCTGTGTTTACCGTTTCTGACGATTGACTTTCATCTGTCGTATCTCCGACAGACATCGGTTCGTGCGATCGTTCTGTATCTGTCATATCACTGACGTTCCTTGGCTCCTGTGATGGAGCTATCCCTGTTGTATCACTGACAGGCATCGGTTCGTGCGATCGGTCTATAGCTGCCATATCACTGCTGCTCATGGATTCCTGCGGCACAGCTTCCGTCTCATGAAACTTGTCCGTTATTTGGCAATCTACCGAGAAATTCTCATATACCTTTGTCTGCAGATTTGCCGGAACATGATTGACAAGTACTTCCCCCTCCGCAGCAATATCCATAAAGTCTAACACCTGTTCCAATGTGTAATATGGCAATATCTCAATCTTATCTTCATTTTGAATTTCATAATACGCAGATACCAATTGCCCGTTTGCAGAGACAAAGCAAGGACAGTCGACCTTGGTGCCATTGACATAGAAAGAAATCGCACTCTTGTACTCCGGCAATGCTTGTATCTCTATGCTTCCCGGCTTTCCCTTCGTCGATACTTCAATTTCTATCACATCATTTTGATGAATTGGCGTTGCAATGGAAGCTTCCTCTCCATTCACGCGGATAACCGCAGATTCTCCCGGCTCTCCCCGCTGCATACGTAAGTTTCCCTGTACATAATAGGCAACTGCATCGCCTCGCTGTGGAAATACCTTATCATTCGTAAGCCCTTTTTGAAGCGCAGCATCTAAAACCGTAAGATTTCCCTTATCATAAAGCTTAATACGCTCCCCATTCACAGAGACGAACACAAAATTATTACGTTGCTCATAATAATTCATACATATACCGATCGGTGTAACCAGCAGAGAATCTATCTCTAAATCCTGGCGCAGAAACGTAACCTCACGAAGCACTTCCGAACCACGCAATGCAACCCTTTCTTTTGCCACGCCCAAATACTCTGCCAGACATTCCGTAAATCCTGTGATCTTACCGCCGCCTCCGACAACAAACACAGCACTTACTGACTTATCTCCATTTAATTCTATGATCTTCTCTGCAACCTGTTTTGTGATCGATTGCACATTTTCTCGAACAACCTCTGCAATATCTGAAGACTTTACTGTCATCGGCAGTCCCATAATATCCTGAAATTCTACTTCTTCCTGCTCGGTACTCTCGCACTTCATGCGATCTGCTTCCTGAAAATCTACCAAATAATGCTTGGCAATACATTCTGTTAATTCGTCACCCGCCGCAGGTATCATGCCATAGGCGATAATACTGCCATCTTTCGTGATCGATATATCAGAAGTTCCCGCCCAACATCAACCAATGCAATATTCAACAAGCGAAAACGTTCCGGTATTGCAATATTGATCGCAGCAATTGGCTCTAACGTCAGATTTTCGACATGTAAGCCTGCACGTTCCACGGCTGCATACAATCCATCCACAACTTCTTCCGGTAAAAATGTTGCGATCAACTCTGTACGTATTTTAGAGCATTTATGCCCCTCCAAATTCGTAATCGGATAATCATTCTGATAATAACGCATGACCGAGTAACCGACACAATAATATTTGAGTCCACTGTTATCAGACTGCCGCAATGTCTCATGTGCCTTTTCTACCGCAAGCATGTCAAGCGAATACACATGTTCTGTCGTCACAACAGTCTCTGTCGTAAAGGTAACTTCCGCTTCCTGCTCTACTGTCTTTAATACACGACCGGCAGCAGCAATACATACATTATTTAACTTCTTGCCCGTCAACTGTTCCAATTGATCACTCACAGAACGGATCGTATCTGCCACTTTACCAATATCATGGATCTGACCATCTAACATTGCCCTTGTTTCATGCTGCACTGCGGCCTGTGCCACAACGACAAAATGACCGTCAGGCTGTCTATAACCGACCGTCCCCACGATACTTCTCGTTCCTATATCTAAACCAAACACAAAATCGTCCGGTAATTGTGCCTCTGCGGAAACTACTGCCTTCTTCTCTGCGTCACTTAAATTCATAATCCCAGAACCTCCCGTCCTGTTGGTAGTAATGTTTCTCGCTCATTATAGCACACATCAATGGCAATTTTCAATTTGCCAGTCGATCGGTGCGATACCATGCTCCTCTAAGAAACTATTTGCTTTACTGAAATGTTTGCATCCAAAAAAGCCGCGGTATGCAGACAATGGACTTGGATGCGGGGCCTTCAGTACTAAATGTTTCGGATTGGTCAACATCGGGATCTTGCCCTGTGCCGGTCTGCCCCAAAGCATATAAACGATCGGCCGATCCTGTGCATTAACTGCCTGAATAACTGCATCTGTAAACTGTTCCCAGCCTTTGCCCTGATGGGAACCTGCCTGATGAGCCCGTACCGTCAACACTGTGTTTAACAATAGTACTCCCTGATCCGCCCACTTCTTTAAGTAACCGTTGTCCGGGATATCACAGCCCAGATCATTGTGCAATTCTTTATATATATTTTGCAGCGACGGTGGTATCTCCCGCTGATCCTGTGGCACCGAAAAACTAAGTCCATGTGCCTGGTGCACATTATGATATGGATCCTGTCCTAATATTAGAACTTTCACTTTGGAAAGAGGCGTAAAATGGAACGCATTAAAAATGTCATCTGCAGGCGGATACACAACACACTTGCTATATTCGTCTTTCACAAAACAAAACAGGTCTTTATAATATTCCTTGCTAAATTCCGGCTTTACCGCATCAAGCCAGTCATTGGTTATCATTGCCATTGGTACTCTCCATTCTATGCTCTTCCTACAATCGAACACTAATGCCCTGATCTCGTAAATATTCCTTCACTTCTCTGATCTCCAGCTCTTTATAATGGAATAACGAAGCCGCTAATACCGCATCTGCTCCCGCTTCCGTAAAGGCATCGCGAAAATGCTCTAACTTGCCCGCACCGCCCGATGCGATTACCGGAATTGATACATTATCCGAAATGATCTTGGTCAACTCCAGATCATAGCCATCTTTCGTTCCATCGCAATCCATGCTGGTAAGCAGGATCTCTCCGGCACCTAACTTGTCTGCCTTCATCGCCCATTCTACCGCATCAATGCCCATATCAACTCTGCCACCGTTTTTATAAATATTCCAGCCACCATCCGGTCTTCTCTTGGCATCAATTGCCACAACCACGCACTGGCTGCCAAACTTTAGTGCTGCCTCTGAGATCAAGGTTGGATTGGCGATCGCGGCCGAATTGACCGACACCTTATCCGCTCCCTCTCTGAGCACCTGACGAAAGTCTTCAACGGTACGGATCCCGCCGCCAACCGTAAACGGAATAAAGACGGTTTCTGCAACACGGCGTACCATATCAAGCTTTGTTGCTCTGGCATCCGAGGATGCCGTAATATCCAAAAAGACAAGCTCATCCGCACCAGCCTGTCCGTATGCTGCTCCAACGATAACCGGATCTCCCGCATCTTTCAGATCCACAAAATTAACTCCCTTGACCACGCGTCCATTATTTACATCCAAACATGGAATAATTCTCTTGGTAAACATAATTATCGCCTCTCCATTCTGTTAAAGGTTGCAAAAGTTCTTCAATATCTGTAATCCAATATCTCCACTCTTCTCCGGGTGAAACTGGCACGCAAATGTATTGCCGCTTTCTACCGAAGCATGGATCGGTACGATATATTCGGTTGTTGCCGCCACGTCTTCCTCTCTTGCAGCCTGTAAATAATAGGAATGAACAAAATATACATATGCATCCTGTGGGATCCCCTGAAACAGTCTTGCTCCTCTTTGATCTGAATAGAATTCCACCCCATATGTGGAATCTTGAAGCCTTTTTTCGGCGGAATTGCCTTGATCTTGCCCGGCAATACACCAAGTCCTTTTACGCCCGGCGTCTCGTCGCTTTCCTCAAAAAGCAACTGCAGTCCTAAGCAGATGCCCAGAAACGGAATCTGTTTTTCATTTACCTCACGAATCACAGATACCAAATTGTATTTATGTAGTTTTTCCATCGCATCGCCAAACGCACCTACACCCGGAAGAATGACCTTATCCGCTTTCAGGATTTCCTGTGGATCTCGTGTGATCTTTGCCTCTTCTCCCAAAAATTGCAGTGCATTTTCCACGCTGCGAAGGTTGCCCGCATCGTAGTCAATAATAGTAATCATAGTCGTCTCACCTCTGTAGTCGTTTTTTTGTAAGTGTACCACAACCATGGGTTGTTGTCGATATTATTATTTTTACCTTACACACCTATAGCACACCCACTAATCCTTTACAATCTGTCCTGCCCGTCTATGGAATCGTACTGCTCTTTCGTTATTGACTTTAAATTCAACAACAATGATAGCTTGAAGGTTATAAAAACGCATTTCGAAGTTGTCTTCCTGATCTTTGGCAAAAGCAACATAAATAAGGATACCCGCTGCACTTGAACGAATAGTTATTTCATTCTTTTGCCATTTGGGGCGCCTTCATAAAAAGTGTTACCGCCGATATCACTTTTTCTTTTCGCAACTTTTGTTAATTCTAATACGAATCAGATGATATGCTATTTTTGACAGGAAGAACGATCAATTTGTCAAAAAAAAAAACAAACCAAAGAAACGCTGGAACCGGTATTGCCGGAACAAGCGTTTTTGATTAGAATCTTTTTATAGCCCGTTTTTTAGATTTAACATGTGGTGTCAATTACTTTTTCAACTTAATGCTTTTTGTCTTTTTCCCCTTTTTATAACAAGTTGGGTAGCAAAGCCTTTGTAAGTTTTTATAGAAGAAACTTTACTTTTTATTAAAATACGTTTTTTGCCAATAAAGTAGTAAGCTTTTTTACTCTTGGTAAAGTACACTACAGTACCTTTTTTTAGTAAAGAAAACATCCTTCACCTTTTTTGATCTTTTTTCTTGTTATACACCATAACCCGGTTTTCTTGTTGAACTTAACTTCTTTTAGAACCTTACCAGTGTTACTTAACAAACAAACCTTTGTTTTAGTTTTCTTCGACTTAGAAATTTTTCCCTTAACAACTTTTGGTGTTGAAGTAGGTGCTTTTGTAGGAATAGGTTTCTTGGTTGGAGAAACTGTAACACTAGGCGTTTCTGTCGGAATAACCGGTGAAGTAGAAAAGGAAGGTTGACTAGATTCCGCAGGTGTATTGGGGTTATTTAGTAATTTTGATAATTCATCAAGATTTGGCAAATTCTATTCCTTTTCAGAAGGAAAAGAAGCATACGTTCCGACATATGGACTAGTAGAAAGATGCATATAGCCTTTATTAAAATAATGAAGTGACATTTCATTCCCTTCTAATTCATAACTTATAAAATAAAGTTCCGGATCACTTTCATATAGATTAGAATCAATGTTAATCCATATTGTTCCATTGACATCACCACTTACAAAGAAAATCTTGCCTTTTTACTTGAGTCAAATCTAAATTGAAAATCCTGATCCTCTATTTTTTTACAAACAAGGTATAATCTGAATAAGATATCAGCTTAGGTGTAACACCTTCATAATCTTCATATGTTAAATCAACAAGTCCTGATTCTGCTTTTGCCTTTTGGTTAAAACTAAATGAAAAAAACAAAAGCAATAGCCAACAGTAACATTAATACACTTATTCGTCCTCTTTAATCATAATGATCCTCCTTTAAAAGTTTTATAAATCTCTCGGAATCTCTAAGTCAATAAATACAAGATCCCCAGATTCCTTCTTTATTAAAATCCCCCATTTTTGTACTAAAAACACTTGACAAATCCATCAAAAAACGCGGCAACGCCTCTTGATTATTAAGTAAAGTCGCTTGCAACGGCAGATATGATATGCGTCCGGGATTCTGGGTACATATCAAAATAGATAACCCCGAAAAAGCCTTTTTCATATCGTACCATTCTTTTTTGAAATGTTTTTGTGATATAAACTGCAGAATGAGCACTTGGCTATAGGAAGAAACATCAATGTATTGCTCGCACCGTTTAAGACATTGTTGCTCATGTCCAGCTCTTGTATCAATTACATACTACATTTTCATTCCTCATAACCTACACATTACTGTTTACCCTACCTGTAATGATAGTACAGAAATAATCTATATAATATTTCATTTCTGTACTATCCAAAGAATATTTTATCATTATTTTGTTTTTCATGCAACAATTTTCCCACTCCTAGGCATTGAAACATTTTACATCTGAGCAAGCAGTTGTTATACTTAATATTGAAACTTTACATGATATAGGACTGATTTATATGAAACGAATAGACTTTGAAAACGGAACGGTTACAAGAAACATACTGGGTGCTGCTCTTCCGATGCTGATTGCTCAGATACTGAACCTGCTGTACAACATAGTGGACCGCATTTATATTTCAAGAATCCCGGACGTTGGAACAAGAGCACTTGGGGCTGTCGGACTTTGTTTCCCGGTAATTACGATCATCACAGCGTTCGCCAATCTGTTTGGCGGTGGAGGTGCCCTCTCTTCTCGATCTACCGCGGTCAGAAAGAGGAACACAATGCAGGTCGGATTATGAATACTTCCTTTACCATGCTGTGTTTTGGTGCGATTGTCCTCATGAGCGTTGGACTCTTGACCGCCAGACCTCTGCTAGTGTTATTTGGTGCTTCTGCGGATACACTTCCCTTTGCACAGCCGTACATAATGATCTATCTGATCGGCACATTGCCATCCATGATCGCTGTCGGAATGAATCCATTTATCAATGCACAAGGGTATGCCCTGATCGGCATGTCCTCTGTGGCTGTCGGCGCTGCCGCTAACCTGCTGCTCGATCCCCTATTTATTTTTGTGCTTGGACTGGGTGTCGAGGGTGCCGCTATTGCAACGGTGATCTCGCAATTTCTATCTGCCGCATTTGTTTTATATTTTTGATGCGAAAAGCGGAATTAAAAGTACGTCTTCTGCGGAAATACGAATTTCGCGGCTGTTTTGGTTACGCCAAAAATATTGTCAGCCTCGGCACCGCAGGTTTTATCATGCAGCTTACCAACAGCCTTGTATCGATCTGCTGTAACCACGTACTTTCCATCACAGGTGGCGATATTTACATCTCCGTCATGACGATCATATCCAGCGTACGCCAACTCGTGGAAACTCCTATCTATGCGATCAACGAAGGCGCCTCTCCTATCCTAAGCTACAATTACGGAGCCAGACGCCCGTCTCGTGTCCGTAAATCAGGACTGGTAATGAGCATCATGATACTGAGTTATACCGCTGTCATGTGGTGTCTCATCATCCTCGTTCCTGGGACACTGATCCGTGTGTTCAGCTCTGACCATAATTTAGTACAGGACTCTATCCCCGCACTCAAGCAATATTTTGCCGCTTTTATCTTTATGGATCTGCAATACATGGGACAGACTGTGTTCAAATCACTGAATAAAAAAGAAGCAGGCAATATTTTTCTCCCTGCTTCGTAAAGTAATTATCGTAGTGCCATTAACCTATCTGATGCCATTTGCCTTCCATATGGGAACAGATGGC
>VOFB01002601.1_pt1 | contig 12402 bp, 21 predicted proteins | sample 5384141 | NCBI WGS metagenome assembly VOFB01 (sample SAMN12384721, study PRJNA508395) | human gut metagenome | isolation source: healthy gut A | host: Homo sapiens | reverse complement strand
CGCCCATCCGCGCATCCTTCTGCCACAGAACAGGTGCTTGCCGGAGCCTTTCGCAGCCCCTTTTCCGCGTCAGCCGGAACCAAGGTGTAACACACTAGACTTTGCAAGCAAAGTCGTGTGCCAAAGGGATGCTGCGGCCCCTTTGGAAACCCAAGAGAAACGCCCATCAACTACGCTGCTCGTCCTCGGTCAGTGCGCTGATCCGTTTGCCCATAGCCTTGACCAGAGGAACGACGAGCGCATTTCCCATGGTGAAATAGCGCAGTCGTTCCGGCATCCCGGCTGTCCAATCATCCGGGAAGCCGTTGAGTCGTTCGCATTCGATGGGCGTTAGCGTACGCAGACGTTGGGTCCGTGGGTCTGCGACTACATGGGTGCTGCGTGATACGGAGCCTTCGCTGGTGAGCATCGTACGCGGGCAGGAAGGTCGGAACGATCGGGGAACGCCATGGAGCCTTCCGAAAAGAAATAAGTAGAACCGTTCCTGCGGCGGCGGATCTCTTGCTTTGCGCCCTTGAGATACCGCCAGTGATCGATATCGGCGGCGGAAAGGAAATATCGCTCTGCAAGTGGGGTGGTTTCCAACACGGAGCGGAGCGGCTTATATGGGAATTGAAGAGGGGATGCTCTCGACGGAATAGAAGCGACCGTTGACCATGAGCCCGGAGGTGTAGAAGTGGCAGGATTGTGCGGCAGACAGATCCTTCAGATCGAGGTAACGAAACTCATCGAGCCATCCCTCGCTGTATTTCCGTTCAAAGCCATACAAGGGGAAGATGGGAGCAAAGAAGCCGTCCTGCAGGAGCAACTGGTGGGCACCCTTCAGACCCTCCACACAGATGAGGTCCGCCGCTTTTCGAAACAAGGCAGTGTCGTTTCGGAAGGCAAAGAGAAAGGTGCGCCGCCTGCGCTGTGCTTCGCCATAGTCGGCGGCATTTATCACCCGCCATTCAACGGCATAGCCTGCTTCATAGAAGCACCGCAGGATGATGGAAAAGTCACGCCCTTTTTGCCATGCCGGAGATTTGATGAGCCGGTCTACGTTTTCCAAAAGGACATAGCGAGGGTTGTGTGCCCGTAGGATAGCGTCGATCTCCCCCACCAAAGAACGCCCTTCTTCCTTCTATCCCTCGTGCGCCCTTTTGGCGATGGAATAATCCTGACAGGGAAGCCACCGACCAAAAGGTCGTGGAGGGGATGTTTCCTTTGGCGACCACGATGTCCTGACAAACGTGTTCTCCGCAACGCTGACGCTTCGCATCCCAGTGTCGGTCCAGCCTGTCGGAAACCGTTCTGCGTTCGCACCTCCGGCAAAAGAGGGATACGCAACGCCTGTTTTAGGGTCATGACTGCAGCCGCGGCCCGCCCGGTATTAACGCACGCACCGGTCCAGCAATAGCGTGTGGAGAAACCGGTTTGGCGTCCGCCGGCTCGGGACCCTTCATACTCACTGCGATGGACAGCTCAGCGAAAGGATACTCATTGTAGTTACACCATCATATAAAAGCTGCCTTGAACCGTTTAATTTTATCGACGGTAACGATATAACGCTGGTAAACTAATTTGGCGATCTTCTAGGTCTGAATGATCGTGGAATCTTGCGAAGAAACCTTTGTTCGTCAGCCGCAAGTGGTCTTTATTCTCGCCATCATTGGTGCTTGTATTGCGGCGTGCATGAAGGCAAAGATGAAAGTGTCGTCTGCGCTCAATCTGAAACACTGCGTGATTGATAACGCTCACGTGTCCGAAAGGCCGCAACTCGCAGGATACCCGGTCGCAGCCGTTCAGCCCTATCCCGGCCATGAAGCGGGCGTACTCGCTGAAGTCCAGCTACATGACGCGAGATCCTGCGGCGGTACATCTTCGGGGACGAACCCTGCGAAAAGATTATCAAAGATCCGGCAGCGTTAAGGTCGACCAGCTTTGAGGACTGGTTCAGCGCAAAAGTCCGGCCTTATGTGGGAATGAGCAGGACGGAACTTAAAGGCACGGCTGGGCGTAGAAACGAATGCTAAAAACCTCAACGAGCTTTTGGTATCAGCGATGCTTGGTGTGAAAGGTCATCTGTCAAAGACAGAAGAATTTCAAAAGGCTGGTATCCAGCTGAAAGCTATCACTGTGGAGGTAGACGGAAGCATCGAACAGAATGTGTCCTTCCCGAAGATGGATTTCTGTGCAATGATGAACGAAACATGGGAAGAGTCTGCGCTCTATGACCTTCTTGCACCGACCAAATTCCTGTTCATTATCTTCCAAAAACAGAGGACGGCGAGTGCTACTTCCAGCGGATAAATTTTGGAATATCCCGGCTGATGATTTGGAAGAGGTACATCGTGTGTGGCAGCGCACTGTGGATACCCTGCGGGAGGGGGCTCCACATTTGGAAAGATGCCAGTGGGCGGAATCGCAATAACTTGCCCAAGGCATCGGAAAGCCGTGTGGCTCATGTCCGCCCCCATGGGCGGGATAGCACGGATACCGCTCCCCTGCCTACGGGTGGTTCTATGACGAAGCAGTGCTTCTGGTTGAATAATTCGTATGTTGCGGAGCAGATAAAGGAAGTATAAAAATGGCCGGATATGTATTTGCTATCGGTGGGGATACCGAGATAATAAGGATCTGTGCCGAACGAGGGGTTTATGCGACCCGGTTGAACAGTTTGGCTTCAAGGCCGTTTGAGGCAACGCTGGCGGATTATGTGTCTATGAAACCGGGAGACAATGTTTACTTTTTTAGTGAGCGTAAAATCTATGGTATCGGAGAATTGGTCGCAGTCGGGCCGGATTGCAAGTACTCAAATTTTCCGGGCTCATCAGCTTGTGCAGCGGTCGAGTACGCAGATGTGAGAGATGACCTGCTGGTTGATTCTGGTGAGGATAGTGTCTGGTACCGATGGTTGTGCACTTTTAAGGCATCACCGTACTTTTTTGAGGAAGGAATCGACACCGATGAGGTGCTGGTCTATAAACCGAACACGTTCAAGATGCTTCGTGCCTTTTGGAACGTCTCGTTTATAAAATTGGGCGATGAAGAAAACGAGTCCCTGAAAGAGATATTATTGCTTCGGCATCAGCAAGAAATGCGAACAGGTCAGCATGTTTGGGAAAGAAATGATGATATGCATGACCTGATAGGCGCACATGAGTTAGACCGATATTTGATCAAACCGGAGAGTTTGCTTTGCAACTGTGTAAGAGCAGATAGGGTGAAACATGAAATGGCCCTAGAGGTATCGGTCGTTTATGACTTATGTAATGAGGGAATCCCGAATCTTGGCAGATGGGATTATGTGTCCCATCAAGTGGTAGCATCTCCGTTCAAGCCTATCAATTATATGGACAAGATCGATGTGTTTGCTGCGAGATATTTGGAGGGGACAAGGATCCCGTGCCAATATTTGACCATTGAACTAAGAAAGATAAGGCAGAAAAGTCGACGATAGACCAAGTCTTGAAATACGTTGATTGGGTGTGTGCAGAGTATGCGTACGGTGACTATGAAATGATAGAAGCCTGCATCATTGCAGCCGGTTATGAGGATGATCTGAACGAGTACTATCGGGAAGTTGTACGACGGTACTATACGCTTGGAAGTCACCCGGTCCGCAATAAACAATGGAATCGGCTGAAGCTTTTGCGGTACATCTGCGTCGATAATAGGATCGTTTATGAGGATGTAACACCTCAGATACAGTGATAAAACCAAATGAAACATCCAAAATCATATGATACGACCCCGGAAACATCCAAACGGATGTCTCGTGTCCACCTGAAGCAAGGGCAAGGCGGAAGTTCTTTTGGCAAAGCGTCTGTGGCATCTGGGTTTTCGGTATAGGCTGAACGATAAGCGTCTCCCCGGCTCTCCCGATATCGCTATCCTAAAATATAATATCGCCATCTTCGTGGACGGCGAGTTTTGGCATGGGCAGAACTGGGAAGAACGCAAGCCGAAGCTGAAACGTAACCGGGAGTACTGGATAGCCCAAAATCGAGGAGAATATCGCAAAGAATTGAAGAAACGGGATATTTGACGATCCAAGAAAAATCAAAGGATATTTACGAGACGCAATCAATATCCCGGCAAGAACGGTTACAATTAAAGAGCCATGTGTTAGAGCATCTTATTACGATGATGGAAGGAATGGCTTCATATGGATTTGCCACTTTACGCAAAAATATGAAGATAATATGTACTTAGCAAGAGGAAAAGCAACGAGTGCAAATTATTTGTGGGAAATAGCTGATCCTGATGGATTAAATGAATATCTATGTGGAAAAATAAATGGGAACGACCAGTTGAGACGTATTATTTGCTTTATGAAAAAGTGGAAAAATGAAAAATACGCAGCAGCAAGCAGTGATCATGAAGTGCCGCCAAGCATTGGACTAACGTTGTTAGCGTGTGATTGTTTTACTAAGCAGTCAACAGATGAAGAAGAAGATGATTTGCTTGCATTGCAAAAACAATGAAAGCGGTTTTGGACAAATTTACTGTCACAAAAAATGGCAGTAATGAAGTGATTTCTGCAACGATATCCTGTAAGCTTCCGGTAACTCCTTATTCGGATGTGTTCAAAAAATGAAGGATAGTAGCGACACTTATATGGTTGCATTTTATAAAAGACTTTTATCCGCAGTTGATAATCTTACGAATGCAGTTAATGTTGAGTCGGAGCACGATGCGGGTGAGTATGTTCAAAAAGTCTTAGGAACAGAGTTTAGTATTCCGGCTAAAGCAGCGGTTGCTGCGGGCCGTACAAAATAGACGGGAGCATAGCTTTGGATAATAAAATAACCGTTAAGGAAATACTTGCCACTTATGATGAAATCTCTATTGTCGAAGAAATTATTGAAACAGTGTTTCTTATTTCAATGTATGGGAAACAGTTTTTGTTTGTTTGCGCCATCAAAGGAACGGCAAGATTTAGATGTTGTGATATATTTGTATAATGATGACGGCCTAAGTATACCACATGTCATGCTAGAGGATGAAACATTCCCTGACCTCAAAGCTTTGCCGAGTGGAAAATATAGAGCAGTTTGCCTATATGATAAAGAAGGCATAGTTAATTCGATAATTTCATATGAAGAAAAAATTGTTGATGCGATTGATAGATTAATAGAACTTCTTTCTATGAATAAATGTGAGCAGGAACGTGAATTCCAAAAAAGAATTTATGCTCTATTGGAATAGCACTGCTACAGGAAAAAATAAATTTAATGTATATTTGACGAATGAAAAAACTTTTCAGAAATGGATGTGTATTATTGTGGAAAGATTGCGCGAGTCATAGAGAGAGGAATATCACTCTCTGATATAGATGAAAGAAAAGGCGTAGAACGCAAGTGGAAAAAACATCTGGAAAATAATGCGTATTATATCCCAATCTTGGATAATAGAGAAATAGTTCCACCACATCGAGGATACAGCTGGACAATTAAAGATATCCGAAATATTGTTTATGCGAAGCAAATTGAACACATTAGTAGTGGAACATATGAAACTCTAAAATGACTATATCGGAAAGACAAAACTTTATACTTGTTTTTGGTATGAAACTAAATAATGTGAATATCGTATTTGCGGTAAAGATTGTCTGCAAGCGTACCGGTCGATATAGTTTGCTAGAAAAAATATTGGATGACACAACATCAGTTGAGACATTTTTTACAGAGAGAAAAAGATTATTTGTATTTGAATGAGCAAATAGGAAATGACAAAAACTTGCTAAAAAAAGAAAGTATTGATAATAGGAGCAGGGTCACTAGGTAGTTATGTCGCATCTGAAATAGTGAAAAATGGAGCAACAAATCTAAAAATATACGATGGCGATGAGTTAGAAGATGCAAATGTATGTCGTTGGGCGTATGGTGGAATTGGAAGAGGAAGTAATAAAGCGAAAGTATTGGCAACATTGTTGAACTGCTCGCATCCAGAAATAAGTGTAGTAGCTATTGATAAAAATATAGATGAGAAAACACTTGTTGAGGAAATGTCGCAAGTTGATATGATAGTGTTTACAGTTGGAAACAGTGATATTCAGCTTAAATTTAATAGAATTCTTAAAGATAATAAGTGTATGACTCAGTGATATTTGCATGGCTTGAGGCAGGTGGTGTATATAGCCATATCTTAGTGGTGAACTATGAAAAGAAAGGATGCTTTGAATGCCTTTACACAGCAGAAAGTGGTGAATTGACAAATAATATCACAAAAAAAATGATGAGACAGATATGGAATCAAGCATAGTAAGAAATGGCTGTGGAGGAACGAGAGCGGCATATGGTACGGCAACGATATTGCGAACGACGGCTGCATTGATGGAGACGATTGGAAAAATACAAGAAGGAGAACTTACGGAAAGCATTTTGTTGGATGTTTCATCAAATGGTGTGAAAGTATCTGAAATTAAATTTCAATGGAGGTATGTCGTTGCTGTGGATGTACGGATGAAAAAAATAGGTGTGTAAAAGTGCAACTTCAAATGGAAAAGTTGCTGATATCCTAAGCTCAGTTATAGATGAGCTGAATTTACGCTGAAAACGCGCAATCGCGCGAACAAAGCGCGAATAAATCCGGCTGACCGCGAATAAACCGCGAACAAAGATCGCACGGGCGTGCATTCTTCATGCGTGGGAAGGTGCGACGTGAAAGTTGGAACTTGTAAAAATAAACTGTAATACGATTGAATTTCGGAAAAGTGGAATCGCACGCTGGAATGCACGCGTGCAATGTTGCCTGAATAAAAGTCAGCGATAAAAACGCGCGCCGCGCGATTAGCATTTTTGCCGCGCGTTTTCTAAGGCTCAATCTTCCAGCCTGCCGTGGTCACAGCCGAGGGAAAGATAATGCTCCATCTCCCCTCTCAGCACCATCTGTGCGTACTCCAAGGGCTTATTATACAGCAGCCAGTCCAGTTCTGCCCGCTGTGCCGGGGAGTTGCCGTACTCATCCTCGACGGCGATGCAGTCGATGGCAACAGCAGAGCCATCTGCGAACCGGGCTTCCACCCGGTTGGTGTCCATGTTGTAGCGGCAGGAAAGCAATTGTGTCATAGTAATATCCTCCAAGACTTGATTTTTGGTGTGCGGTCACTCGAACCAATGCCGTCAAGTCGTTGTCGGATAGTCGATTTTTCATTTGTCTGAGAGTAAGTGCACGGTTTCTGCACGGTTTTTGCACGGTTTCAAAACGTGCAAAGGGTGCAAATCGTTGCAAAATCAGACAAAGGGTGCCGAGATCGAATGGGACAGGGAGGTCGATTCGCCGATGACCACGCCGCCGTTGGCACCAATACCGCCACCACCGTGCGAAGCCTGATTGCCTGTAATGATAAGCGATCCCACTGCAGGAATCGACACACCGTCCGAAACAACGGATTTCAACGCCAATCCCTTTTTCTCGTTTTGTACCCCTGTCACACGCTTGGCGTACTCAACCGCATTGTATCGGGTTCCCTGCCCGGATGTACCGCGATTTCCAGCGGGAGCGTACAGGAAGCCGTCGCTGAACCACTGGATCACTTTGCCATTGGGAAAATAATCCGGCAGGGTAACACCGCCGTTTCCGCCTGCGCCTATCGCAACCTCCGGCGAAGCGAAGTCGTCGCCTGCCGATGCTTGCCGTATTCCCATAGATCACAGCACCATTCTGCATATACAGCTTCGCATCACCTGTGGGGCAGAACCACAGACCGCCGCCTTGGTCCGCAGTATTCCCCGTGATCAGAGCATTCTGAATGTGCAGGGTCGTATAGATTTCGGTATTACCCTCACTGTAGACGCCGCCGCCATCGTAGGCGGAGTTGTTCTCGATTCGTCCTCCCAACAAAGAGACATGATTCGAGCAGGAGTAAATGCCGCCGCCATCGCAACGATACCCCGATGCTGTATTGTTCGAGATGGTACCGCCGTTCATCGTAAAGGCAGTGCCATGTTCTTCCGTTGGCAATTCATCCATAACTGCCACACCGCCACCGGCTCCGCCGTATGCACAGTTGCCGGTAATGGTGCCATTGTTCAAAACAAACTCTGCGGAATACTTTACAAAAACAGCACCCGTAGGTGTGGATTTCGGCGTATACGAGCGGCTTTCATTGTTGCTTAGGGTTCCGCTATTCATCGTAAAACGGGCTTTTGCGGCATTGCTGGAAGCCGTAAGGTAAACAGCTGTTCCACATTGGCCGCTGTTGTTGCAGATGGAGCCTCCATTCATGGTAAACGTGCTTGCACCCAGCAGTACTGCGGGGGGAGGAGGAATCGCTGGAAGAGGTATTCGCGATGTTGTCCTGAATGGTGCCCTCATTCATGGTAAACGATGCGCCTTCTGTGACCCGTATCGAGGCGCTGCGTGCACCGCGAATCTTATGGTTCTGGATGGTGCCGTTCTCCAAAATGAGTTCTGCACTTGAGCCGTTGTCCTCAATGACGCCCATGTTGTCCCCTTCAGAGTGGACTTTTCGATTACAACATCGCCATCTATCGTCGTTTTGCCATGATTGACAAGAATACTGCCGGTATTGTTCCAGCCGCCCAATGTCAGCGCGCCGGTCAGCGAAAGCTCACCGCCTTCTTCCACCACAAACAGATTCGTAAGATTATTGTTCTTATTGCCAAAAATGTTGCAGTTCGTCTCTGCAGTGATTTCAACCCGCTGCCCTGCGGCTATCGTAACGGGGCTATCCAAACGAATGTCTTTTCAATGGTGACTGGCGTTCCGTTTGACGCGGCCTGGTTGACCGCGTCCTGTAAGCTAAAGGTATCTGCTTTGCAGTGGAGACCTTGTCGTTGTCAGCCGTCAGAGACGGATGGTATATGTGACGGTAACTCCATCGATTTTCGGGATAGGCACATCCTCCTGACGATTGTTTACCGTGATCGTTTTAGATTTGTACAATCATCGAAAGCATCCTTAGGGATATCCTTGAGCCCTGAGCCGATCTGAATGGCTTCGATCGTTTCACATTTACTGAATGCATTCGCACCCAGTTGAGTCAGGCTATCCGGTAGTGCAACGGTGCCGCTCAAAGAGGCCCGATAGAACGTGTAACTTCCGATGGAATTCAGCGTCTCCGGCAGCGAGATGGTTGAGATCCCAGCGTCGATAAACGCCCAATCCCCGATCGATTTCAGCGTGGGGCAGGTAATGACCGAGGTGATGTTAGAATCATAGCAGAATGCATTTCCCGGGATTGCCTCCAGATTGCTCAGGTCGATCTCCCCGGACAACGCATCGCACCCTTGGAAAGCGCCATATCCCATGGAGGTAACGCTGTGAAGGTCAACCGTCTCCAATGCCGAGCAGCCGTAAAATGCACGGTTTCAATGGACGTGACCTGACTTAGATCCGGGATCTCCGTCAAGGCTGTATCCGCGGTCTCCTGATCGTTCCAGTCAGTAACGCTTCCAAAGGCACCGTTGCCAATGGCTGTAATGGTCCCATTGGCCGTCACATGCTCCAAAGCGGAGCAGCCTGCAAACATACTGCGGGGGATCGTTGTAATGGAGGCCGGAAGCTCGATCGATTTCAGAGAAGTACACTCGCTGAAGGTGGAACCCTCTGTGATCGCAATGCCTTCCGGGAGCGTGATATTCGTCAGCGCCGATGCGCCGGAAAAGGTGCCCGTCCCTGAGAGTTTTTGCAGGCTGCTGGGCAGGTTGATGGTTTCCAGTTTCGTGCAGCCGGATACGATTGATCCCGAAGCAATCTCCTCCACGCCTTCATCGAAGGTCAGGGTCTTCAATTCCTTCATGTTTTGCAGAGTCGCATTGAAAACTTTGACACTGCCCGGAATGGTGATCTCCTCTACCTTTTGAAGCCGGATAATGAGCCACCAATGTCGGTCAGGGTATCCGGCAGTACCAGCGAAGTATAGTTGTTATTGTCCGAAGTCACACCACTCCAATAGGATAAGCTCAGTTCGGTGACCGTATAGGGGTCCGGCTCCTGCACTCCGTCATCGCCTATGTAATAGATCGTACTTGGAAGGATACACTCGGCTTCGCCGGAGGAGGTGGTCAGTTTCCAGATTTTTGCCGTGTGGTCCGTGTAGAGGTCCACCATGTACTCTGTGCCAGACGAAACATCGGTGTATGCGTAGTCTTCGTGCGCCATGGTTTTTCCGGTAGCCAGCAGCGCAATGTCGTCATCCATTCCTTCTTCAAACGCATTATCGTCATAATAAGAGAACGGATCTTCGGAAGCGATGGCCGCCTCCAAGTCGCTGTCGATCTTCGGCGTTTCCTCCCACGAATCCGGCACATCCTCCTCGATTTCTGCATCAGAGGGGCCTGCTTCCTCCGGGTTCTGTGTGCCTGACTTTGTTTCTTTGTCCGAGTCTTCCCAATCGTTCCGATCTTCGGCAGCATCCGTGTCTTGCACTTCGTCCTCCGGCTCTGTCTCCTCGATTGAATCGGCTGCCCTATCAATCTCGGTGTCGCTCGAATCGTTGGCATCTTCTTCTGCGATGACTTCCGCCGCGGTGTCGTCTACTTCTTCATCCAAGTCAAAGAAGATGATGTCGTCAAAAAGCTGTTCCGAGGAAGAGTAGCCGGAAGAGTAACTGTCGGCTGTGAAGTCGGCAGCGTCCTCCCAGTCTTCGACGAAGTCGTCGTTTGTTGTCTGCCATTGCAGGGAAAGCTCCCATCGAAATGCTCAGTGCGATACTCGTTGCGAGCAAGCCTGCGAGCAACCGTTTTTTCATTGCGGTGTTCCTCTCTTTTGCGTTATTGTTGGTCGAGGCGGCGTTGTCCGCGCCGCTGCGCCCAATACTCCCGCTCCGAAACATGGTCGCCTTGGGCTTCCAGCAGGTTGATCTGGTTCAGGTCGGCTTGCTCGCACATTTCCATGACTGCGACACGGAGGTGCCGGAGCATGGCAGAGGTGCAGCGGTGCTTCTTGCCCGCTTCCCAGTCGCACGGCTTGTCCATGAAAGGCTGCCGTTCCACGGTGCGGACGCGCAAGCTGCCGATGACGATGTGGACGTGGATGTTTCCCGCACTGTTGTGACCGTCCGGGTGGGTGCAGACGATGGCGGGATGACCGGGGAAATTGTCCTTGCAGAACTGCAAGCCAAGGGCTTGCGCCCGCTCCATGGTCAGATCGTTCTCTACTGCGTCCTTCGGGTCGAAGCTGACAATGTAATGGTGGGTCTTCACGTCCTCCCGCCTGCCGTTCTTGCCGTACTTGCGATTGGCAAGCAGACAGGCAAGCGCGAACGGGGATTCGCCGCACTCAAGGGTGTCGAGCAGATACGAATCCCGCAGCTTGGGTCTGCCCTTCTCGTCCAGAATGGGCAGACCAGTGTACTCGTTGTGCTGAAAGGTGAGATAGCTTTCGGCGGCGGCGTAGTTAGAGTTTTTCGAGGTCAAATGCTTGATGGTTGCCATACAGTTCACCAACCGTTGCTTCGGCTTTCAGCCGAAAGTTCGTGAGTGCGGACAGTTCCTCCAGAATCTGTGCCCGGAGCTGCTCGGTGTCTTTGCCGCCAGAGTTGAAGTGCCGTGCAAGCTGGTTGAGGTTGCTTCCCACCTTGCTGCACTGGGCAGACAAGGCGGCAAGTGCCGCCAGTGCATCCTCGCCGCCCTGCGCCACCACAACGGTGTGCTTGACGTTCACGCCGTATAGGACACGGCGGACGAGTTCGGATTGGGTGAGGTGGAGTTCTTTGCAGGCGTATGCGATCCGCAGTTTTTCTTCTGCGGTCACCCTGACTTTGATGATGTGTGTCTTTCGTTTTCGCGGCGTGTCATTGCGGTTCTTCTTTGCGTGTACGTTCGGACTTTTCATTTCAGCCATATTCGACCTCCTGTGAAAATGATAAATGCCCGCTCCGGGATGGAGAAGGCTATGTAATGCGACACGCCGCATTCGCACCAACGGTGCGAAGCTAGAGCAGGGTTTGGGGAAGGCACTCCCCAACAAGTAGGCAGACCATGTGACAGAACATTTTCAAGCATTGAAAATTTGTGGCCACAGGTCGATACTTGCTTTCGCCCTTTCCGTGCAACACTGAAAATTTCAGAATTCGAACCGCAATGCACGTTGAAAATTTTGCAGAGCAAAACGTGTGAAAAGGCAAAGCCCCTGCTCATGGTCACCGTTCACACCGAACGCAGTTCCTACCCCTGTTTTGCAGCGGCGTTGTCCGGCTCGCCCACAGAAAGTGTGAGGTCATGGCGCAGTATCTCGTTCAGACGGCTTATGTAAGATTCAAGGTACAGTATGAAGAAAGCCGGGCGCAGTGCAGACACTACAACCTGCTTCTTTCAAGCACAAGAATAACACTTTGCGGTTGTGCAGTCAACAACCAAAAACAAATTTTGGAAGATTAAACAACTACATAAGATTTTATTTGTGAAAAAGAAAAATACCGCCCATGCAGCGCAGCGATGATTTTGTCGG
>VOFB01001456.1_pt1 | contig 12407 bp, 19 predicted proteins | sample 5384141 | NCBI WGS metagenome assembly VOFB01 (sample SAMN12384721, study PRJNA508395) | human gut metagenome | isolation source: healthy gut A | host: Homo sapiens | reverse complement strand
GAAAAGGTGCAGCTGCGCAGTGATTTGCACCCTGGACGTGACCTATTCCTCCGAGGGAATGGTCTTTGCCGGGCAAGACATCAAGCTCTGGCACATTGCGGATATTACCGAGGATGCGCAGTATGCTTTGGCCGGGAGCTTCCGGTCATACCCCATCCAGGTCACCGGCACCCCCTCTCAGAGCGAGTGGGATGAAATGACCATCACTCTGAACTCCTATATTCTTGCCGATGGTATCGCGCCCGACCAAACTGCCAAAACCGATGCGAGGGGCAAGGTTGTCTTTGATAATCTTACTGCGGGCATATACCTGGTTTCCTCCGTGCGCACAGAGCAGGATGGCAAATACTATGTGTTTGAATCCTTCCTGGCGGCCCGTGCCAGGGTGGACAGTGAGGGGCAGTGGGTGTATTCCGTCTCCGCAAGGCCAAAAATGAGTGTACACACACCCAGCCAAGGGCGAGGTCACCTATAAAGCGGTGAAGGCCTGGAAGGATGGCGGCCAGGATCGCCCGGTTAGCGTCTCTGTGGAGGTTCGCAGGGACGGACAGCTGCAACAGACCGTGACTCTCAGCACTGAAAACAACTGGATGTACACATGGAAGGCTGTTGATGATGGCAGCGTATGGACCAAGTGAACGAAGTGAATGTGCCAGAGGGTTATGTGGAGATCGACGGAATTGATGTAATCGGCCTGCTGGGCTCCCGGGCCGAGGCATTAAGCTGCCAGTAAGCGCAGAATGGGACAGCTCCCGAGCAGAGCTTTCGTCCAGCCAGGTTTATGGGCAGCGTGTATGACGGTACGCTGATCGTGGGAGGACGCAGTGAGGATGGCAATTTCGATTTTATCGATCAACTGGACGCCGGGGAGGACCTTCACCGACATGACCGGAAGGGTATTCCGGTATACGGTGCATAAAATTCGCCACGCTGATAATGCCAGAGCCGAAACCTTGGCTGACACAGAGAGCGCGCTTACCCTGTTTGTGAAAAAAAATGGAGCTTTTCTCATCGCCCGATGTGCAGCGGCATAGTATTCTCCTCAATAGGAGGTGCAGAACAGCCCTTGTAGACAATGGCAAGCTGCGTCATCCCACGCGATGCCGCTATGATTCATTATCTAATTTTTTTGTTTATAACCCATGAAGGGCCACAGCTGTAGATAGCTGCCCTACCCGGAGGTCGATGGCCAGGTGCAGCGCACCTGATACCCGGTAAAACAAAGCTGAAATATCTGTACCTCTGTATCCCCTGCTGAAAAAGCAGCCAACGCCATAGGCGTTGGCTGCTTAATGCTTTATAATCCATGGGTTTTATCAAAGACGGCCATAGATGCGGGTCATCTCGTGGATGCTGCTGGCAAGGCTGTGGCTCGCCTCCCCGGGCAGCATACGCCACTTCCAGTTGCCGCAGCTGGTGCCGGGGACGTTCATGCGGTGGCCCGGCCCGAGGTCCAGCCAATCCTGCATCTGCGCAACAAACAGCTTCGCAACCGAGCCCATGCCGCCACGGATGATGCCGCGGTTAAAGCCCTCCCGCTCATTCAGGCCCAGATACTGCACGGCAAAGGCGACATCCTCCCGATCCGCCTCCGTGCGCCAAAGGGCCAGGGGAGCGTTATCATGGGTGCCGGTATAGCAGACGCAGTTTTTCGCCGTAGCTATGGGGCAGATAGCTGCTGGTGTCCCGGGAGTCAAAGGCAAATTCCAGCACCTTCATGCCCGGCAACCGGGAATCGGCCAGCAGCTGCGTAACCTCCGGCGTGGGAAAGCCCAGGTCCTCGGCAATGAACTCAATATCGTGGAACCAACCGGTCAGCACCCCACCAGAGATATGCCGGGGCCTTTGACCCAGTGGCCGTCCCTCGCAGTGGTCTTGCCGCAGGGCACCGACCAATAGCTCTCAAAGCCACGAAAATGGTCGATGCGAATAACATCGTAGAGCTTCGTGGCACCGCCGATGCGGCGGATCCACCACTCAAAGCCGTTTTTCCGCATGGCCTCATAGTCGTACAGGGGATTGCCCCAGAGCTGGCCGTCTGCGCTGAAATAGTCCGGCGGGACGCCGGAAACCTCTGTGGGCTTTTTGTTCTCATCCAACTGGAAATTCTCCGGCTCGCTCCAAACATCCGAGGAGTCCATAGCCACATAGATGGGGATATCGCCGATGATGCGAATACCCAGGCCGTTGATATAGTGCTTGAGGGCGCTCCACTGGCGGAAGAACAGGAACTGGATATAGGTGAACAGCTCCACATCCTCCCGCAGCTCCATGCGGTAACGCGCAACCGCTTCCGGAGTGTGCAACCGGGCGCCCTCATCGGGCCACTCCGTCCAGGACTTCATGCCAAAGCGGCGCCTTGAGCGCCATGAACAGGGCATAATCCGGCAGCCAGCGGGCATTTTCCGCCGGCCGCCACCGCCTCCCGGTCACGGCGTAGCCCCGGGCCTTAGCCTTTTCCAGCAGGGCGAATCGGCTGATGCTCATATATCTTGCCGTAGTCCACCCTAGCCGGATCCGTCCCCCAGTCGATATCCGTCCATTCCATTTTTTTCAGGAGGTCATCTGTGATGAGGGGTCCAGGTCGATAAAATACGGGGTTACCCGCAAAGGTAGAAAAAGGCTTGGTAGGGGGAATCGCCGTAGCTGGTCGGGCAAAGGGGCGGAAGCTGCCAGTATTTCTGCCCTGCCTCGTGAAGAAAATCTGCAAAGCGATACGCCGCTTTGCCAAAGGTCCCGATGCCGTAATGGCGAAGGGAGGGAGGAAATTGGCATCAGAATGCCAGCGGAACGATCCATTATGAGTCAGCCTTTCACCGCGCCGGCAGCGACGCCCCTTAATGATATATTTCTGGCAGCAAAGGTAGAATACGATGACAGGGACGAATGCTAAGCATGATGAGCGCCATAGTCGCGCCCAGGTCCACTGTGCCGTAGCTGCCCTTGAGGTACTGGATGTGGATGGGAATGGTAAAATAGTGCTTTCTGTCGAGCACGAGGTAGGGCAGAAGATAGTCGTTCCAGACCCACATAATCTCAAGACGCCCACGGAGATCAGGTAGGCTTGAGCATGGGCGAGCACCACGGAGAAATAGGTGCGCAGCGGACCGCAGCCGTCTATCGCGGCAGCCTCCTCTATCTCCAGCGGGATACTCTTGACAAAGCCAACAAACATGAAGACCGCAAGGCCCGCTCCGAAGCCAAGATATATAACGGGTATCGTCCACGGCGCGTTTAGCTTTAAAGCGTATCGGCGGCCTTTGCGAGGGTTAAACATGACCATCTGGAATGGGTACGATCATGGAGAACACGCAGAGGTAGAACACTATCTTGCTGAAAAGCGTCCCCACGCGGGAGATGTACCACGCCGCCATCGAGGTGCACAGCAGGATAAGCCCCGTCGAAACGATGGTTATGAGCAAGCTGAAGCACACGGATTTGATAAAGGGATAGCTGCCGAAGGTCATGCCCTTGATATAGTTTGCAAAGACCGACAAAGCTCTTTTCGTTCGGCATGGCAAAGGTCTCGGTGTTGACATAGGCATTTGCCTTGAAGGAGTTTATCAGAACGAGGAATATCGGCATGAGGTAGAACAGCGCAATAAACGCGAACACTACCGTCAGCACGAGCTTTTTCTTATCGCCCTTGTTGAGCCGCTTGGGCTGCTTTTTTACCATGTTCGCCATTACTGCTGAACCTCCTTTTTTCTGCTCGAGGAGAGCTGAAGAATACTTATCGCCGCGACCAGCACAAAGAATATGACGGCCTTTGCCTGACCGACGCCGCGGTTAGTTGTGCTTGCGTAGAAGGAGCTATAGATATTGAGCGCAAGCATTTCCGTGGTCTTTACGGTTTCACCCGCATTCTGTATGAAGGGACGCCCCGCCGTCAGCGCGAGGTTCTGGTCAAAGAGCTTAAAGGAGTTTGTGAGCGTGAGGAAGGTACAGATAGTGATTGAGGGCATAACGTTGGGTATGGTGACCTTCCAGAGCGTCTGCCATGCGTTTGCGCCGTCTATCCTCGCAGCCTCAAGTATATCCTCCGGCACGGCCTGTAGACCCGCGATGTAAATTATCATCATGTAGCCAATCTGCTTTGCCACGCCATGAGTATCTGCAAGCCCCAGTAGCCGTACTGACTCTTGAGCAGTATGGACGTACCGTAGCGCGAGAGCACGCCGTCGAATATCATCGCCCAGATATAGCCCAGCACAATGCCGCCGATGAGGTTCGGCATAAAGAACACGGTGCGGAATATATTTGTTCCGCGTATGCCGCGCGTCAGAGCGTATGCCACGGCGAAGGACAGGACGTTAATCAAAATGAGCGAGGTAACGGCAAAAATCGCCGTGTACCAGAAGGCGTGCAGGAAGCTCGGGTCATTGAAGGCGCTGACATAGTTATCAAAGCCCACCCACGTCCACTTGCTCGTCGTCTTGAAGCGGCAGAAGGACAGGAATATGCCCTTGACGAAGGGGTAGAGGAAGCCGAGGCAGAAAGCGGCAAAGGTCGGAGCCAGAAACACAAGGTAGAGCCGCTGCACGGGGCGGCGGATAAGCTTTGAGTTCAGCGCCGCGCTGTCGCGCTTTTTTTCACGTCGATGCCGTTGAGCACGCCGCCGATGAGCAGCAGACCCACAAGCGCAAGCGTGGTATTATTCCACACCGGCTTCTCCATCGTTTTTGCAAAGCTGAGCAGTCCCCGCCGACGCCGATACCCTCAAGTATCTTATCCATGTCGCCGGAGGCGCTGAGCATACCGACAAGTGTCATCAGCGCGCCGATTATGACAGCCAAGACCCGAAGTGCCTTGCTGCCGCCTGTATTTCTTTTGTTTTGCATAAGCCATCTCCTCCCAGTTTTATTATGCAAGAGGGACCTGCGGCTGCTCCCGCGCCGTCGGAAGCACCCGCAGAGCCTTCTTTTACACCGGCTTTTATCACGCTTTATCACATGGGGGCGAGCGATACCGCTCGCCCCTAACTGTCGAAGGATTATACCCAACGCCGATTTTATGGAGCAGCGGGGGAGCTTGAGGGGGTCAAGACCCGCCTCAAATACAATAAACCGCCGTCCGAAAATTTTGATGCTTCAAGATTTTTCGGGGAAGCAGTATTTTGATATATCAAAATACTGGCGGAAAAGGTTTTTCAAAAAAGTCCGCTATCGGACTTTTTTGAAAAACCGGGCGAGCGGTAAAGCCGCCCTTGTGCTTAATTGTGTCTCAATTATGCTAAGAGCTTCCCGAAATAATCAGGCGTGCTCTGCTGCGGTACTGAGTTGCCCAGCCGTCAACGAAGGCTTCGACGACAGCGTCCCAATCGCCGGTGCCGGCGGTGTACTGACCGAGAGCGTCAACAACGGCTGCGCGCCAGTCATCGACTGCGGGAGTGTAGTTGAATGCCCAGGTGACAACGTACTTACCTCTGTGGTGAGTGCGTTAGCATCGGCAAAGAACACGTTTTCAGGAGTCTTGGCTGCATTGAAGGGGCAGGGACCGAACTGCTCTGCGAGCATGGTGGTGCCTTCCTCGGAGGTGACGACCCACTTCATGAAGTCGAGGGTGGCCTGAATGTCAGCCTCGGAGGCCTCGGCGTTGACTGCCCAGCAGTTCTCGGTGCCGGAGCAGAGACCGGCCTCTTCCTCGCCCTTGACGCCGCAGTAGATGGGTATCATCTGCAGGTCCTCGGCCTTCATGCCGTACTTCTCGGTGAGTGCGGAGTACTCCCAGGAGCCGTTCTGATAGAATACGGCCTCGCCGTTGCCGAACTCTGCCTCGGAAGCGTCGCCGGTGGCGGCGAGGAGGTCAGCGCCGGTGGTAGCGGAATCGGTGATGTAGAGATCCCAGATAGCCTTGAAGTTGTCAAGGTAAGCGCCGGTGATGGTGGCGGGCTTAGAATGCACGTCGTCATCGCGGAACTCGTAGAACAGAGGCATATTGGCAAGGTGGCCGGAGAACCTCCAGGAGGAGGAGCCGTCAAGACCGGCGGAGCTGAAAGCGTCGAAGCCGAGCTCGCCGCGCGGGCGTGGATATCGTCTGCAACTGCCTTGAGAGAGTCAAAATTGTTTATCTCGTCGATGCTGTGACCGGCCTTCTCCAGAAGAGCCTTGTTTACGATGATGCCGAAGCACTCGTAGCAGTAGCCGATGGAGTAGGTGAAGCCGTCCTCATTGGTGAGGTCGAAGGCGTGAGTGGTCATCTCATTCCAAACGTCGGTGTTGGTGAGGTCGTAGCAGTACTCGCCCCAAGTATCAACGGCGCCCTGGTTGCCAACCTGGAACATGGTGGGAGCCTCGCTCTTGTCCATCTCGGCGGTGAGGGTCTCCTGATAGGTGCCGGAGGCGGCGGTGACTACCTTCACGGGAACGCCGGTCTGCTCGGTGTAGGCGGCGGCAAACCTTCTGCCATGCCTCATCTGCCTCGGGCTTGAAGTTGAGAGCGCCTCCTGTACCCATTATAGCGGAGCTCGCTGACGGAGCGGTCATTACAGCTCGGCATCAGCGACAGCAATGCGGCGGTGCCCATTCTTGATGAAGCGTTTACCGCCTTGATAGGCCGTCTTATGGTCATCCACCGTGACGAAGAAAAGTCCTCCTCGCGGAGGTCGCCGAAGCTTATTTAGTGTATGAGCAGCACACGAAGGGTACACCGATGAGCGAAAGCTTTATCCGGGGTGTAATCATAGCGCCCGCCCAGGAACAGCAGGGGCGCGAAGGCTTTTCTCGCGCTCCAGATCGCGCCACACTTAACCTCGTCCGTCATCCGAATCTATGAAGCGCATCACCATGGTATAGCCCGCCGCGTCTATCTCGCTGCTGACGGTCGATAATGTCCGAAAAGAAGAGGTTGCCCATGCCGCGCAACGACGACATCTATCGGACCCCATCTTCGGCGCATCCCTTGCGCTGTTGTTGGGAATGTGGTTTCGGCCTTGACGACCGTGAAAGCACCCCCTGCGGCGCACGGCCTGCTCACATCAGGCTGTTGTTGAGCACACGCGAGACGGTGCCTCTCAGAAGCGACCCCGCACTGCTTGGCAATGTCCTGATAGTCATGGTACGACAGCCCCAACCCTGTTTGCTAAAAACGTTCCCGGTAACGTTACCAATCCCTTTGATCTCATATAATAGCAAGCATTACCGGCAAAGTCAACCGAACAAATTTGATGAAAACTATATTAAACAATTTGTGATTAAATTTTTTGGCGATTTTAACAACAACCGAAAGCGGTTCCAAAGCTTCGGGAAACGGCGAATAAACAAAATCTATAAAATCCCGGACGGTGAAAACCGTCCGGGATTTATCAGCAAAACTTTATTTCAGATCCTTGTTTCTGAACAGATAGCCGATGAACATTATCACCGCGAAGACTATCAGGTACCAGAGGTTTGCAAGCCCCGTGGCCGACGATGCAGGCGTACACCATGAACAAGAGAGGCATCAGGCCGTTCATCGTGCCCATGCAGGAGATGGCGATGAACAGGTTGAGATGTTGCCGAGAACGCCGCCGAAGATGTTGACGAATGCGGAGGTCGCGCCGCCCTCGTCCATCAAAGCTCTCGATTGGTGGCGCCGCCGGCGACGCCGACGTAGTAGAGCAATATAAACGGCGATGATGATGATACCGCCGATGATGAGTGCCTTGGGAAGATTGCGCTTCGAATCCTTCAGCTCGGAGTTGATGGTTGTGGCGATGATCCAGCCCTCATAGGCGAAGCGGTGGCGCAGACGGCGGCGAAGAGCGGGCTGCCCGGACCTCGTAGCCGACGGCGGGGGTGGTAAAGTTGTTGGTCAGCATCCCATTGGCGAGGCCGAAAATGATGCCGACGACCGCCATGAGCGCGGGGGAATGAACTTGATGACGGTGGTGGCGACCTGGAACTTACCGGCGAGCTTCGGCGAGGCGCGTTGACGGCGTAGGCGCAGACCATGTAGAAAGAGCATGAGCGCGAGGCACTCGGGACCGATGATGCAGCCACCCGCCTCAGCCGGAACGATGAGCGGAAATCGGGATCGACGGAGGTGACGAACACCAGCGTATAGCGGGCGCTCAGCCAGGCGAGCGCCAGGTAAGCGATGGGATAGTAGGTGTGGAAAGGAACCAGCCGATGTAGTAGCCGTAGCGCTTGCCGACGATGGCCTCGGCATAGTCGACGATGCCGTTGACCTTTTTCGTATTTCTGCGCCATGGCGGAAAAGGCGAGGATGCAGACGATCATGATGGCGCCGCCGATGAGCCAGGCGAGGACGCCGAGCGGCATGTTGCCCTCGGTCTTCTGGAGAACGGTCTGCGCCTAGAAGAACACGCCGGAGCCGATGACTATACCGACGACCATGCATATTGCGGTGAACAGGCCAAATTTTTCTCAAGCTTAGTTTCCATATGCATAAAGTTCCTCATTCCATATCAGGGGCATAATATGAAACTACTATACCATCTATGGCCTAAAGTCAAGTTCACCTAACAAATATCAAGTATTAAATATAGTAATGGGTCACATATCGAAGCAGCATATCACATCAAGGAACTCCGCAAGCTCCGGACGGACTTGAAGTACCAGCGGCAGTTGGTGCGCATGAAGTCCTCGATGGACTTTTTATATCGTTTGCCCAGCCGACGGCGGCGAAATCACCCGCAGCTCAGCGCCATGTCATAGCCGGGCTTGAGGTCGTCTATCATCAGCAGGTCGCCCGCGGAAAGGCGCTGAAGCGCCCATATCCTCGAGCGGGAACGGCGCGGCTTGCGCTGTTCGGGCGGATAGTCCCAGCCGTAGACGGCGTCGGCCTCGAGCAGAGTTTGCCTTATAGTCGCGCCGGATGTTGTGCAAGCCGAATGGGACACGACGCATATAAGCCCGCCCTCGGCCTCTTGGCGCTCCATTATCCCGCGTATGCCGGGGTAAGCGAGCGGGATGTGGTCTCCACGTAGGCGCGCCAGTATTCAAGCTCGTCCTGCAGCGCGGCGCGTCGCGTCCATGCCGTACTCCTCGCGAGCAAGAGCGACAAAGCCGGGGGCAAAGTTCCTCTTGAAGTAACTCTCGAGTGAGCAGGTGCGCCCGCAGCTGCGCGAGTTGAGTGGTCTCCTGAAAGCAGGGTGGTGTATCGTCGCGGTGCTGTTCACGACAGTGTCGTCGTGGTCGAAGCGGCTGCCAGCATTTGTATTTCATAAGGTGACCTCGTTTTGAGTTTTGTCCTATTCTCACCATGACCGCGCCGGTTTGAATAGTGCGAAAATAAAGCCTGCCTTTGCGCGCGTGCGTACTTTTTGATGTAATATATCACTATAAGAAACCACATCAGGAGCGGCCTATGCTTATAATGAAGCCCCGCCCTGGAATACGGGTGCGGAAAATATACATCCCATCTGGTGCCTCCGGCGACGTCCCGGCGCTGGTGCTGCTGCCTCGGAGGAGCTTTCTGCCCCGGCTACGGGCGTGCTGTGGATCCACGGCGGCGGATATAGCTTCCCGCATGAAGGAGATGGTATACATCTCCGCGCAGTCGAGCTGGGTGAAGAGCTTCGGCGCTGTCGTCGTTCCCCGGCTACCGGCTTTGCACCGTTTTTCGCTGCGCTCGCGGCGATCGACGACCGCTATACGGCGCTGGGTTTATATGAAAGAGCACGCGGCGGAGCTTGGGATGCGTCAGAACCAGCTCATGGTCGGCGGCGAGCGCGCAGGAGGAGGGCCAGCGCGGCGGTCTGCACTCGTGGGCGCGGGACACTGGAGAGGTGAACGTCGCCTTTCAGATGCCGCTCTACCCGATGCTTGACGACCGGCACACCGAAACCTCGCGCGATAACCACGGGCGCGTGTGGAGTACGTGGAAGAACCACTTCGGATGGCGCTGCTATCTGCGCGGCACCGACCGGAGACGCTGCCGCCATACGCCGCGCCCGCCCGCGTTGAGAAACATGGAGGGGCTGCCCCGGCGTACACCTTCGTCAGCACCGGCGAGCCGTTTCTACGCCGAGACGCTGGAGTACATCCGGCGGCTCAAGACTGCGGTATACCTGCGAGCGCGGATGTTTTATGAGACGGATATGCACGCCTTTGACATGAGTGCGCCCAAAGGACGCGCTCAGCATCGAGGCCGCGCGCCGCTTCAACGAAAGCTTCGCCCTACGCCCAGGCGCACTACTTTGCTCCAGAAAATGAAAAATCACAGGCGGCACGGGAAATTCTGCAGCCTGTGATTTTTCAATATTCACCTTACTTATCCAGCCATGCGCAGGCTGCGAGCACCGCGCACGGAGCCGTCAGACATGGCGGTCGTGAGCTGGCGGACGGACTTTGCGCGGCAGTCGCCCGCGACAAAAACGCCGGGGCAGACGGTCAGGCAGTCTCGCCCGAGGCGGCGTAGCCGCCCTGTCGTGAGAGATGAGCCCGCTGAAAACTTCGGTATCCGGGGCGCGCGGCCGATGGAGACGAAGAGCCCGGACACCGGCAGCACGGCGCTCGCCGCCCTGCTCGACCTCGACACCGGTGAGCTCGTCCCCGCCGATCGCGCTTATCTTCGCATCGAGCACGAACTCCACATATGGCCCTGCCGCGCAGCGCCTCGACGAGCATTGCTCGTTGCCGGAAGCTGCCGCGCCGGTGGATGAGATACACCTTGCGGCAAATTTCGCTCAGCAGCATCGCGTCGGAGAGCGCACTGTTGCCGCCGCCTTACCATCATTCCAGTTCTGTACCGGTCTGTAATATCCGGTGATACGACTGTAAACCTCCGCCTTCTTACCACATTTCGGACAAGTGAAATGCTCTCCGCTGATGTAGCCATGTTCCTTACATACAGAATAGGTCGGCGAAATCGTATAATACGGCAGTTTATAATTCTCTGCGATCTTACGTACCAGTGCTGCTGCTGCTTTCCAGTCAGGAAGTTTTTCACCGATAAATGCATGGAATACAGTACCTGATGTATAAAGCGTCTGCAGATCATCCTGAATATCCAGTGCATCAAAAATATCTGTGGTATATTCAACCGGAAGATGAGAACTGTTTGTGTAATACGGAGTGTCGCCCTCTTTTCCCGCTGTTTTGATATCCGGATAACGGCTTCTGTCGTGTTTGGCAAGACGGTATGCGGTGGACTCTGCCGGTGTTGCTTCCAGGTTGAAAAAGCTCTCCCGGATACTGTTCCTGATAGTCTGAAAGACGGTTTCTCATATGCTCCAGAACCTCTTTTGTAAACTTCTGGGTTTCCGGATCTGTCATGTCTTTTTTTTCAGCCAGCAGGCATTTAAGCCCGCTTCGTTCATTCCCACAAGACCGATGGTAGAAAAATGATTGTCAAAGCTTCCAAGATATCTCTTCGTGTACGGATACAGTCCCTCATCCAGAAGCCTGCTGATCACATCTCTCTTGATATGAAGAGATCTTGCGGAGATATCCATCATGTGGTCAATATCCTCGACGGCGACCTTGTCCTTTATCTTCGGCAGGAAGTCTGCCGAGACCTTCAGCGCCAGAAAGTCAATGACGCTGTCGTTATAATCCGTGCCGGTGGCGTCAAACGCCTTCGATTGCGGCGGCAATGCTGTTTATGTCGAACTCACTATTTTACCGTCGCGCTTTACTACCTGATACAATTTTTATCCCCTGTCTTGGTATATCAGACACCCCTGACCTGCACCGACGGAACGTATTCCGCCGCCGCGTCGGCCAGCGAGTGCATTTCTGCTTCGTCATAGGCGCCGAGCCCGCGGATATCCAGCACATGGCCGGAATCCTTTGAACTGCTGGAGGTAATACTCCCTTCGCGCCGCTTATCCATTTTTGCCGCGCCCGCGACGCTCTCGCGCCGTGTGCAGCCTCTACAACGGTCGTCCTATTGAACTCATAGTCCACGCTGCCGCTCAGAAGAAATCCTTCGAGCGCTCTATCGCGTCAAGGTCGAGGCCTGCCGATCCTCGCGGTCTTCGCGTAAAGCCAGGCGAGTTCTTTATATCCATCGCGACCCTGTCCACAAGCCCCGCGCGGACGATGTCCATGAGCCTGTCGGGAAAGCGGAACCGTTAGTGCCGAGCTTTATCCTGAAGCCGAGCGCGCATCTTTTCGAGCAGAAACGCGCCGATGTCGCTGTGCAGCAGCGGTTCGCGCCTCGGTTATCGCGACGCCGTCGAGCACGACGCGTAGCCGCACCTGCCTCGTCCGTGTCGTCGCCAGTTCTCCGGCAGCACCAGAGGGGCGTTGTGGCAGAACGGGCAGCGGAAGCTGCAGCCGCCAGAACACCGTGCAGGCGATAAGGCCGGGATAATCCAGCAGAGTCAGCTTCTGCAGACCGGATATAAGCATGCTGCATCCTCCTTCGCGTTAGCATCGCGCCGCCATCGCGCTCGGTATCATCGCGCTTGTATATGGGCCAAGGCCACATGCCGCGCTTGTCAATAGCAAAATCGCTAT
>VOFB01001688.1_pt1 | contig 12411 bp, 19 predicted proteins | sample 5384141 | NCBI WGS metagenome assembly VOFB01 (sample SAMN12384721, study PRJNA508395) | human gut metagenome | isolation source: healthy gut A | host: Homo sapiens | reverse complement strand
TCGTTATATAATGAGTATATCCAGCTTTAAAAAATCGTATATAATTTCGGCACCGTACAGCCTGGGGACTCTGTTTGGGACGGGCTCTAAAAGCGCAGTCTATTTCCACAGCAGTCACATTAGCGCCATAGCGGCGTATAAGGCGGGTTAAATTACCGGCGCCCGGCCTATTTCCATTGCGCAGTCGCCTTTTTTCCCGGCTTGGCGTCTGAATGATTTTTTCTATGTTTTTTGTCATAAAGAAGGTTCTGTCCAGGCTTTGGTAAATTAAACCGATTTTGGGCAAGTATTTCTTTAATAGATTGTTCCTGTGGCATTAAGCAGATATATATTCCTTTCCGCGCGGAGATTTATTCAGCCTCCCAAATTTTCCGGCGCGCTTATCTTTAGATAGTGCCGAGCGATACTGCGCGCTTATTAGCTTTTAAATATTCCAGCGCCCGTATTGCCTGGCTAGCGCAAGATTATCCTGCCTTGTTCCAGCCTTCAGGTGCCAGCGCCCTTGCGCCCAACATTCAGCAAAGGCATAGAGGATAAAACGGTTAAAGGACGGAGATGACGGCTATTCCGCCAGCATAACCTTGAAGAGAAACATTATAAAGCATAAAGGCGATAAGCCCAAGGATAATTATCAATGCAAATTCCACTATTACCCATGCGTTTAGGCTTGCTTTATGGTTGCGTGGGATTCTGCCAGCCAGATTGGGATGCAGGCAGTCGAACAGCAGGCATATGGCTGAGGAGGCCGTGCACAGCAGCAGCGCGATAATAAGTGGCGATAATTGTTTTCAACAACCGCGCCGCCCATCAGTACGGCAAATATAACGGCGGGCAGTATGAGGCTGACGTAGGAAATGCTTAGGCTGGCCAGCAGCTTGCCTTTTAATTATGTCGCCGGCAGGCACGGGCGCTACCTTTTAGAATCCATATGCTTTTGCCCTCGGGTAAGCATTGTGGAGCCTCCGGTATTGAGTCCGCCGCAAAGAATAATATGGCGCTTAGGATAACTGCGCAGAGAGCCATATGCGAAAAATTAGAGGAGTCGTAGCCATTTGGCTGAGAAGCAGCTGCATATCCATGGAGCCGCCCATCCAGATAACCAGCAGCATTATGGCAGAACCAGCGCGCCGCTAAGGGAATTTATGGCGTAAACAGGAGTTTTAAGGATGCTCTTCCATTCTTTTTAAATATAGCTTTAACCGGGGAGGAGGCGTCGGACAATTTGCGGGCGCGCGCTTTTTTTGCGGGCGCCTCGCTTAATGTGAGCGCGCTTTTAAGATAAACTCTGCGGCCCAGCAGGAAAATAATTATTCCCAGCAGTATTATAACGGCAGCCAGCAGCAGAAGCGCATAAAGCGCTGGGCGCCCGACGCGGTTATAACGCTGCCCATCCAGCCTGCCGGAGGGAAGGCCGCGCATACTTTCTGAAGCGCTCCCATATTGCTGGCAAGCAGGTCGTTAAAGAAATTCTCAGGCAGCTCCTCAGGCATAAAGCTGTAAAAGGAGGATTGCAGTATAATTACTGCGAAAACCAGTACCACGGACATTATCATAACTACGGCGTCCCTGTTTTTTAATTTGGACGCCAGGCGCATGACCAGCATGGCTAAAGGGTGCTTACGAACATAGGAATAGCGGGAGCGGCTAAAACCATAAGCAGTCCTAAGGGATACGCAGCCGGGTCCCCCGCCTTAAGCCCGAAGATAACGCAGGAGGCAGTATGAAAAAGGCTGAAAGCAGAAGCTGCCCCAAATAGGCATGAGTGAATTTTACGCTGAAAACCGTGCCCTGAGATACGGGCAGGGTGGCCAGAAATTCATTGTCCTTAGCCATAAAGAGCTTGGACAAAACGGAAAAGGTGCCGAAAATTACCGACACTACGCAGTATACCATAAATACAAGGGACATAATAACGCCCGGCATGCCGTTTCCCAGCGCTACGGCTGCACCCATTACCGCGTCGGCCAGAAAAATATAGGTAAACAGGAACATTACGGCCACTATCAGTACTGCGAAATAAGCCCAGAGCATGCGGCGCGCGGCTTTGTCCCCGCCCTTAAGCGCGCTCGGATATAGGCCAGCATGCTGTTGGCCTTAAGTTCCAGACGGAGCAGAGTATTGAATTTATTCATGAATCCGCCTCCTTAATCAAGCTTCGGCCTTTGCCGTGCGTTCCAGGAATATGCTTTCAAGGGTTTCTCCGCTGCTTGAGCGCAATTCGTCCAGAGTGCCTACGGCAATAAGCCGGCCCTTATCCACTATGCCTATTCTGTCGCACAGCCTTTCGGCTACCTCCAAAACGTGAGTGGAGAAAAAGACGGTATTGCCGGCGCTGCAGTGAGCGCGCATCTGCTCCTTAAGCAGCATTGCGGAAACGCGGGTCCAATCCTACAAGCGGCTCGTCCAGTATCCAAAGAGCAGGTTCGTGCAGCAGAGCTCCAGTTATAACAAGCTTTTGCTTCATGCCGTGAGAATAGGATCTTATCTGATTATCTACTGCCTTATCCAATTCAAATTGCTTTAAATAGCGCTCTATGCGTTCCTTGCGTTCGCGCATGGGTACGCCGTACATATCCGCCATAAAGCTTAAATATTCGCGGCCGGTAAGCATTTCGTATATGTCGTGGTTGTCGGGCACATAGCCCATGGACTTTTTTGCCGCTATGGGGTCGTTCTTTAAGGAATGGCCGTTAATTTCAATTTCTCCATGGTCGGGGATAAGGATGCCGGTTATCATTTTTATGGTAGTGGTTTTTCCTGCCCCGTTAGGTCCGATAAAGCCGAATATTTCGCCGTTTTTAATTTCGAGGCTGAGCGAATCCACGGCCTTTTTTGTTCCTTTTGCATAGCTTTTAGAAAGATTGGTTATTTTAAGCATTTTTACCTCCGCGCCTCTAGGGCGTTTTAATCAATTTTGCGGCTCGAACGGGGCGCGCCGCGCTTTATGCGGCCCGAGCGGGGACACGCTGCGACTTATGTAACTCGAGCAGAAATGCGCTGCGATTTTGCAACTCGAGCAGGGGCGTGCTACGCCTTATGCGGCCCGAACATAGGCGCCGGGCTAAAGTCCTATGATATCCCTTATCGCCTGTCCCGCGAGCATAAGGCCGGCTGCGGGCGGCACAAAGGAAATACAGCCTATAGCTCCCCTTTGGGCGGCTTTGACGGGTTCCTCAAGGAATAAACCACCTTTTTAGGGCCGGAACTCCTCTTTTTTTCAGCTCCCGGCGCATAACCCGGCAAAGGGGGCATATGCTGGTGGAATAAATATCGGCTATCTTAAACAGACCGGGATTGAGTCTGCCCCCGCAGCCCATAGCGCTTATTATGGGGGACGCCTTGGTTTACGGCGCATTGAATAAGGGATAGCTTTGCGCTTACCATATCTATAGCGTCTATTATATAGTCTGCGCCGCTGAGAAGCTGTTCAAAGTCTCCGTCCTGATAAAACCGACTGAATGTATGAAGAACGGCGTCAGGGTTGATATTTTGAGCGATTTCAGCCATAACCTCCGCTTTTAGACGGCCTAGGGTGCTTTCAAAGGCTATAAGCTGGCGGTTTATATTGCTTAGAGCAATACAATCGCCGTCTATAAAGGTTAGCTCGCCTATTCCTGCCCGGACGAGGGCCTGGGCCGCCGCGCCGCCCACTCCTCCGAGGCCAACTACCGCTACATGCGCGTTTTTAAGCTTTTCCAGACCTTCAGCGCCGATAAGCAGCTCTGCGCGGCTGAAGCGTTCGTTTTGATTTTTCATACAGGCTCCGGCTTTCATAAATTCAGGGCGCGCCATATTGCTCCCACAGCTTCAAGCCGCCCTTAAATACAAATATTATTTTATCATATCCATAGGCGGACTGGCAATTAATTTATATGATTGTCCATCAAACGTATATTCATGTATAAATTTAAAAAGTGCGTTTTTACGCGGGTTTTCAGCTTTCCTGCTTAATTATGCTATTTTGATTTTTTAAGTTTAACTTAATATCCTTAAATTTGGGATGCTTTTTAGGTTTAAAGTCATATGCAAAAAAGCCGTGTTCATGAATTTTTAATTTAATTGGATATTGAATTTGGTTTTTAAGTATGGTAGAATAACAATGTTTGCTATTTTGCGTTGTAAGTGAGGAATACTGCTTTGAACTATCTTTCTGAAAAAAAGCTGGGAGCATAATCCCGTATGTGCCGGGGGAGCAGCCCAGAGATAAGAAATACATAAAAATAAATACTAATGAGAATCCTTATCCGATTTCTCCGGCCGCTGCGGGCGCTGCTGCTGCGGCGCTGGCCGACAGTCCGCTTTATCCCGACCCGGAGGCGGTCTTGCTTAAGTCGGTTATAGCGCGGCGCGAGGGGCTGGATATAGACGAGGTGTTTTGTTCAAACGGCTCTGACGAGGCGCTGGCATTTTCATTTCTGGCGTTTTTTAATAGAGATAAAGAAATATTGTTTCCTGATATCACCTACAGCTTTTATCCTGTTTACGCCCGGCTTTTTGACATACCCTTTTCAACCATACCCCTGGACGGCGAATTCAGGATTGATACAGATAAATATATGCAGGATAACGGCGGAATAATTTTTCCTAACCCCAACGCGCCTACAGGCATATTTCTGCCCCTTGCCCATATAGAACGGCTGTTGGAATACAATTTGGATAAGGCGGTCGTAATAGTGGACGAGGCGTATATTGCCTTCGGCGGAGAAAGCCCGCGCGGCTTATAAAAAGTATCCGAATCTGTTGGTCGTGCGGACCATGAGCAAATCCCATTCTATGGCCGGGCTTCGCGTGGGCTATTGTTTGGGGACTGCGCGCTTATAGACGGGCTGAACAGAATTAAAAATTCCTTTAATTCATATGTTGTGGATAGGTGCGCGATGGCGGCGGCGGCAGCGGGACTGTCCGATGAGAAGTATTATTTGGATACATCCCGCAGAATAATAGCTACCAGAGAACGCGTAAGCGCTGAGCTTGTGAAAATGGGCTTTAAGGTGCTGCCCAGCGCCGCTAATTTTATATTCAGCTCTCCTCCTAACGGCAACGCGCAGGAGCTGTATGCCTTTTGCGGGAACATGGCGTGCTGGTTAGATATTTCACCGGAGACAGAGTGGATAAATTTATACGTGTGACTATAGGAACAGATGAGCAGATGGGTGAATTTATAAGGATAACCGAGTTATTTATAAAAAACTTTTAAAGAGAAGAGGTAGAATTATGCTAAGCGAGGATTATCTTGTGGAACAGCTTAACGCTCCTACTAAGCAGGAACGGCTTATGGCCACAACGGGGCTTAAAAAAGCTTATGGATGACGGTTTTTTGGAAAAGCCGGTTAAGGGAGAGGATATAAACAATCATATACATACTACATATTCCTTTTCTCCCTATAGTCCGTCAAAGGCGGTTTGGCGCGCGTATACGGCAGGCTTATGCACAGCCGGAATAATGGACCATGATTCCATAGGCGGAGCGGAGGAATTTATAGAGGCGGGCAAAATAGTAGGACTGCCTACCACAATAGGCATGGAAATGCGCGTAGATTTTTCTCAGACGCCTATTAACGGCCGGCGCATTAATAATCCCGACCAGGACAGCATAGCATATATGGCCATTCACGGCATACCTCATACGCAAATAGAGCGTGCGGCTCAATTCATGCAGGAGAGCCGGGATAAGCGCAATATGCGCAATACCAGAATGGTGGAGGGAATTAATAATCGTTTCGGCGGGGACGGTCTTGAATTGGATTTTGAATTGGACGTTAAACCGCTGTCCTTAAGCCATTTAGGGGAAGCGTTACCGAGCGTCATCTGCTTTACGCGCTGGCGAAAAAAAATGTGCGGGCGTTTTGGCAGAGGGCAGGGTATTATAGATTATCTGACGGATAATATGGGCATCAATGTAAGCGACTCGCTGAAGGGCTATCTTCTGGATGTTGCCAATCCCTTTATGAATACGACCTTCTGGGCGCCTTAAAGAGCGATTTAAGCAGCATATATAGACGCGGATGAGGAATGCATGGACGTCAGGGAGGTGGTGGCCTTTGCTGATTCCATAGGCGCTATCAGCGCTTATGCATATCTTGGGGACGTGGGCCAGAGCGTTACTGGGGATAAGCGGGCTCAGGCTTTTGAGGATTCCTATCTGGACCAGCTGTTTGATATTATTTCCGATTTAGGCTTTAGAGCGGTAACATATATGCCTTCGCGCAATACTCCCGAGCAGCTTGAGCGTTTGCGCTCCCTCTGCGAAAAATATTCCTTGTTCCAGATAAGCGGTGAGGATATAAATTCGCCCAGACAGCTTTTTATATGCAAGGCGCTGCAGAATCCGGCATATCATAATCTGGTGGATTCCACCTGGGCGCTTATAGGGCATGAATTGGCGGCTACGAAAATATAGAGCTGGGCATGTTTTCGGAGAGCAGCATAAAAAATACGGCTCTCTTGACGCCCGCGTGGAATTTTTCGGGAAATTAGGCCGTAATCCGGAGCTTATAGAGGAGCTTTAATTAACTGTTTATTTGCTTATATAACGGGGCGGCGCTTTGGCAGGCACTTTGCGCCTGCTCAGGCCCGTCCGTTCCGGCCGGGCCTGCGGCCCCTGGGCCGCAAAGCGCCGCCCCCGGTTTTAAAAGGCAATATGCGCGCGCGCTTATAGCGGCGCAATTTTCAGTTAGGATAAATATTATCATAATCTGCCTGAAGTTCGCGCGCTTAAAGCCTGAAGCTTAGAAGCAAGACTGTTCAAGGCGGAGCAGCCTCATCCTGTTAAGGACGTGAAAGTGAATGCAGCAAGCATTTTGCTGATGGTTTTGCCTTGCGAACGGAGGGTATGATTGTTTTTAAGCCGTTATGCAGGATAAATTGAGCCTTTTATTCTGCCATTTACTCTGTCGGGAAAAATAAATTAAGGCTAAAACGAATATTTTCTAAAATAATGATTGACAAAGCCAAAACTTTCTTATATAATTGCAAAGTAATTCGCACCGCGTCATACAAAGCGGCTCAAAAGGTAATATGGCGGCATAAAAGGCTAAAGGCCTTTGTCAATGGACGCTTGCTGGCGTAGCTCAATTGGCAGAGCAGCTGATTTGTAATCAGCAGGTTGCGGGTTCAAGTCCCATCGCCAGCTCCATTAATTCAGATTTGGTGAGGTTCCCGAGCGGCCAAAGGGAGCAGACTGTAAATCTGCCGTCACTGACTTCGATGGTTCGAATCCATCCCTCACCACCAAGTGAGCCGGTCAACTTAATATTGACCGGCTTTTTTCTGTTATAATCAGGGCGTTTTTTGGCGCTTTTGTTTTAAATTTGCGCAAGAGAAGCGGCTACGGCGCAAAATATGCGTCCGGACGCCGGCTTTGGTTGCAGGCGCTGTTTTTCTGGATGTGGCGGTATTCGTTTTTCTTTTTGGGAGGGAGAAGAAAAGCCGCCTGGGCCGCGGGCGCGGTTTTTGCAGGCGGGATTCAGTCGGCGGCGGATAGAATGCGCCTATCGGTATGCCGGTGTATGCCGGAAACGCGCTTTAAAGCAGGCGCAGCGGGTTTTTAAACAAAATGCATTTCCTGATTGTATAGTTTAATCCTTTTTCTTAAGCCGGAAAGCTAAAACTTTTATATTTGTTTCGCGGGTTAATTGTTATCCGCCCCAGAGCCGCGCCGCGCGCTGTTTGCGCTTAAAAGGCCATTGCCATTCGGGCTTTTTAAATGCCGGGACGCGAGTCGGCCAGCGGGAAATTAGGGGAATTAAAAATTTTCCGCGCAGGGGTAAAATAAAAAAGGAAGGGTAGATTTATGGAGCGGTTTTTTAAACTAAAGCAGAATGGAACTTCAATCGGAAAAGAGGTTATTGCCGGGTTAACGACATTTTTTGCAATGGCATATATAATCGTCGTCAATCCGAACATGCTGGCGCAGACCGGCATGGAATGGGGCGCGGTATTTTGGCTACCATCATCGCGTCGGTTATAGGTACTTTGATAATGGGCCTGGTAGCCAATGTGCCTTATGCGCAGGCGCCTGGAATGGGGTTGAATTCCTTCTTCACCTTTACAGTTTGCTTTACGCTGGGCTTTACCTGGCAGCAGGCTCTGTCTATGGTATTTATCTGCGGTTTGATAAATATCCTTATTACCGTTACCAAGCTTCGCAAATATATTATTAAAGCGATTCCCCGCAGCCTGCAGAACGCAATAGGCGGAGGTATTGGTATCTTCGTAGCGTATATCGGCCTGCTTAATATTGGAATTATTAATTTCGGCGCCGGCGTGCCTGCTCTGGCTACCCTTAATCAGCCTGCGCTATGGCTGTTCCTTATCGGCCTGGCGCTTACCGTGGTGCTGCTTGTATGCAAGGTTAAGGGCGCCATTCTTATCGGTATCGTCGCTACGGCGCTTATAGGCATACCCATGGGCGTTACCCACACGGGCGACACCATCAGCTTTACCGACGCATGCAGCCAGCTGCCTCAAACCTTCGGGGCCATCTTTACCAGCGAAGGCTTAGGTTCTCTTTTTACCGACCTTTCCAAGCTTCCGCTGGTGCTTATAACTATTTTTGCCTTCAGCATTTCAGATACCTTTGATACTATCGGCACGTTTATCGGAACGGGCCGCCGTACAGGCATATTCAGCGATGAGGATGAACAGGCCATGGATAATGCGCCCGGCTTTAAATCCAAGATGGACAAGGCTCTTTTTGCGGACGCTACAGCTACCTCAATCGGCGCTATATTCGGTACCTCCAATACCACCACTTACGTTGCAAGCGCTGCTGGAATAGGCGCGGGCGGACGCACGGGGCTTACCAGCGTTGTTGTTTCCATCTGCTTTATAATCAGCGCATTCCTGGCGACCTTTGTAAGCGCGATACCTTCCGCGGCTACCGCGCCTGCTTTAGTGGCGGTAGGTATTATGATGATGTCCTCCTTTAAGGAGATTCAGTGGGACGAGCTGGAGGAAGCAATCCCGGCTTTCTTTGCCGGCATCTTTATGGCTCTTTGCTACAGCATTTCCTATGGTATTGCAGCGGGCTTCATCTTCTACTGCATTACTAAGATTTGCAAGGGCAAAATTAAGGAAATACATCCTATTCTTTGGGTGGTTACGGCTTTGTTCATATTGAATTTCGTGCTGCTTGCCATTATTTAAGCGGCAGACAGGACAAAATATGGTTTTGCGGCAGTATGCGCCTTATTTGGGCTTTTAGCGTTGCGCCAGCGTGACGCGGAAGCGATTTAAATACAGTTTTTAGGAGGCAGGCGTTATTTTGCGTCAGCCTCCTTTTATTAATGAATACTGCAATATATTTTATTTAAGGATGTGAATAGAATGATATTTCAGGATATGGACCGTATTGTATTTGCGGGCGATTCAATAACCGATATGTATAGCGCACAGCCTGTCGGAGAAATAGGGGATGGCTTGGGCGCGGGTTATGTGCGTATAGTTGACAGCCTGCTTTCCGCCGTTTATCCGGAGCTTTCAATAAGAATAACTAATTCGGGCGTAGGCGGGAATACCAGCCGTGACCTTTTAAAAAGATGGGAAAGGGATTGTCTTGCGCTGGAGCCTCAATGGGTGAGCATCTGCATAGGGATAAATGATGCTTGGCGGCAGTTTGACGCGCCGGCTTTTAAAGAAATGCCCGTTTCGCTTGCTGAATACGAGGATAACCTGGAGAAAATGCTCGAATCGCTTACAGGCAGAGTGAAAGGCACGTTTATATTAACGCCGTATTATATAGAAAGGGAAAAAGCGAACGCCTGCGTTCAAAAATGGACGAATACGGACAGATATGCAAAAACTTGCACAAAGGCACGGCAGTATTTTTGTTGATTTGCAGGCCGCCTTTGACAGCTTTTTAAAGTATAAGCATTCGACTTTTCTGGCCATAGACAGAATACATCCCAATCAGATTGGGGCAGTAATAATAGCCAGAGCTTTTCTTGCTGAATGCGGTTTTGATTTTAATAGGAAAATCTAAAACTTTTGCTTGCGTTTTTAAGCGGGTGTGTTATTATAATAAAGCTTTCTGAGGTGTGTTCAGAAAGCTGAATTGCGGATGTGGCGGAATTGGCAGACGCGCACGGTTCAGGTCCGTGTGAAAGCGATTTCATGCAGGTTCAAGTCCTGTCATCCGCACCAGTCCGAGTGTTCATAACGGCACTCGGATTTTTTATCTTGCTGAATTTTATTAATATTCAATTTAGTCAGGACGCTTATTGCATAGTCCAGACTTTTTATTGTATACAGCCGCTTTGCAAAGACGAGGCTAATAAAAGAGGCGGTAGTTCTCATCTTTTAAACGACCATGAGTTTTGGGCTCTTAATGAGGGCAAATAGGTATTTGTGAAATAAAAAGCAAGCTTTTCAGGCGCTATCCCGCTCATTCTCCGGCTGTTTAGGCCGAGCGCGGGAGGTTTCATATTTAGGCGCTTTTGCGGCGGCGCGCGTTTGTTTATATAATCTGTTTTTTGTCGGAATATGCTATTGCTTTTGATATCTTTTTAAGCTATAATAATCTCAGATATTATGTCGCACCTTAAGTCGTTGGTTAATACATTTTCATACTCAGGTGCGTTGGGTTAAGTTTAGGCTAGATAGTCAATCAGGAAATAGCGCATTTTGCGGATAATGTCTGCTGAACCAGATGCGCCTCACAGTTATGCGAATATCTAGGTATGCTCTTGCGAAGTCCTAGGAGTGCTTTGCGGAAATTATCCGAAAAATCTCAGTTTGCAGGTGCGGCTTTTCCACCGCGAGCTCTATCTATGTAAATAAGGCGGCATTTCTGCTTATTATTTTTGACGGATAAAAAATCCTTCTCTATTTCAGATTTTGGAGCAATAACGCCTGTATAATTAATGCAGAGCGCGTTTAAACGGCATGCTGCCGTAGCGGGTCCGCGCACGCAGATATGACGGAAACTTCGTGTAAAATATGTTAAATTCTGAATGCATTTTTTATATTGTAGATTATTATTGTCAGGTGATTGTATATGAAAAAGAAATATAAGCTGTTTTCCAATATACGTTATGCTTTGAGCAATATTTGGAAATGGATAAGGCGTTTTATCTGTTTTTTATCCCCAGTATTCCGCTGGCGGTTATTTTGCCGCTGGCGGAGGCGTACTTTCCCAAAGTTGTGATTGATTCGATTGAAGGGGGCAGAGCCTTTACGCTATAGGCGCCGTCATTCTAATTTATTTCGGCGCGCTTTTGTGCGTAAATCTATTTAATGGATTTTGTTCAAGCAGGCTGGAAATGAGGCGATATAATTTATCCTGCTTATACCAAAATGCCATCAATGAAAAATATATGCGCACAGATTACGCAAATACGGATAATCCCGAAGCCAATCTTAAATATCAGAACGCTATGAACGACGCTTGCTCAGGCCAATGCTCGCCTGAATTTATCTGGCCCTCTCTTATGTCTCTGCTTATAAGCATGCTGGGCATTTTACATACGGCTCGGTTATAGCGGTTATCTCTCCGTGGATTCTGCTGCTGTTATTTCTTTCGGCGGGCATAACTTATCTCATAAGCCGCTGGCAGCGCAATTATATCGAAAAAATAAAGATAATTGGGTGTCCATAGACCGTAAGATTAATTATCTGCAAAGCTTTTCTCAAAAGTTTGATTATGCTAAGGATATCAGGATTTACGGTATGTTTGGCTGGCTCTCAAATATGCTTTCCGAATATCAGCAAGCCAGCTTTAAATGGACTAAAAGAATTGGCGCGCGCGGATTTTTAGGCACGGTTTTGAGCGCTTTGCTGCTGCTTGTACAGAATAGCGCGGCTTATGCGGTTTTGATAATCATGGTGCTTAATGGAGATATAGGGACGGGCGATTTTGTATTCTTTTTCGGGGCAATAACGGGATTTTCTGCCTGGCTTAACGGCATAGGCTCAACCATAAACGATATAGTGCAGAAAAGCATAAGAATAGGCTATTATCGGGAGTATTTTGATATTGCAGAAAAATATAATCACGGAGTTGGCTGCCCGCTGCCCCAAAACGACGAGCTGCCGGTAGAAATTGAGTTTTGTGGAGTAAGCTATTGCTATCCTTCGGCTGAGGAAAAAGAAATACGCGCTTAAAAATATCAATTTGAAAATTGCAGGAGGAGAAAAATTAGCCGTCGTAGGAGCGAATGGCGCCGGCAAAACTACTCTGGTAAAATTAATGTGCGGGTTTTATTATCCCACCGAGGGCCAGGTGAGACTTAACGGTAGGGAGGTGGGGCAGTACAATATAGAAGAATATTATTCGCTTTTTTCTGCGGTATTTCAGGATATATATCTGCTGCCTGTCAGTATTGCGGAATTTGTTTCATCAAGCGACCGGAATATAGACAGGGACAGAGTGAATTTTGTGATCAGGCAGGCGGGTTTGGAGGATAAAATTAA
>VOFB01002632.1_pt1 | contig 12419 bp, 23 predicted proteins | sample 5384141 | NCBI WGS metagenome assembly VOFB01 (sample SAMN12384721, study PRJNA508395) | human gut metagenome | isolation source: healthy gut A | host: Homo sapiens | reverse complement strand
CACATTGTCGGGATCTCTTTGTCTCTGATCTGTTCTGTTGATAAATAATTAATCGCTAATGGCTGGTTCTCCATAAGAAATAAAATAAAAGTGGATAGCTTTATCCACTCACAACCTCTGCTCTTCCTCTGAGAAGCAAAGGAAACTGTAAACGCCTACATGAGCCCGGATCGCTATAGGGTGAGAGTGGATACTCTGCTTGTTTGTTCCTTACGCATCTGCGTACTAATGATTAGCACGACGAACATCATTTGTCAATGCCCGTCGTGCAAATGATTTCGTGACCACAGTTCCCTCGTACTTTCGTGAGCGGCTAAAGCTTGCAGGCCAAAATCTGCTTGCGAGAAAATGTACGAAGTGAGCGCTGCCTCATGAGCACAAAGAGCCGCGAGGCCGCTGGAGAGCGCCGAAGCTGACGCGGTATTGCGAATGGCGCGGGTGAACTTCCATCACCGTTCCCAAATGTCGCGCAGGCGGTTTCCCTGCGGTCTCCTGGCACGACTTCCGCGCATGTCCCATGCTCTGCCTGACATAGAATTGCATTGTATATCGCGCGCTATTTACGCAAAGTCGATCTGCGTCATCCGGTCAGGATATCCGTCTGCGTTTCTTGTGCTGCCCTCCTTCTGCTGTTCAAAATTCTCACAGCAGGTTTCATCACAGCTGCAGGCCTTTTTGCGCCGCCTACCATAATGTCGTTTCTGCAGCAGCAGTCTCCGTCATGAAAGCTGCAGGTTTCCACACTACACTTTAAATCTGTCATCGTCCATACCTCCTTTTCTGGAAGAGCCGCAATGATGCGTCCGCATTTTCTCTGCGCACAGGACAGGCTGATCTGTGATGCGCCACCTTACAGCCACATAGCGTAGTGCGTTGCGCATTCTGCGCAGCTCCTGCAGTCAGTATGCCCGATGACAGGTTATTTTTATGCAGTTTTTGCCGGATCAGTCTTTCTTTACGGATTTTCCCTTTGGTTTCGATCTCTTTAAGATATCTGCGATGAACGTATCCAGGCTTGCACCTTCATCACCGGCTGCGACGGCTTCTGACGGAAACGGTGTTTTTAGCCAGCCAGGTCGGGAATGCACCTGCAAAGTGCTCGATCAGGATACCGATGAAACGCTCGATGGAACCGAAGCATACGCGGTGGTCATGATCGGTCGTGCTTCTCACCGTCAGCTCAACGTACCCAGCGTTCAAAAACGCTGAGGCAGCTGGAGTCGATTGGATCGTACCGCACTGCCAGGTACGGCCGATACAGTCGGCAGATGGAAATCGAGCTTCCGGTCCGTAAAACGCGCCGTCGCCCTCGTTGATGACATAGGAAGTGCCCAGTTCGTCCACGGCGCCTTGCAGCGTCTGTTGCCATCTCCCAGTCCTTCGTCGCCCCTATGGAATCCTCCGGCATCGGTGGACAGCTCTATCATGATAGCGAAGCCGAACACGGGAATAAACCTTCGTCGAACAGGCGGACGCCTTTGATTTCGTCCTTGATCTGTTCGGGTGTCATGAAGATGTGGGCATCATCCTGTGTGAAGCAGCGCACGCGCATCAGGCCCGATGCAGCGCACCGGACAGCTCGTGCCGGTGCACAAGGCCCAGCTCACCCATACGCAGCGGGCAGATCGCGGTAGGAGTGCGGCTCAGACTTATACCAGCATTCCGCCGGGGCAGTTCATCGGCTTGATCGCATAATCTTCGCCGTCGATGACGGTGGTGTACATGTTATTTTTATAATGATCCCAGTGACCTGAGGTCTCCCAGAGGCTTCGGTTGAAGGATCATCGGCGTGAGAGATCCTGGTATCCCGCTTGCGGTGCATTTCACGCCAGTAGTCCATCAGCAGGTTTTTCAGCACCATACCCTTTGGCAGGAAGAACGGGAAACCAGGGCCTTCTTCCGGCATGGTGAAACAGTCTCCAGATCCTGCCGAGCTTGCGGTGGTCGCGCTTTTTCGCCTCTTCCATCATGGTAATGTAAGCTTCCAGCTCGTCCTTCTTTGCAAAAGCGGTTGCATACAGTCTGGTCAGCATCTGGTTGTGTTCGTCGCCCTCCAGTATGCAACCTGCAAGCGCTCATGATCTTGAATGCCTTGCCAACTTCTTTGGTGCTCATCAGGTGAGGACCTGCGCACAGGTCTAGCAAATGCCCTGCTGATAGAAGCTGATTTCTTCGCCCTCCGGCAGATCTTCAATCAGTTCTACTTTATAAGGCTCTTCTTTCTCCTTCATAAATTCGATTGCTTTCTCTGGGCAGAGTAAAGCGCTCGATCTTTAAATCCCTTTGACAATCTTCTTTTCATCTTCTGCTTCGGATCTTTCAAAATCGTCGCTGGTCAGGAGTTTCGAACCCATATCGTAATAGACCGTCTGCGATAGAGGGACCGATCGCCAGCTTTGTGTTGGGATACAGGCGCTTTTACAGCCTGCGCCATTACATGGCTGGTGGTGTGGCGCAGTGCAGACCTTTTTTTCATCCTTTGCAGTCAGAATGTTGACTGCAGCGTCGTGATCGACAACGGTACTGCAGGTCTACAACCTCTCCGTCTACTTCTCCGGCACATGCCGCTCTCGCAAGTCCTTCGCTCAAATCCTTCGCAATATCAATCACAGACATTGCCTGTGCGTACTCTTTTACAGAGCCGTCTTTTAATGTAACCTTCATGGTATCTCCTTCCGGCTTTCGCCTTTTTCTATCTTAAAAATTTTGAAAATAACCTGTTTATTCGATCTTCACATAGTTTTGTGAATCTCGTCCTCTCTATAGATAAAAAAGAATGCCAGGGCAATTCCTTCGCGCCGAGGCGCGGTTGCTTCGGCAACCATTACCCTTGCGCCGAGTGCGCATCCTCGCGGAGCGTTTTTTATCGTATAGAAACGAAGTTTCCTATACGATAAAAAGTCCCATGCACACCTTACGATGTACATGGGCTTCAGCGCGGTTCCCACCCATTTTGCAGATCTGCAACAGCAGTCTGCCGCTTGATGATAACGGAATCACCGTGTCCGATTAAGGACCGCTCCGAGATGGTTTTCTACGAGAGACCTCTGTCAAAACGCTTCCAGCACAGCTCTGCAATGCAGATACCGAAGCGTTTCTCTCTGATACAGATTCCGGGATTACTCTTCTCTTCCACGCGTTGTCTTTTTTTATCAAATGCTGCCCTTATCTTAATCGATCTGTTTCGATTTGTAAAGAGCCTTGATCATTTTATTTTTGCCGCAGCACTTTTGTACTTCTTGCACTTGCCGCTGCCGCGGGACAGGGATCATTGGGATAAATCTTTGAGCTTCCTTTACGATGGTGGTAGAACTAACTTCTGCCTTTGTAGAGTTTCTTTCTGGTCTCTTCATCGAAGATGTCGTTCCACTCTTCCAGCTCGTACAGCCAGTCTGCGTCTGCAGCTACCATGTTCTTATAAAGCAGTGCTTTATCAAAGCCGAGGTTTACAACGGTATCCTCCTCCATCTCCTCGATCGGGTTGGGAGCCTTTAAGCTGTCGTTGATGCCGTCAGGAAACCGGTCATAATATCCACGCCGAATTTCTCAGCCAGCTCTTTAACCGTGCCTCTTACCAGCTCGTCCGGTTCTTTAACAGTTCTGCGTAAATATCCTTTTCTTTGTAAAATAAATTGCCCCAGAACTGCTGCGAGCTTAAGCCTGCTGGTCGTGCCATATCTCTCCACTGCTGTAATAATGCCATATTTCTTCACCTCAATTAAATTTCTGACGGGATTGCTCCCTTTTTCGCACGCCTATTTTTGCACGCGGGCATCCATACTTTGCATTATTATAGCCCAGACCCCCGATTTGTGCAAGCAAAAATCTGTGAACACTTTGCCGCTTAACAGGTCTGCGTTTCTTTTTTTTGCAGGCTGATGGTCGTATTCAAAACCGCAGTGGGATAAAAATGCTTTTGCGATTACAGTTGCGCCGATCAGGTTTCGGATGCACTCTGTCCCATGCAATATAGGAAGAATGACGATACTCAAAATACCGGTTGAAAACCTCCTGCAGATCAACCAGACAGCAGCCGTGCTTTGCAGCCAGCTTTTTGCAGATCGCACCGTATTCGTCCATTCTCTTGCGCATCCAGTCCTGCGGATTAGGCTCCATATAATAAGGCGTCAAAATAAAGATGCCTTTACTTTTCCTTTTACCGACAGAATCATTTTTTCCAGATTTGCTTCGTATTCTTCGGGCATCACCTGTCCGTCCGGAATCGCCGGGCTGTCAAACTGTCTCCATACGTCGTTGATGCCGATGCAGATCGAAACCCAATCCGGATTTAAAGCAACAACGTCCGAATCAAAACGCTGCAGCAGATCTCTGCTCGTGTTGCCGGAAACACCGGAATTGGTCACACGCAGATACACTTCCGGATACCAGGTGCTCAGCATGTTTTCGATGATACGCACATAGCTCTGACCTACATTATCAAACAGACCTTCCCCCACAGGCTGTGCACTTCCCATATCTGTTACCGAATCTCCTGCAAATACAATTCTGTCCATTGGTTCAAATATCATCTTTTGTTCCCTCCTGCGCTTGCCAAATCCTCTTTGATGTATGCTATCAAGCATATTGTAGCATTATCATCGGCAATGTAAAGTACTGAATCGAATTTGTTTCAGCCGTCCTGCGACGGCAGAATGGAGACTCTTATGAAGAAGAAAAAAACGGCAAAGCAAATCGCTGCCATTGTTTGTATCGTCCTTTTAGCAGCGCTCTATCTCATCACGCTCCTCAGCGCAATTTTTGCGTTTCCCGGTTGGCAGCGGCTCTTTTCCGGCTGTCTGATCTGCACGGTTGCAGTCCCGATCCTGCTCTGGATTTTCATCTGGCTTTACGGACAGTTTGAACAAAAGCACACGATCGCATCCTTCGATATCGGACAGACCGACGCAGACCGCACGCAGAACGAGGACGAGGCAAATGCCGCAGAACTAAAACGCAAAAGTGCTGTTGCACCGGCAACTATTTCCCGGGCAGCAGCACTTTTTGCTTTCGTACACTTTTTTACGTATCTACAGCATCTTTCTCTTTTTCAGCACTTTCATCGTAATCACGCATGCACCTAAAATCAGCACGCAGATAATCCCGAAACCGTAAGGCGTATGGGCCAGCGGCATCCATTTTTCGGAAACGTTCATTCCGTAAATGCCGGAAATGATCGTCGGGATCGCCATGACGATCGTGATCGACGCAAGGTATTTCATCGCACTGTTTAAGCGATTATCCATCAGGGGAGGAAAGCAGCTCTCTCGTTCCCTGGATAATGTCCCGATAGATCCGCGTCATTTCGATCGCCTGCTGGTTTTCGACCACAACGTCGTCCAAAAAGATCCTGATCCTCCGGGTATTTCTTGATGCGGCTATAGCGCATCAGACGATCCAGTACGACCTTGTTGGCACGCAGCGACGTATCAAAGTATACGAGGTTGATTCCAGCTCATGTAAGTCGATCAGCTCCATTTCCTCCGTATCGTCCCCCCAATATGCGCCTCGATCTCCTTCCGCTTGCGGTCGATAATACGCAGATAGGACTGATACAGCATGCAGGAACGCAAAAAAATCTGGTAGATAAAGCGCATCTGTTTTTTAGTGCTGAACTCCTTGACCGTATTTTCCAGAAAATTTTCAGAACCGGCGTTGCTTCCGCACATACAGTCAGCAAAGCACATCGTTCACCAAGATCAGACCGAGCGGTATGGTCGTATACGCTTCCCGCTGATGACGGTATTCCACAGACGGAACGTCGAATAAAAATCAGGGAATATTCGTTGCTGACGTCCACGGGAGCTTTCCTCATCATCCAGTGCGGCGCGGACATCCGCAAGGTCAATCTGAAATTCCTGTGCAATCTGCACACATTCTTCCAGGGTCGGCGCAACCAGATTCACCCAGCAGCCGCCATCCGCCCGATTGACCTCCATCAGCAGATTTCCCTGAGTTATATATCGTTTCACCATGTTACTCTACTCCAAACGTCCGAAGCATCTGCTTTGCCTGCTCCTGATTTTCAAATACAAAGGCATTGATCCCGGCTCTGCGGGCTGCTTCCACATTTTCCAAAATGTCGTCCATAAAGACGCATTCCTCCGGTTTTAAATGATACCGGCTTAAAATCAGCGAATAAATTTCCGGCATCGGCTTGATTAGCTTATCCTGACACGAAAGGATGCCGCCATCCACATACGGCAGAAAATCCAGCTCGCTCCAGCACTCACGCAAAGACCTTTCTGGAAAAATTCGACAGCACCAGGAACTGATAGCCCTTCGCCTTTAACTCTTCAATCCACGGAATCGCATAATCATATCGCTTCATGATGCCGCGGACGTTTGCCAGCGTTTTGTAGAGGTCTTCTTCCAGCTCCGGATCGTTTGCAATAAACCGGTTCAAAATTTCCTCTTCGGAAAAGGACGCCGCGGTCATATTCTTTCCAGATGTCACTTTTGACCGTCGCCTTTGCCAGACGCTCCACCATTTCTTCCGAATATCCCTTGCTTTTATAAAAATCGTACCAGGTAAAACCGGATAATACGTTTCCGATATCGCTGATAATTGTTCTGATCATATCCGATCGCCTCCCGCATTTTCTTCTGCTGTTTCTGACAGCATCCGCAAAAGCTCCTGCGCCGCCAGACTGCTGCTGCCCTTTTTCCTCCGACACGACGAAAAACTCCCGCTGCGGCAGCTGCTCTTCCAATTTTAACTCTATCAGCTCTCTGCTGTCCAGCTCCTTTGGCAAAATCGCGCACAACGCTTCCGACACCGAGGTTTCTCAAGGCAAACTGCACGATGATATCACTCGTTGCAAGCTCGAACTCCGGGTGGACGAACACCTTTCTCTGCTCCAAAAAACGCTGGACATAACGTCTTGTGCTTGTATCCTGATCCAGCATGATAAGCGGTACTTTTTCCAGGACGGAAAGCGGTTGTTTCTGACGGGTATATTCCAGAAAGTTTCGTCCTGCCACAAAAATATCTTCAATTTTACGCACAGGCATCAAGTGGACGCCCTCCCGCTTTTCCAGAGGACCGGATACGACTCCAAAATCGATCTTTTTCTCTTTTAAAAGTCCCATCGTCGCAGGCGTCGGACCATTCGTAATCTGAAACCGCACCCCCGGATATTTTTCATGGAACCGTTCCAGATACGGTAACAGAAAAAAACGCGCGTCATATCGGACGCCCCGATCGTAATTTCACCGCATTCCAGGTTCTGCATCTGCAACAGCCGCTTTTCCCCGGCAAGAAATGCGCTATACCCTTTTTCCACATATTCGTACAGGATTTTTCCTTCCGCCGTCAGGCTGATTCCGCGCACTGCGCACAAACAGGCTGCGCCGAGCGCCTTTTCCAGCTGCCGGATGCTCTGGCTGACCGCCGGCTGAGACAAAAAGCCTGCCGCCGCCTTTGTCACTGAGCTGCAGCGTGCCACATAATAAAAAACACGATAATATTCCAGATTTGCTGTCATCAAAAAAATCCCCTATCACAGAGTCGATGGCTGCCGCCCGAAAATGAGACAATGAGCCATGACTCTATTATAAGGGATTTTAGAATTTCTGTCACCCGGGAAGTTCACTTGTCGCTTTCGCGCTTGCAGGCAAACCTGCCTGTGGAAAATTATCCAGGGTTTCTTGCGAACTGTCTTATGCCAGCGGGCTGTTTCTGTAGATGATGTCATCTCTGCCAGGGCCGTTGGATACCATTGTAATCGGATAGCCGATCTGGTTTTCGATGAACTCAATGTACTTGCGGCAGTTTTCCGGCAGCTCTTCATAGGTCCGGATGCCACGGATATCGCATTTCCAGCCGGGCAGAACCTCGTATACAGGCTTCGCTTTTCCAGCTTACAGGTAACCGGGAACTCTTTGTCACCTGACCGTCGATTTCATAGCCGACGCAAACCGGGATTTCATCCAGATAACCCAGAACGTCCAGAACGGTCAGCGCAACGTCGGTCGCGCCCTGCAGTCTACATCCGTAGTGGGAAGCAACGCAGTCGTACCAGCCCATTCTTCTCGGACGACCGGTTGTCGCGCCGAATTCGCCGCCGTCGCCGCCTCTTCTTCTCAGCTCATCCGCTTCGTCACCGAAGATTTCAGAAATAAATGCGCCTGCACCGACTGCGGAGGAATATGCCTTGTAACAGCGATAATCTTTTTGATTTCATAAGGCGGAATGCCTGCGCCGATTGCGCCGTATGCTGCCAGTGTGGAAGAAGACGTTACCATCGGGTAAATGCCGTGGTCAGGGTCTTTCATCGTACCCAGCTGACCTTCCAGCAGGATGTTTTTGCCTTCTTTGACCGCCTGATATAAGAACTCGGACACGTTGCCCACATAAGGAGCTACCATGTCGCGGTATTCATGCAGGGTATTTAACAGCTCTTTGGGATCGAGCGGTTCCTGATGATACAAATTCACGAACAGGACATTTTTTGAGTGCGCATACCTTCTGCACCTTTTCTTCCAGCACCTCGTCGTCAAACAGCTCGCTGACCTGGAAACCGATCTTGGCAAACTTGTCGGAATAAAACGGCGCAATGCCTGACTTGGTGGAGCCATAGGATTTGCCTGCCAGACGTGCTTCTTCATAGGTATCCTGTAAAATATGATAGGGCATTACCACCTGTGCTCTGTCGGAAATCATCAGATGCGGTGCCGGTACGCCCCGCTCTACCAGCTGGTTGACCTCGTTAATTACTTTGGGAATATCCAGTGCAACACCGTTGCCGATAATGTTGGTAATATGGCTGTAGAACACGCCAGACGGCAGTGTATGAAGCGCAAATTTGCCGTAATCGTTGACAATCGTATGTCCGGCATTTGCACCGCCCTGAAAACGGATGACAATATCCGCTTCCTTCATAGCATATCTGTAATCTTGCCTTTTCCTTCATCGCCCCAGTTTGCACCTACTGCTTTAACCATTTTTCCTCCTCATTCTGCCGCCAAAAGCGGCATCCCTTTATGTGCGCTGTTCCATCAGCGCATATGTCATCTTACTGATTTAGTATAGCAGATTTTTTATATAAGTAAAATCAATAAATTTTATATTTCTCATAAAGTATAACTTATACGTTAATTTCCGCCTTCATACCAAGGTCCGCTTCATTTTCTTTTTAACACCGGACGGATCACGTCGTTCAAGAAGCGCTCTACCTGATGTGCGGACTGCGACATATTTGGAGGGCTCAAGGGATGCTTCCAGGGCAGCCTCGTCGAGATGGAACATTTCGTCCTGTGCGATCAGCGCCATCAGCTGGTTGTCTGCACCCTCTTCCTTTACTCTGCGTCCTGCTTCCATGGAGAGCTCGCGGATTCTCTCATGGCTCCCTGTCTGTCACCGCCTGCCTTTACTGCGTCCATCATGATATTTTTCGGTCGCCATAAACGGCAGCTCGCTGCCTGCAGGCGCTTCTCAATTACTTTCGGATATACAACCAGACCGTCTACGACGTTCATGCAAAGATCCAGAATGCCGTCAATCGCAAGGAAGCCTTCCGCAATGGAAATTCTCTTGTTCGCGGAATCGTCCAGCGTGCGCTCAAACCACTGGGAAGCAGATGTGATCGCAGGATTTAACGCGTCCACCATCACATATCTGGACAGAGATGCAATTCTTTCGCTGCGCATCGGGTTTCTCTTATATGCCATCGCGGAAGAGCCGATCTGATTTTTCTCGAAGGTTCTTCCACTTCTTTCAGATGCTGTAACAGACGGATATCGTTGGACATCTTGTGTGCACTGGCTGCAATGCCGGCCAACACATTCATCACTCTGGTATCCACTTTACGGGAATAGGTCTGTCCGGATACCGGATAGCAACCGGGGAAGCCTAATTTTTCAGCGATCATGGGATCGAGGCGGTCCACCTTTTCCTGATCTCCCGCAAACAATTCCAGGAAAGATGCCTGTGTACCGGTCGTACCCTTGGAACCAAGCAGACGCAGGGAATCCCTTTACATAGTCCAGATCGCACAGATCCATGTAAAACTCCTGCGAGCCACAGAGAGGCGCGTTTACCGACTGTCGTAGGCTGCGCGGGCTGGAAATGGGTAAATGCCAGTGTCGGCAGGTCCTTCTGCTTGTCTGCAAAAATCTGCCAGCTCGCGGATGACATTTAACAGCTTTTTTGCGAACCAGCTCGAGGGCCTTTGCCATAATAATAATATCGGTATTATCCCCTACATAGCAAGAGGTTGCTCCCAGATGGATAATGCCCTTCGCCTTCGGGCACTGTACACCGTAGGCATACACATGACTCATAACGTCATGGCGCACTTCCTTCTCCGCGCGCTTTTGCCACGTCGTAGTTGATATCAGTCGCATGGCTTTTCAGCTCATCGATCTGCTCTGTGTGATCGGAAGTCCGAGTTCCTTTTCTGTCTCTGCCAGCGCAATCCAGAGTCTTCTCAGGTCTAGGAACTTCATATCCTGAGAAAAAATGAACTGCATTTCGCGGCTTGCATACCGTTCCGATAACGGGCTTGTATATCTGTCTGTGCTCATCAAAAAACAACCATCCTCTCCTGTGTATTGGGTTATTGAAAACAATTTCGACACCGAAAGTATACCGTAAAACAACAGGCGGTGCAACTGTTTTATGCATACTGCAGCTTTTCGCACCGACACGCGTGGTGACGCTTTTTTGATCCACACATATGCGGCACTGCAGGGGGCAGTTCTGTCACCTTGTTCCTGCGCGTATACTTTCAGTAAGGATTCCCGGGACGTTTTTTGCCATGTATAAAAATCATCTGTTGAAGGGCGCTCTTTTGCTGACTGCCGCCGGAGTTTTCAGCCGCATCATCGGCTTTTTTTACCGGATTTTCCTCTCCCGCACCTTCGGTGCGGAGCAAATGGGCATCTATGAACTGATCAGTCCGGTGCTCGCTCTTTCCTTCGCACTGTGTACCTCTGCCATCCAGAGTTCGATCTCCAAATTTACCGCCGCAGAACCGGAAGCAGCAATCTACGCCAAACGCAGGATATTGCTTACCGGTCTGTCCGTCTCGTTCGTCCTTTCGTGCCTCTGCACGCTCTTTGTCTGGCGGGAGGCTGATTTTATTTCCGACTTTTTATTAAAAGAAACGCGCTGCGCGCCGCTTTTAAAAATCGCCGCGCTCTCCTTTCCCGCCGCCTGTATCCATTCGTGTATCAACGCTATTATTATGGCATCCGAAAATCCTTCCTTCCTGCGTTCTGTCAGGTTTTTGAGCAGTGCTTCCGCGTCGGCAGTGTCCTGCTTTTTGGGCAGTATGCGGCGGCCCGCGGACTCTCCTGCACGATTCAGCTCGCTGCAGTCGGACTTGTCATCGGGGAATGCGCTTTCCATGGCGGTTTCCGTTTTTGCCGCAAGAATCCATTTTTCCAAAAACCCCGAAAGCCTTCCGCTTTCTTTCGGCCGGAGCTATTTTTCCAGAACTGTTTTCCTTTGCTGCACCCCCCTGTGCGCCACGCGGGTCTGCCTGCATCTGCTCGGAACAATCGAATCCTCCCGCATCCCGGTCAGCCTGCAGCTGTTTGGCTATTCCTCCCATCAGGCGCTTTCTGCTTATGGCGTATACACCGGCATGGCGATGACCTGCATCCTGTTTCCCGGCGCGCTGACCAATTCGATTGCTGTCCTGCTCATGCCGACCATCTCCTGCGCGGACGCTTGAATAACAAAGCGCCATCTACAGTGCCATTTTCCAGTGCACCTGCTTCTGTCTTTTCATCGGCGTCGGCTGTACTGCTGTCTTTCTCTGTGCGGAAACTTCATCGGCTCTGCTGTTTGGAAACGTACTTGCCGGGCAGTTGATTGATGTTTTGTTTTTCTCTGCCCGTTTCTGTACCTGAATACGACGCTGCTTTCGATTTTAAACGGCTTGGAAAAACAGGCTGTACTTTTCTGTTCCAGATCCTATCCCTCGCCGTGCGTCTGTTCTTCGTTTTTTCATCCTGCCGCTCTCCGGCATTCCCGGACTGTTCAGGGCATGCTCTTGGGGCAGATACTCCCTGACGATACTCTGCGCAGCAGCTGTTGTTTTTGTTTTGTCGCGGCGGCATGCGTGAATTGACTGTTTTTGCGCGTCAGTAACCAGTTTCCCTCGCCATTTACAATACAATAGAATGCACATCCCTCTGTTCTGTGGGCAGATTTTCATGCAAGCATGAAATCTGCCCATAAAAAGCTACATGGAAACTGGTACGAAATCATAAAATTGGTTGCGCCTGCGTTTTTCCTATACTCATAATGAAAAACGCTTCCGTTCTGCATAAATATGCAGCCGGAAAGAGAATGGTGCTTCATCAGCACCGTCTGCGAAGGAGAAAAGTCATGAGTTTCGATTATATCAGAAAACTTCCTACTCCCGATGAAATCCGGGAGCAGTATCCGGTTCCGGATTCTCTGGTTCCGA
>VOFB01003658.1_pt1 | contig 12432 bp, 13 predicted proteins | sample 5384141 | NCBI WGS metagenome assembly VOFB01 (sample SAMN12384721, study PRJNA508395) | human gut metagenome | isolation source: healthy gut A | host: Homo sapiens | reverse complement strand
GCTGACCGGCATGGACGTCTCCAACGCCTCGCACTACGACGGCACGCGACCGCCGCGGCCGAGACGATCCCCATGTGCCCAAAGGACCGCAAGCGCACGAAGGCCTATGTCTCCGCCTGCGCCCATCCGCAGGTCATCGAGGTCATGAAGACCTACTGCTTCGCCTCGAATACCGAGCTTTTTGTCGTCCCCGCAAAGGACGGCAGAACTGATCTCGACGCGCTCAAGGAAGCGCTCGGCGATGACGCCGCGTGCTTCTACCTCCAGCAGCCGAACTACTTCGGCCAGATCGAAGACGCGAAGGCGGCCGGTGAGATCGTCCACGCCGCGGGCGCCAAAGTTCGTCATGGGCGTAAACCCCATCGCCTGCGTCATTCTGCCCACGCCGCGCGCGCGATGGGCGCGGACGTGGCCGTCGGCGAGGGCCAGCCCCTCGGCCTCGACACGGCGTTCGGCGGCCCGTTCCTCGGCTTCATGGCCACGACATCCGCCATGACGAAAGCTCCCCGGCCGCATCGTCGGCCAGACGGTGGATACGGAGGGGGAGATCGGCTACGTTCTGACGCTCTCCGCGCGCGAGCAGCACATCCGCCGCGAAAAAGGCCAGCTCCAACATCTGCTCCAACCAGGCGTTATGTGCCTTCGCCGCGGGCGTTTACATGGCCGCGATGGGCGAAAAGCGGCATGAAGCAGTGCGCGCGCCTCTGCACCTCGAAGGCGCACTATTTCGCCTCTGAACTTGAAAAGATCGGCTGCACCTTGAAGTACAAGGGTGAGTTCTTCCATGAATTCGTCACCGAAGTCGAATGCCCCAACTGCCGCAGGAAGATCCTCGACGCGCTCGAGGCCGAGGGCATCCTCGGCGGCGCAGAGGTAGACGGTGGCATTCTGTGGTGCGTCACGGAGCTCGTCTCCAAGGCCCAGCTCGACAATGCTGTTGCTATCGTGAAGGAGGTGCTATCTGAAATGAAGCTCATTTTTGAACTTGGCGTCGAAGGCCGCGGCATGACCCTCATGCCGGAGTGTGACGTCCCCGAATATCAGCTCCCCGAAGAGCGCAGCGAGGCGCTGCACCTGCCCCACGTGAGCGAAAATGAGCTCACCCGTCATTACACCGCCCTCTGCAAGCGCATCCACGGCGTGAACGACGGCTTCTATCCGCTCGGCTCGTGCACGATGAAGTATAATCCCAAGATCGACGAGGATATGGCGGCGCTGCCTGGCTTCACGCAGCTGCATCCGCTGCAGCCCATCGAGACCGCGCAGGGTGCCCTCGAGGCGCTCCACACGCTCGGCGCCGAGCTTGGCGAGGTCTTCGGCATGGACGCTGTCACCTTCCAGCCCGCAGCAGGCGCGCACGGCGAGTTTACCGGCGTTCTTCTCATCAAGGCCTATCATACCGACCGCGGCGACTTTAACGGCACGAAGATCATCGTTCCCGACTCTGCCCACGGCACAAATCCCGCAACGGCTGCCATGTGCGGCTATCAGGTCGTCAACATCCCGTCCGGCGCAGACGGCTGCGTCGACCTCGACGCGCTGCGCGCCGCCGTCGGCCCCGACACCGCGGGATTGATGCTGACGAACCCGAACACCGTCGGTATTTTCGACAAGAACATCCTCGAGATCACGAAGATCATTCACGATGCGGGCGGCCTGTGCTATTACGACGGCGCGAACCTCAACGCCGTCATGGGCGTCGTCCGTCCCGGTGACATGGGCTTTGACTGCATCCACAGGAACCTGCACAAGACGTTCTCCACGCCGCACGGCGGCGGCGGCCCCGGCGCGGGCGCGATCGGCTGCAAGGAATTCCTCAAAAAGTACATGCCCGGCCCGCTGGTCGTCGAAAAGGACGGCAAGTACGGCTTCGAGTATCCCGAAAAGTCCATCGGCCGCGTGAAGATGTTCTACGGCAACTTCGACGTCGTCGTGCGCGCACTGACCTACGTGCTCACGCTCGGCAAGTCCGGCATCCGCGAGGCGGCGATGAACGCCGTGCTGAACGCGAACTACATGCGCGTCAGGCTCAAGGATACCTTCACCATGGCCTATGACGAGATCTGCATGCACGAGTTCGTCATGTCGCTTGTCGATCTCCACAAGGAGACGGGCGTCTCCGCGCTTGACCTTGCCAAGGGCATGCTCGACTTTGGCCTGCACCCGCCCACGATGTACTTCCCGCTCATCGTCCATGAGGCGCTCATGATCGAGCCCTGCGAGACTGAGAGCAAGGAGACCATGGACGAGGTCTGCGGCATCTACTGCAAGCTCTTTGAACTCGCGCACTCCGATCCCGAGACGCTCCACACCGCTCCCCACTCCACGCCCGTCCGCCGTCTCGACGAGGTCGGCGCGGCGCGCAACATGGTTTTACGTTATCAGTTTGCCTGACGAAGGCAACGCATATCTCAACATCACGCAATGCCGCCGAAAAGTCGGCGGCATTGCTCTCAAAAGGAACGAACTATTATGGCTCATTATGAACTCATCGTCATCGGCGCGGGCCCCGGCGGCTACGAAGCCGCGCTCCATGCGGCCAAGCTCGGCAAGAAGGTCGCCGTCGTCGAGAAGCGCGAAGCGGGCGGCACCTGCTTAAACCGCGGCTGCATTCCGACGAAAACGCTGCTGCACTCTTCTCAGATCTTCCACGACGCCAAGCACGGCGCACACGCCGGCATCCACACCGACGATATCCGCGCCGACATGACGGAGATTTTTTGCCTACAAGCGCGAAATTTCGCAAAAGCTGTCCTCCGGCATTGAATCGCTTTTCAAGATCGCAAAGATCGACTTTCTGCGCGGCACGGCGCTCATCACCGCACCCGGCGCTGTCCGCGTGACAGACGCCGAGGGCGGTGCCAACGACTACACCTGCGACGATATTCTCATCGCCACCGGCTCCGTCCCGTCCCGCCCGCCGATTCCCGGACTTGAGTTCGCGATGACCTCCGACGAGCTGCTTGAGGGGTGCGACCAACTGTACCGCTCCATCGTCATCATCGGCGGCGGCATCATCGGCATCGAGTTTGCGACGTTTTACGCAGACCTCGGCTGTGAAGTGACCGTCATCGAGGGCATGGGCCGCCTGCTGCCCAACATGGACAAGGAGCTGGGCCAGAGCCTCGCGCTCATCCTCAAAAAGCAGGGCGTGAAGGTCTTCACGAACGCGATGGTCCAGAGCGTCGAGAAGACGGGTGAGGATATCGCCGTCAACTTCACCTGCAAGGAAAAGAGCGAGACCGTCTCCGGCGAGGCCGTGCTCTGCGCCATCGGCCGCCGCCCGTACTGCGACGGCCTGTTCGCGGATGGCATTTCTGTCGAGATGAACCGCCGCAGCATTGCCGTGAACGAGCGCTACGAGACGAGCATCCCCCACATCTACGCCATCGGCGACGTCTCGGCCAAAATTCAGCTCGCCCATGTGGCGACCGCGCAGGGCATCGCCTGCGTCGACCTGCTCTACGGAAGGGAAAATCACACATCCATGTCCGTCGTGCCGAGCTGCCTCTACTGCCGTCCGGAGATCGCGGTCGTCGGCCTCACCGAGGCCGAGGCCAAGGGGCGGGCATCCCCGTCAAGGTCGGCAAACACGTCATGTTCGACAACGCCAAGACGCTCATCGCCGACCCGGGCCGCTGCTTTATGAAGTTCGTCGCCCACGCCGAAACACGCGAGCTTCTCGGCGCGCAGCTCATGTGCGAGCATGCAAGCGACATGATCGGCGGCATCTCGCAGGCGCTCGCCAACCACATGACGGTCGATCAATTCCTGCTGGCCATGCGTCCGCACCCCTCGTTTGAAGAGGCGATGACCGCCGCGCTTGAGGACCTTGCGCAGAAGCTCGGCTGAAAGGCCGCGGATGAAGCTATCGGTCGCCTTTAGACGGGCGATACCGCTTTTATGCAAAATTTGCGTTGCAGCATATGATGGAGTATGCTACCCTTAAAGTGAAAAAATGCTCTGACGGGGAACGCTTCTTTGAAAGCGGCGCACCGATAGCGTGATAAGGGAGAGGAGAATCATCCATGAAAAAGCTATTGCCCATCATTTTGACGCTGCTCCTGGTTTGCATTGCCGCACCTTACGCCTCCGCCGCGAATGTGGTGGCTTCGCCGCAAAATCTGTCGGTCGACGGCGTCGATGCGGACTGCGACAAATACAACATCGACGGCAGCAACTATTTCAAGCTGCGCGACCTCGGCAATGCGCTCGGCTTTACCGTCGATTATGACGCCGACAGCAATACCGCCATTGTTTTGAGCAAGGGCTCCACAGCGGTCTATCGCCCTGATCACGTCTGCCAGATTTGACTGGAACCGTGAAGATACAATGAATGAGTTCGTCCGCACCGGTTCTGACCTTAAAAACGCGAAGCTCATCATCATTGATGCCCGCTCCAACAGCGGCGGCGATGAAGACTTCATCAAAAACTGGCTGAAAAGCTACACGGGAGAAGAACCCGAACAGAAAACGATTATCTCCAACTGGGGCACTGCTATGTTCGATAGGACCCAAGCCTACGCGGACCTGGGTGAAGAGTTTGCCGCCTTCCGGACAGGCGATAAGGACTATGAGCTGTTTCAGGGAAAGCTGCTGGAAAACAGCACTCCGATTCTTCTTCTGACAGACAGCATGTCCGGCTCCGCCGGCGAGAGCATCGTGACCTATTGCAGGACACTTGACAACTGCCTTGTTATCGGCGGCCCGACGAGAGGCGCGCAGCTAGTCGGAAATGTGCGAGGCTGGACGCTTCCAAACTCCGGCATCGGCTTCCAGTTCGGTCAGTCGTTCCACTTCATCTACAATATGGAGAATGTGGAGGGCAAGGGCTACGCCCCGGACCTATGGTGCAACCCGAAAACCTCTTTGCAGTCTGTTTTGAACATGGTGGAGCGCTATGACCTCGGCTCTGCCGAGGGCGTGGCCAAGCCCGCGCGCAGCTGCCGAACATTCTGACCAAGTAGGCAGGCACTTCCCATTAAATGTTCCACAACGTAGGATGAGTAGAAAGAGAAGCATTCTACTGAACCTGTCTTATGGCCATATACCGCCGTCATCTGAACGAAAAACCGCTCCCGAGATCATCTTGATCTTGGGAGCGTTACTTTTCTATTATGATTTCTTTTTTGTGCCCAAAAACAGCCTTTTGCCGGAATGGGTTAGAAAAAAGTGTTAGAAAGATGTTAGAAAAGTCTACGTTCTCACTCCATCCCTGTTTTGCGTTAAAAGCAAGTAACGCACTTACGAATTCTCTGTATCCTCAACCACTGCCTCGCACGAAAACCGGGTACTTTTGTATCCAAGCACTTTACCCAGCGGATACTTCATCCCTGAACAGGCCGGAAAACTTCTCAGCTCTCTTATGAAGTTCGATATCCTGCTTCGGTGCGCTCTGCCGCCATTCAAAAAGTGCCTCTGTCTGTTCAACATAACGCGAAGGGTAGTCTTCTAAGTATTTACCTTCTGATTTTAAGGTATAAACCTTTTAATCTACGAATTGCCATGTTACCTCTCCTTTTCTCTCTAATATATTTTCCCCCGCCGATATAGCTACCGACGCAAATGGGACGAACATTTTGCTGCCGTGGCGGCTAACTTCTGTGCAGTACCTCTTGCTGCAAGGCAGGCACCCGAAACCAGGTGCCTGCCTTGTAAGTTGAGTATTTGCTTTTTACTTGCCCCTGATAGGCGCGATACAGGAACGTCACGATCTCCGCGCGCGTGCAGTCCGCGTCGGGGCTGAACGTCGTGTTGGAAGTACCGTTCGTCACGTTATTCGCAACCGCCCAGTTAATCGCATCAGCGTAGAACGCGTCGGACTTCACGTCGGTGAAGTTCGTGCTGCCGCTCGCGGTGCCCCTTTGAGGCGCGGTACAGGAACGTCACGCTCTGGCCGCGGGTGCAGGTCGCATTCGGGGCAAACGTCGTCTCAGTCATGCCGTTCGTGATTCCGTTCTCAACGGCCCAAGCAACCGCCTTGGCATAGTAAGCGCTCGCAGGAACATCCGTGAAGCTGCTTGTGGTCTTCGGCTCGGGGCTGCCGGCGGCGCGCCACAGGAACGTCACGATCTGCGCACGCGTGCAGGACTCGTAGGGGCCAAACATCGTGTCGGACAGGCCGTTGGTGATCCCCTTTATCGACCGCCCACTTGACAGCCTCATAGAAGTACGCGCCGTTGGGCACGTCGTAGAAGAAGTTCAAGACGCTGTTGTCTTCCATGAAGGTCGCCTTGACCTCGACCTTGCCGGCGGGCATGGTGAAGGTATACTGCCATCGCCCTTGTCCTTGAGCGTCAGCTCGTTGCCGTTCTTGTCGGTGACGGTCAGGGTCTCGAGGACGTAGCCGCTGTTGGGCTTGACGGGTAATGGTCACGGTATCGCCCTTTGGAGGCACTCTTCGGACTGACGGTCACGCTGCCGTTCTCGGTCTTGTCCACGGTGACAGAGTAGGTCGGGTCGTAGGAGCTGCTGCCGGAGTAGGGTCTGCTGTAGGTGAAGGTGTACTCAACAAGCTCAGTGCCGGTGGCAGTAACGATGGTGTAGCTGCCAGCCTTGATGGAGCCGGTGAAAGCATGGCTGTTCTTGTCCAGAGTGAACTTCACGGTGCGGGGATACGGTCACAGCCTCCGCACAATCTGTTTCCAGCTTGATGGTCTTACCGCTGTCAACATTAGCCACAGCCTCAGCCAAGGTAGGATACATCACACCATCGATAGATGCAACAGCGGAGGAAATCACAAAGGGGCTAAAACCATTGGTAGTAAAGGTCAAATACAGTTTACCACCGTCCGCAGTAACTTTGCCGGTGTAATATTCCACGGTTCCATTGTCTTTGGTGTGCTTAATGCTCAGTTTGTCATTGGCATTAGCAAATCCGTCGGCAATTCCATCGTAACAACAGTCGGTGCAGTAATCGTCAGTTTTTGATAATCCTGCACAACCTGTGCATTTTTAGAGTTACCAGACAGTTGGATGTCATCTGCTTTATCAGCAGTAGATGCTACAATGCGATACTGCGGAGTGATATCCAGCGTCAGCGTCTTATTCTCAGCGCTATAAGCAGTCGGTTCTACCTTAAGTGCAGTCTGAACGTACAAGGTCGGGTTCTGCAGGCCCTGTGCCTTTGCTACCAGATCCTCTGCCTCTGTCTTGTTAATTGCTGCAACCTTGTCACCTGCTACTGCGCCGGGGTCGGTACGGCAACAGACTTAGCTGCATTTTCAACTGCTTGCTTGTCGCTTTCGGAAATTTTTTATCTACATTGACTTCCGGCTCTGCAACAGCAGGCTTAACTACAATAGAACCGGTATCAGTTTTCTGAACTACCTTGTAGTCATAACCGGACTTGTCACTGGTCACGGAGATACAGTTGTCTGCAACAAAGTTTGTGCCTGCACCCTCAGCCTTGTTGTTAGCAGGATCGAAGTGTGCAAAATAGCCACCCTTAATAGCAACCTTAGCAGTGCCATCTTTATAAGCAGAATCTATGCAGTTAATAATAAAGTTGTAACCATAAGAGCCGCTAAATGCTTCTGCATCAAAATAGCCATTATTGATGGTCAGTTCGCCTTTTTGTACCTGTACCGCAGTGCCACCACCGTAGTATTTACCCCCATCAATGGTCAACTTTGCGCCTTTGTATACATTGATTGCATAGCCACCATTCTTACCTGTATCAATACCACCGGTTGTTGCTTTAAGTGTGGTATCTGCAGCAACATACAATGCAACAAAGTTTTTGTTGTTATTGCCCATGTCGTCCGGACTGTAAATGGTATGCTCATTCAAATCCAAAGTGATGGGCACTCTAATCGTCAGACATGCACCATACGAATCAGTACCATCAGTGTGAACATCGGTCAATAGCTTAACTGTATCTCCCTTTGTTGCCGCCTGAAAGGCATCCTGCAGTGTTGTATATTTATTATCATCAATCTGAGCAACTGCATCCGTTTCCAATTCTACCTTGTAGGAATCGCCAACCTTCGGAGACATGTAACCTTCTGCCAAATATGCAGTCGGGTCAGTTGTGAATGTACCGCCAGAAATTGCAATCGGCGCATTGTTAATCTGCGCAAGATTACCCTCGAACTTACCGTTAGTAACCGTCAGCTTGCCAGTATTAACAGTATCATTGATGTATCTGCTATACAGTACATAATTACCTTCAGCTATAAAATGGCCACCCTTAATAGTAGCTGTGTTGTTGTTCATCACCGCGCAGCCTTCTTCATTGCCGAAACCACCGCCGTTGATAATCAATTCACCGCCATCATCGTTTTTAATGGTATTCACACCACCAAAAACACACCATCGTTAATAGTCAGTTTCGAGCAGCCTGATTGATGCCCTCTACATATTTTTGACGCGAATCAGTGCCTTCCGCATAATAGTTATAATAGCCATTTACAATTAGACTGGAATATTTACCAGTTTCTTGCATAACCATGGTATCATTATTGATGGTCATTTCGCCATGGTTCAGAATGTTGTAATAGCTATTATCGCCAGAAGTTTCAGAATCCGTGCCAGTTTCTTCACTGCGGAGATACAAACCGCCATTCAGAATAACAGTACCGTTGTTAACAATATCAGCCTTACCATTGGTAACATTATCAACAGTACCTACTTTGGTTTCGTCTTCGCTATTTCCGGTAATAGTCAAAGTTGCACCCAAAGCAACAGTAATCGTATCACCGCTTTTATTGGTCAGTTTGCTGTTTCCCAAATCCAGCGTAATATTTTTACCGACCGAAATCGTGATGTCCTCAGTCACATCTTTCAGCAGCGTAACTGTGCTGTTTTCTGTTGTTGCCGCATCAACAGCCTCTTGCAGCGTCGCATACTTCATCTCGCCGATCTGGGCGACCTCCTCTCCTTCCGCCATTGCTGTCGGAACCAGCGTGAACATCATCGTCAGTGACAATAATATTGCAAGAATTCGCTGTTTCATCGCTTTTACCTCCTAAAGTTTTCTTTATCTTTTGCCCGCCTCCGCGGGCTGGGTTTACTTGGTTCGCTTGGTTTTCCCGGCGCAGACGGGACATCCGCACTGCTGCACGCCCGCGCGGGAGTAAATCGCAGCTTTCCAGACGTGGCCGTAAGAGCACTGCCACCACGCCTTTTTGTGGCTGCCCGCGGTCACCATCTCCGGTGTCAGCGCGCCGTTGAGGGTCTCGTGCCACTGCTTGGCGACGAGCGGCTGAACGGTCGCTAAGTCGTTGAAGCCTGGCAGCACCTTTCGGTTGGCGCAGTAAGGGCAGCCGTCGCCGCGCTGCACGCGCTGCGCAATCACAGCGCGGTAGGAATGGCCCTTTTCGCACTTCCACCACACGCGGCGGTTCGAGCCCGCAGTCACATTGCTTGGATGGAGTGCGCCGTTTTTCATCCCGTCCCACTGCGCGGCAACGTCGGGGTACAGCGTCGCGAGATCATTTTCGCCCGCAAGCGCCTGTCGTCCGGTGCAGACCGGGCAGCCCGTGCCGAGTACTGTTCTCGAAAAAACCGCCGCACACCACGAATGGCCTTTCGGGCAGAGCCACCAGACCTTGCGCTTCGTGCCGGAGATCACCTGATTCGGGGTCAGCGGCTTGTTCTTCGCTGCGTCCCAGTCTTTCACGATTACCGGATACTCGGCCGCGAGCGAGTTTTCCTCAGGCAGTACGCTCTTTCCCGCGCAGTAGGGGCAACCGCTGCCTTGCACGCGCGTTTTCACGGCAGAACGGTAGGAATGCCCTTTCGGACAGCGCCACCAGATGAGCTTGTGGCTGCCGGTCGTGACGTCACGCGGTGTCAGGGGCGCGTTCTTTTCGACGTCCCACTCTGCCGTGAGCAGCGGAAACTGCTTCATCAGGCCGCCCTGTTTAGGCGTAACCTTGCGCCCTGTGCAGTATGGGGCAGCCTGTTCCCTCGCTGCGGGTGTAGACCATCGCCTGCCATGAGTGGCCGTTCGGACATGTCCACCAAACTCTTTTGTGACTGCCGAAAGTCACATCATCCGGCGTGAGTGGTAAATTTCGCTCAATATCCCACTTGGCAAGCAAAGCAGTCTTTCCCTGTTCGGTACAAAACGCTCGAAATGTTCGTCGGATCGTCAGCCACCCCCTCACGAAAAAAGCTCCGTTCCAGCAAAGCCGGACGGAGCAGTGACAAGCGAATACATCAGTAAGTGTGCAACCGGCTGTCATAGCGTGTTCTCCATTCGGAGAGGCGTTAGACCCATCTGGCTTTGCGTCGCCGCCTTTCGGCGGTTTTGCCAAAATATGAGATTTTGAGAACGGAATCTATATTCCGTATATGCAAAGGAAGCGAAACGATCTCAACGTCTCCTTTACTCGTAGCAAAATATAGCACAATCTTCCGACAAAGGCAAGGGAAATTATGATTTCAAATATAAATTATGGAGTTTACAGGGAAAAACGCACTGTAAGCTTGTGCCTCTGCACCCATTTGAGCGTTCTCGGGCGCAGACAGCTCGATCTCTGCATGCGCTTTAGTTGTGAATATAGTGGTAACTGTATTCGCTTTAGCATTTTTGCGCAACAGAATATAGATTCCGTTTTATGATACAAGTTTTAACTGTTCGAGCTGACGCCGATGCTCTGCCACGCTTGTGACAAGGTAAATGCGCGTCGTTTCGATGCTCGAATGCCCGAGAACATCCGCCAGCTTGACAATGTCCTTGTAGGCGCGGTAAAACGCCGTCGCAAACAGGTGGCGCAGGTTGTGCGGAAAGACCTTCTCCCGCGTCCACGCCCGCGCGCTCACAGAGTTTTTCATCTTCGACCAGATCTGATAACGGGACATTGCATTGCCGCTTTTGGCGCGAAAGATCGCGCCGGAAGCGGTTTTTTTGCCGCGCGGCAAATTTGAGCAGCTTGCGGCAGAGTTTGAGGGCAGCAGAATGGTACGGATTTTACCTTTCAAAGCAATTTCGGTCTTGCCGTTTTTCGCCGCTTCGACGGTGATATACTGCACCTCGCTGACGCGGATGCCGGTGGAGCAGATGGTCTCCATCAGGAGCGCGAGACCGCGGTCGCCCGCGGCCTCCGCCGCGGCAACGAGCCGTTCATATTCTGCGCGCGTCAACTCCCGCTTGCTATCTCGGAACAGGCGTCGTTGAATTTTGAGGAACCGCGCGCGGCAGTCCGCCCATCCACAGAAGCGGAAGAAGCCGTTCAGCGCTGCCAGATAAGTGTTGATCGTCGACGGCACGTAGTTTCTCGCGCGCAGGTCGTCCTTCCAGAGGAATCATCTCTGGTGTGACCGCCGCGCCGCTCAAAAAGGCTGCAAAGCTCAGTAAAAAGCACGGCGGTACTTCTCAACCGTCGCCGCGGCGCGCTCTTCATTTTCGAGGGCTTTCAAATACTCAGTAATTCTCTCGTCGGTCATATAGTATTCCATAATAAAAATACCCCTATCTCTCTTGATAGGGGTATTGTAGCGTATTGATGTGCTGAAAAGCGAGAAATGTTTTTTAATAGAAAAGGCACAGGGGTGGTGCCTTTGTCATTTTAGTTTGGAGCTATTTTGTATGTACTCTACCAGCGCCTTTGGAATTCTCCACACACGGCCGTTCCGATAGCCTCTGAGTTTACCTGTGTTTAAAAGTCCATATATTGCATTGTATCCGATTTTCAAGGCTTCGCAGGCCTCTTCAACGTTCAGAATATCATCATAGTTTTCAAACATTTTCATTCTCCTTCGCTACGCTGCATTGCATCCGGAGCGGACATAATGTCGGATCATTTCCACAGCGACCACATAAGCACTCAGGAGGCTTTTTTTGCCGTTTCTTTGTCGCTGCGGGTTTTGCTTACGACCATACAGGTCCAGTTTCTCGATCTGCTGATAAACTGCCGGTTCAGTCCGGCCCAGCTCAGCGCAATCTCGGTGATACCGACGCCGCTGTCAAATAAAATTCTCAGTCGATTCTTCTCGTCGTCTGTCCAGTAATCTCCGGCACGATCTGCGCGCAAAGTCTGGTGGCGCATGGAGCGCACGGATTCTTGAAACGCTTCTTCACTTCTCATAGGTCTGCTTTCTCCTTTTGAATTTTCTTTACCTTATGTTACGTTTCTAAATCGCAAATCGCTTTATTTTTAGTTGTATATCATCCTTATGAAGCACCATGGAGTTGTCCGCGGTGCTATTTAAATTTACCGTCTAAGTGCAGACGATATGCTTGCTTTGGGTTACGATATCTGCCATCTCTTTTCTGGGCATCAAATCGTATATGCCCTGCACATGGACTCTGCGCACTGTCATCTGCATTTTGTCGTGAACTCGGTCTCCTTTGAAGACGGCAAAAAGCACTTCAGCGGATTCCATGATCTTTTCCCGGTCCGCGATTTTCTGCAAGAATGCTTTCCGCGTTCGAACGTGCACATTTACCAGTCTTTCCCTGACTCCGATGTTAACCGCTTCGGA
>VOFB01004103.1_pt1 | contig 12445 bp, 15 predicted proteins | sample 5384141 | NCBI WGS metagenome assembly VOFB01 (sample SAMN12384721, study PRJNA508395) | human gut metagenome | isolation source: healthy gut A | host: Homo sapiens | reverse complement strand
TCTGAACAATTGCTTGAAACCAGCCATTCCTCTAGGAAACTTAAAATTTTCATCAGTTTGATAATGCTTCCACAACGATATGATTTGACTCAATGCCACTTGATTCGTCATGATACAAAATAATTTTGTCGTTAGTTTTTTGAATCATCACGAACTGACTGACTATTCATAACATAAAAATCATCAGAATTATCCAAATTAGAATCCGATAACTCCATTAACCATTCAATGTTGATCTCCTCGTTCTTTTCCAATTGTATCAAACTCATCAAAAAACAACACACATTGCCTCGTACTAGCATATTCAAATAGTTTTGAAAGCCTTGAGGCTGTTTCCCCCAAATATGCTCCAATAATTGTATCATATCTTACCGTAATAAGTGGCACCATAAGAGCTTCCGCAATTGCCTCCGCTAAGGATGTCTTGCCATTTCCTGGTGGACCTATAAGCAAAATTTTATTTCTTGGTTCCAACCCATAAGATCTAAGCAAATCTGCTCTTATCTGTTCTTCAATAATTGCTCTACATGTTTCAACAACATTATCCGGAAGTAATAATTGCTCTAATCTTTTTTCTGGCATTTTTTCTTCAAACAAATGCTTTGGAATACTATTAATACTATTTATAGTATGCATACTCGGATTTCTCGACGTATAAGTTGTCTGTTCTGGGTTTTCCTTTAGAAGCTGCTCTATTTTATTCGCTAATATCTCATGTTGTTTTGTTCGTTCTTCGGCACAAATTGCCTGCGTTGCTCTCCGGAAAGTCATATCATCTTTTCGCAATCCTGCCTTAATTAATTCACATAGTAAATCTGCTCTGGCCATTTTACATCCTCCAATCGAGTTTTATAAATAAACAAGAAAATCGTCATAGCTTTTTCAATTCATTAACATCAATAAAATTGCTTTCACAAAATTCATAGAAAGAATTTTTAGCTAGTTGACTCGGTTCATTTCTTGAATTTTCCCACCTATTAATGGTAGCAAAACTTACACCCAAAGCATTCGCTAATTTTTTCTGACTCATTTCTAATTGTGTTCTTACATTTTTAACCTGGTTCGCAAACATACACTCCTCCTATTATTATACTACATAATATATAACATTTGTTATATTTAAGTCAATAGAAGTGGACATATTTGCTTGTTTTTTGTCCCAAACCATCATTTTCTCGTTATACAAAAATATTTTTCATAAAAATAGAAAAAGAGACTATCGTTATGTGACAGTCTCCTTCACCGTTATTACCTATAAATTAGTTCATTACACACAATCTCTTCTGCAGCATTCCGGATATTATTTTCCGCCCTGACCCATTCCATCTGATCACGAGCTTTCAATTCTTCCGTAACACCTTGCTTCTCCATCATCTGACGCACCAGAATACCCATCCTCTCCTGCGCTTCATCGTCGACAAGATTCAGATGTTCTGTCAATCTGTCTTCCAACATATACAGAGAATACATTGCCGGACGATGCTCTTTCAGATACGTTTTCCGCATTATTCCATATTTCCCATAATGCGGTTCTTCATCTGTACTGACAAGATTCGGATAGTAAATTCCGTCTACTCCCAGTGTGTAGGTTCCACCTATTTTTTCAAATGTGCTTTTCATGTGTTATTCCTCCTTGAAATCAACGATATCCTTAGATCATCGCAAAATATTTCAGGGCAGCCTTGATAGCTTCTTCCTTCTCTTTCGGGCATTGTGGAACTCTTGCATTTTCTGATTTTGGAAGATTATAGTTTTCTCCCACTTCAATTCCACATTTGCGTTTTACCTGAGAAATATATAAATTTGAAACCTTCAAGCCAAATTCTTTCAGCACATAATCTTTGATTTCCTGATAGGTTGCTTTCAACTCGGCACTGGTAGCATCCAGCTCGTCCAAGTCTAAGTCGATCTCTATCGTGTCATCTGGTTTTTGTTGGGACAAAAGAACAACCGTCTCGACGGTTGTTTCAGTTTCCAAGGGAAGTTCTTTCACTTCCTCGCCATCAACAGGCACAGGGAAATTGAATACGATCTTCTTTATCCAGCTTCCGTCTTTCCTTTTCTCCGGGAACATTTCAATTCGCTCGATAAAGGCTTTCATAAACTCTTTCTGTTCCGCTTCCGTTGCGGAATGGTAGACTTCATCAAATGCCAGTAAGAGCCGATAGATATTGTCGCCGGAGATTTTCTCCTGCTGAATGCTGCGGATTTGGCTTTGCAATTCGCCAATCTGAACTTCGATATCCTCTATGGTATCATACTGCTCATCATAGCGGCGCTGCAAGTCCAAAATCTTTCTGTCATAGTGGGCATCGTTGATGTCCAAGGTGTCCATCTGACGCTCCAAGCGGCTTTTCGTTCCAAAGGCTTGCTTTAGCCGCCCTTGTAGGACGGCAATCTGCTTTTCCATATCCTCTGTATCAACTGCTGTTCCGATTTTCGCCTGAATCGCTTCTACAAACCGGGGATTGTTGACCATAGCGGAAATAACCTTCGCCACAAATTTGTTGATTTCCGTCTGCTCGATATTCAGCCGGAAGCTGCACTCATGTCCCGTCGGCGTAACTGTATTTTTGCAGTAGTAATAATACCGTGTTTTCTTGTCCTTGCTATGAGCCTTGGCAATATTGCCGTACATACTCTTTCCGCAGCATGGACATTTCAGAATACCGGACAGGATATGTGCGTGATCTGGATTATTGACCTTTTCCCGCTTAAAGGAATTGATCTTGCGCTTTTCCTGTGCCAGATACCAATCTTCTTCGGAAATGATGGCTTCGTGCTGCCCGTCATAAATAGGGAACTCTGACTGCTCAACCACGTGCATCTCATTTCTTGTACCTTGTTTCTTTTCCGTCCTGCGTCTGCCATAGGCTATCTTACCCATATAAACAGGATTGTACAATACATTTTTCACAAAATCTCTTGAAAATCCCGGAATGGTATTATTCTGTCTTAGTTTCTTAGTATAACCATTGCGGTTCAGATATTTTGCAACTCCTGCAACACCCTCATTAGTGTGAATGTAGCGGTCATAAATGACACGAATTACTTCCACTTCATCCTCTGCAATGACAAGGTTTCCATTTTCCAGTTTGTATCCATATGGAGCGAAACCGCCGTTCCATTTGCCCTCACGAGCCTTTTGCTCACGTCCTGCCATTGTCTGTGTGCGGATATTTTCTCGCTCAATCTCTGCCACCGCAGACAGCACAGAGATTATCAGCTTTCCGGCATCCTTGGAACTATCAATGCCATCCTCCACGCAGATCAGATTGACACCGAAATCCTGCATGAGCTGCAAAGAGTTCAGAACGTCCGCCGCATTTCTGCCAAATCGGGAGAGCTTAAAGACCAGCACATAAGATACGCCGTCTTTGCAGTCCTGAATGTCATTCAGCATCCGTTGAAAGTCCTGCCGTCCTTGGATGTTCTTGCCGGAAAAGCCCTCGTCAGAATACTCCCCGGCAATAACCATATCTTCGTATGCCGCATACTTTCTCAACTTGTCACGCTGGGCATCCAAGCTGTATCCGTCAACCTGCATAGAGGTGGACACTCTTGTATAAAGATAGCATTTAAGTTGTTTCTTTTTCAGAATCGCCACCTCCCTCGTTCATTTCTTTTACCATAAGTCCTTCGTTGCGGATATAATACTCCAAAAGCCACAGCACATAATCCGGTGCATGGCGGTTATCCAATTCCCACTCGGTCATAGTCCGGTAAGGGATATGGACGAGCTTGCAAAAATCTTTCCGGTTCAGTCCTGTACTTTCCCGCAACTTGATAATTCTGTTCTTACAATCCATCTGTCTTTTCTCCATAAAAAACAAAATACACGTTGCGTAATCATTATAGCATAGCCATAGCGAATACGCAACGTGTAAATTGTAGTTTTTACGTAGCCTTATTCGTCAAAGGCTGCGCTTGATTACTTTCCTCGGAATGCTCCACTTTCTGCGGTGCATCCTGCTCCAATTTATCCAAAACCTGATGTCCATATTTTTGGAGCATCTGGCTCATAACATCCACACAGCGGACAAATGCCGCATTATACTTTGCATCCTCATAATATTTCTTCAATAGGCAGTTACCTCCATCAAATTTCCATATCCTGTCCACGCTTCCGGGCAGGGTGTTCGTGTTCCTGTGTTTGCTTTCCTCTGATGAGGATAGAATTGATAAAAGCCCGAACCTTTTCGGATGCGATTTCCAGTGCATCCAGAAAGGGTTGGGCTTTCTGTTTGAGTTCCATATATTTTTCGTTTACCGCTTCATACCGCTGCTTCCAGATGGAAACCGTCTTTTCTGCGGAAGCCAGTTTTTCTTTCAGACGCTTGTTGTCAGCATTGGCGATAATGCCATTGACCGCATAGCGTTTGAGTGTGTCGCATTCATCCGGTGTCAGCGTGATATTGTTTCCGAATGTGGCTTTTTTGCCCATTACTTCAATGTCCTGCACTGTCAGCGCAATGGTCTTTGCCGCCTTGGTTTCCTTTTGCAAAGATTCCAGTTTCTTTTTCTGTTTTGCTGTGGCAGCTTTGGCATCCTCCAAATTCTGTTCTGCCTGTGCCACCTGCCCGGCCACAGCTTCCAGCCGCTGCTGTTCTGCCTGCACCTTGAACTGGGTCACAGTCAGATGTTCCTCGGTGCTTCCACGTTCTCCACGCTCCACATCGGTATAACCGGCAGCTCGCATGAACTTGAAAAAGTCATCCTGCAACACACTGTAGGACGACTTCAAAATCTTTTTCCCTTTTGCGTTGAGCATGGGATTTCCGTCCTCACCAAGCACCGGCTTGGACTCCCATTTCTTACTGCGGCTGACCTGTGTGATGACCTCCTTGACGGTTCCACGGAGGGATTCATCCTTGCACCGCTTCGACCACAGGATTTGCTTTTCCACCACCGGGATATAAACCACATGAAGGTGGTAGTGGTACACATCTTCGCCCAAAGCTTCGGACATTGCTCGGTTGCGCTCATCGGCGTGCATCACAGCGGAGAGGATATACTGCTCACCACCTACGATCTCCGCAGCAGCTTTGTAGGCATCGGCATAAAACTGTTTCGCAAATTCATAGCCGCCATGATTGTAGAAATAAGCGGAATTCACATCAAATACCAACTCACCGTATTTGACGGCATCCGGTTTCAGACCTCTGGTGGAGATCACGCCGTCTTGTTCCATCTTCTCAAACATTTTTACATAATCGTCCGTGGGTGCTTTGAAATGGACGTTAAGCGGAGTGCGTTCCGGCACGATGTCCTGATTGCTGTAACTGTCTTTTTCACGCTCATTGTGTTCCTGTACCTTAGCCACATCAGCCGGGGTTTCCAAGTCCTGATTTCTGGCTACGGTACGGTCTATTCCATCGTTTCTTGCCATTGGCGTTTCCTTTCTTTGAGATTTGCAGACAGCGGAGAACTACGGAGAGGCACTTTTTTAAAGTGTAATAACCCACTATGACACTTTCATCCATACTGGCTGCAAAGTGCCGTGGGCTCTCCGAGGGCTCTCCCGAGGGGGAATGCGGTCACTGCGGTGACCTCTGCTGACCAAGGCGAAAATGTCTGCGCCTTTTCCCATGGTCAGCCCCGTCTGCACGAAGCTGTTCTGTGTCAACTTCCTCTTGCAGCCGATGTCCACAGACACTTTTTCAAAAGCCTGTGGACATAGAAACAGCCCGAACGAGAGGATGTGTGCTGTTTCTATAACGAGCGTTTCACGCTCTTTTGCTGCGTACATACGTACCAGCAACGGGGGTTACGATTCGTCCCGCCATTCCTTCGGAATGTCCTCCGGTACGTACGTACACGGCGAAACATCGTAAAACCCATTTATATGAGGTCGTGCAATCGCTTCCACTCCTATGAATCCCCACACCCGCCGTCCGGCAGAGTTGGTGATGTTGTTACAATGCTCCAGATTGAATTTCTTGGCATTAGCAACCATGGCATCGCTGAAGCTGCGAGCTTTCAGCGGTGCAAGGGAGTTTTCCTCGCACCACATCCGGTAGATTTCATAGAAATCCTTGGAGCTGATGGAAGCATCCGCTTTCAATCGGATGTATCCCTCCGACTCCATGAAATCGAAAATATTGTTATTGTCACGCTTGACCGCTTCCCGGTTTTCACGGATGCGGTCACTCTCCGAAAACTTAAAGTTGTTGGCAACGAGCCGCTGCAATCCTTCAAAAGCCCAGAGGAAAATACCCTCGGCTTCGGCTTTCATTTTCTCCGCAAGGTCGGGATCGTCGGCTCTGTCCACAGGCTTTTCCTTGGTGGTCAGCACAAGCTGTCTGCGGTAAAAACCGTCGCTACGGTCATACAGAGCTTGGAGATCGCCGTTGCTGAACGCCAGTAGTCGGGCAAACATCCAGCCCTGATAACTCTGCTTGCCTTGCGTTCCAGTCCATTTTGCCCTGTGCCGTCACGATGGATTTTACATAGTTGGTCTGACGCAGGGCTTCCATTCGCATATCATCATCCACGCACAGCAGGATGTGTTCCAGATCGGCACGGGCAAAACGGTTTTCAGAAATCTTTCCGATGCTGCCGTCTTTCATATTCGTGCCGAAGATGGTGGACAGCACCGCACCGATTTGGGATTTGCCCTCACCGCCGTTGCCCTTAATCACCATCATGCGCTGCCCCTTGTTGGAGGGAATCAGACAGTAGCCGATGAACTCCTGTAAGGTGGGGATGTCCTCTGCGTGGAGCAGACCATCCAGAAAGTTCATCCAGATCACCGGCGCAGGAGCGTTAGGATTGTAAGCAACCGGCAGACGACTTCTCACGATAGCCGGTCTGCCCTCGGTAAATGTTCCGTTCAGCAGCAGCGTACCGTTGGACACATGAATCCGATCCCGCTCCGGTGGAAAGTCAGGCACTTGCGCTTCCAGCTTCAGCACCTCCAGAATGTTGGTGATCTTCCGGGGAATGTTGTTCACGGCACAGAATTTCAGCTTGTCGTAAATCTCTCCACGCAGAGGGAGATCGTCTGTCACCCGACCATCGGGTGTGAAAAAAGCTCCGTTTGCGAAAATAATTCTGCGCTCTTGCAGAAATTCTTCACAAAACAGAGCTTCGTTGATGTTCTGCCCGTCAAACCAGACAGGTAAATTCATATCAGGCGTTTTCCGGTTCTTCGCCATTGTGCGCCACCTCCTTTTTCTTTCGTTCGGTGTACTCTTTCAGAAAAGAGATCTTGTCGCTTTTCATCAGCTCGTCCACCAGTGCGACCCGTTCTTCCAAATCACCCACGGTCAGCACATCTGCCATATATTCGATATGGCAGTGCATCTGGCAGGCTTCCACAAAACGGTCATCGTAAGGCTCGTCCGGTGTCTTGGGTGCATACTGCACTTTCCAGTCCTCCAGAAGATGCAGATAGTCCGTCAGCACCCGGAAGCACAGCATTTCATCCTCCCGGAACTGACGGATGTAAGGATGTTTCGGCTTGGGTAAAACTGCGGCAGTAGGAGGTTTCGGGTCAAGCCCGAAATCCGCCGCCAGCTTCTGCGCTGCTTCATAGCTGCTCAGATTGAATAGCCTTGCCACAAGGTCAATTACATCCCCCTTAGCTCCGCAGCCAAAGCAGAAAAAATAATCCTCGTTCAGCTTCAAGCTCGGATGCCTGTCATTGTGGAACGGGCAGCAAGCCATACCGTTGCGGTTGACTTTCAGCCCGTAATGTTCGGCGGCTTGCTTTACGCTGATTGCCGCCTTGATGGTTTCATAGATTGTCATAGAAAAACCTCCGTTCATAATAGTCTGGAAAGCACGAAGCACCCGCCGTGATTGGCAGGTGCTTCGCTCTTTCTACTATGGTTATGACGGATTTTAAAAAAAACAGGCTAAAAGCAGGACAACCCTATTTCAAAAAACAGGACAACTTATCTTACAATATAGATTTCGCCCTATTCTATTGACAAATAATAGGTAATGTGTTACCTTATTAAAGGTAATATATTACCTATGGAGGATAGAATGAATATTAAAGAAGTAATCAACAGTGGCAAAGTTGACTTTACAGGGATTGAACAATCCTATTTTTTGCTTGGTTTACTGAGTGCCTTTGATAATAGATTTCAAGCAGTCGCAGATGGTACGATGCAAGAGATCAGCTGGAAGCAGTTTTTTGCAATTATCTGTATCAATATGTGTAAAGAGAAGCCAACTATCAAGGAGCTTGCGGAGATCATGGGAAGCTCTCACCAGAATGTAAAACAGATTTTATTGAAGCTTAAAAAGAAAGGATTTGTTGATATTACTGCGGACGAAAGCGATAAGAGAAAGCAGCGTATTGAGCTTACCGATTATTGCAGAGCGTTTTGTGCAAAAAATGATGAAATGACCATGAAAATCATGAAGAAAATGTTTGACGATGTGTCAGAGGAACAGCTGCAAACAACCATACAGACCATTATACAAATCGGAGATAACTTACAGGAGATTCAGGGACATGAGTAAAGGTATTATTTTATTTCAATCGAAATATGGCGCAACAAAAAAGTATGCGGACTGGTTAGCCGAAATGACCGGGTATGATTGTGCTGAAACAAAAAACGCAAATGCTGTGGATCTGAAACCCTATGATGTGATCCTGCTGGGTGGCGGTGTTTACGCTTCCGGCATTGCAGGATTCCAATTTATTAAGAAGAATATAGGTCAGTTAGCAGATAAAAAGATCGCTGTGTTTGCAGTCGGTGCTTCTCCATACGATGAGAAGACAATCTTGCAAATGAGAGACCTGCATTTCAAAAACGAACTTCGTAGTATACCGCTATTCTATTGCAGAGGGGCTTGGGATGAAGAAACAATGAAATTTACGGACAGAGCGCTTTGTAAGATGCTCCAGAAAGCAGTTGCAAAACAAAATCCGGATGAATATGAGCCCTGGCAAAAAGCATTGATGTGTACAGTGGGGCAAAAATGTGATTGGACGGATCAATCCTATTTAGAACCGTTGCTGAAGCAAATTGAAAAATGGAGATAGAAAGATTTATATGAAGAAGTATGTGATTGTGTTTTTGATATGGGTTATGATTATACCTATCGCAATATTAAATGGTGGATTCCGTGAATATGTGCTTATGGTGCATCTTGAGATACTGGCACTCCCATTAAGCGGGTTTATTTTGAGCGTTTGCATCTTTCTTGTTGCATATCTGTTTGTGCCTAAAATCAAAGGGTGTGTAAAACGAGATTACATTTTATTTGGCGTGATGTGGTTTGTTTTGACGAACTTATTTGACTTGTCATCCTACATCAAATCTGGTGAAGGATTTGCAGGCTTGCTTCAATCTTACAACATTCTGACTGGAAATACATGGATACTTGTTGTTTTATCGGCTTTGATTTCACCAATGTTGGTTATGAAAATAAAAGGGAGGAAGTAAGGTGAATCCTTCAATTTTTTTCATGAATAACTGATAAAAACAGGTCGTTGACTGTACGCATTGCGAAAGGTTGGCGGCCTGTGTTTTTTATATGGAGGAAATGTAGATTTCTTCACATTTGCATGGTATAATTAAAAAATTCAAAAAACAGGACAGGAGGGCAAGCATGAATCAAGAACTGATGACATTGGATTTTTGGCAGGATACGGTCATATATGAGGGCAAAACATTTCCTGTCGGCACTCTTGCCTGTGATGCGCTGAATGTTCCTGCGGATACCATTGCAAAGATGAATGAGCAATGCGAGAAAATCAATCTGCTGCTTGGTCTGCTGAACGCCGGGCAGGACGCTTCTGCACTCTTTCCTATGGCAAGGGAAGCTGCATTGACAATGTTAGAGATTCTCAGCAAAACGCCGCCGTTCTCCTATATGGATATACCAAAGCACCGGGAACGGATAGAAAAGGTTTTTACTGCGGACAGCGCACTAAAATATGTGGAGTTCGCTACAAAAGCTGCAACCAATTCTTTACCGTTTGAAGAAGTTCCGAAATATGCTGATGCGGTGATGCTCCAACGTTATACCGCTGTATTCGGACATCTGGCATACTCCCTTGGGGAATATCAAACGGCAATGCTTGATTTTGCAGAAAAATCAGACGGTAACGAAGCAGACCGCACCGCAGAGGGCTTCGCCAGAATGTTCGGCAGCTATTTCCCGCCAGAGTTGTCTATCACAGAGGGCAATGCCTGGATGTCTACCCTGAACAATTCTGTTCAGTATGTATCGGTCATCCGTCCCGGCGAAGAAGTTGCAAAGCTGGTCAAACGAATCCACTATGTTTCCTTTGTTGGGATGTTCCGATCTGATCTCTTTGAGGGCTTGTGTGTCGGCCATGCGCCTAAGAAATGCAAAATCTGCGGCAAATGGTTTCTGACAACCAACGCAAGGCACACCAAATATTGCGGCGGTTATGCGCCGGGGGACAAGCTGCACCGAACCTGTCGGCAGATCGGCAATCTGAAAGGCAGAGAACAGCGGGAACTTGCGGACGATCATCCGCTGAAGCAGATATATGAGAAGCGTCTGAATACCATAAACCGCTATGTGAAGCGTGGTACTCTGGACGCTGATCTTTCGGAGGTTATGAAGAAGCTGGCAAAAGATAAGATGCTCCGGGCATTGAGCAATGTGGCTTATGCCAAGGGTGATTATGAAAAGGAAATGGGACAGGCTGCTTTGAAGAAAGAAGCCCTAAAGAACTTTGAATTTGTAGAACTAACAAAATATTTAAAAAAGCTATTGACTCCTACGTTGCGTAATAGTTTAGAGTATACTTATCGAGAGGAGGGAAAAGCCAATGATGACAGTAAATGAAGTAAGCAAATTGACCGGAGTGAGTATACGCACTCTGCAATATTATGATACCATAGGACTCCTGCCACCGACTGAATATACAGAGGCAGGATATCGACTGTATGACGATACAGCAATGGAAAGGCTGCAACAAATTCTACTGTTTAAAGAACTTGAATTCCCACTAAAGGAAATTAAGACGATAATTGATGCACCCAATTTTGATAGAAGCAAAGCGTTGGAGCAACAAATTGAGTTGCTTACTATGAAAAAAGAGCATCTTGAAGTTCTTATTAATTTCGCTCGTAAAATAAAAACGACAGGAGTGAATAAAATGGATTTTAAAGTATTTGATACAACAAGAATGGATGAGTATGCCAGAAAGGCAAAAGAGCAATGGGGACAGACTTCAGAATATAAGGAATATGAAGAAAATGCAAACAATCAGTCTCCAGACGCACAAAAAATGGCTTGGAAAAACCTCATGCTTATATTTGTAGAGTTTGGAAAAATGAAAGATAAGGAACCGGAGCATGCGGAAGTACAGTTTGAAGTTAAGAAACTGCAAGACTATATTTCGGAGCATTTTTATAAATGCTCTAATGAGGTTTTAAAGGGGCTTGGTGCAATGTATGCTTCTGGTGGAGAATTTACTGAAAATATCGATAAAGCTGCTGGAAGAGGAACTGCTGTATTTGTGGCAAAAGCAATAGAGATTTATTGTAGTTAATATAGGTAATTAAGATTAGCAGACCCCTGTTAGGGTGAACAGAAAATTTCAGTTTTCTAAATCTTTATACGCATTGTTAAACCGGAAGGAGGTGCGCTATGCTGAATGATTTTACATGGAATATGACCGGATACATACCAAAACACCAAGTCAATCCGCACGGTGATGGCATCATTCCCTATGTGGCAGAGCGCATCTTCCAACTGGACCCGGAGCCGCCAGCGGTGGACAGTCTGAATGAATATATCCTGTCTGCTTTGCGGGAAAAGAATCTGCTATATTTTTCGTTCTTTCTGCACCACTACGAACCGCAGCTCAACAAGCGCATCAAATGCTTTCTCGGCGTGGATGGCGGCGATTTGTACGACACAGACCGTTTTATGGATATAAAGCTCTCCTGCCGGGAGCAAATGCTCCAAAAGCTGATGGACTATGATCCTGCCAAGGGTGCGGAGTATGCTACATACATTTTTCCGTTCATACGGGATGCTATGCTCCGTTTCCGCATGGGCGAAGAAAAATGGTCGGTATCCTCTCTGACTAATTACAAAATGGTGCGGTCAATGGCTTGGCTGTACCATAACACCAAGGATGCGGTCAGCGAGTTTTCCAAAAAGTATAACTGTGACCTTGCCCTTGCGGAAGAATATCTGAAAGTTGTCCGAGGTATCCGCAATCAGCAGCCATTCTATGTGACAGACGAGGACGGCGAGGAAACTGGCGAAGATGTCGCCCTTGACGATACTTGGAACTATACCGACATCCTCTGGAACGGCATACAGGCAGAAAAGGTGCAGCGAGCTTTTGAGAAGCTGAACTACCGGGAGCAGACCTTACTTGAAAAGCGGCTGGCGATCTGCATGACCTGCGGGCGTGTCGGCTCATGGAAAGGCCGCCCCACCTTTGAAGAACTGGCTGTGATGTTTGAGGGCAGCACAGCCAGCGGTGCAGAGC
>VOFB01002960.1_pt1 | contig 12468 bp, 13 predicted proteins | sample 5384141 | NCBI WGS metagenome assembly VOFB01 (sample SAMN12384721, study PRJNA508395) | human gut metagenome | isolation source: healthy gut A | host: Homo sapiens | reverse complement strand
ATTCCGACTTTGTCTGGCGGGTATACTTTGACTGCTTGCTCATGGCCTGTCCCTTCGTTGCTGCAGCAGTGTGTTTCAGTACTGGGCCGGTGAGTAATCAGGGCATCATCAGAGAAAATACTGTTGATGTAATCAGTAGCGCTTCAAAGCATAAGCCGTCTTATAACTTTCAGGAAGTTGATAAGTACGTTGCGTACGGTATCATTCAGGATGTTTGGTTCAGATGTCGTCTACGGCAGGTTTGTTGAGGCCCGAAGGAGACAATCCTATCTTTTACCTTCTTTGTTCAGGGTGAACTACCATCTTCTAGGCGCACGTGCGTTTGGTTGCTGAACTTGAAACCTCATGGGAGGAACTGCGGCAAGTTGCTTCCCCCATTGCACTCTAAGTCTGATTCTGTTCGTTGATGATCTGTTTTGTCCGTATTGCTGATGAGGCGATTTGAGCATTTCGTATCCGCTTTCGGTACATAAAGGATTGTATATCGGTGAAATTGCGCGTACGAATAAGCTTTTTCTACTTTCTTCATGGTATCGTCGTGAGGCAGCAGATTTCCATGGTGGACAAATAATGCATGCCGCTGTTTTGTGGTGGTGGCACTGTCTGATTCTGCCATTACCCAGAAAGCTTCTTCGGTCTTTTTCTTCACCCAGGTTTCGGTTCCTCGTCCAGTTTCAAGGCGCGGTACTGCGCATGGCTATGGGGTTGACAGTTTCCCATCACTTCTGACAGTTCGTTGTCGATATTGGCTTCACCTTCAAACATATATACTCGGTGCGTAGTTGCAGATTGCGGGCATTGGCAAGCACAGGAAGTTCCACGATGCCTGTACCGTCAATATATTGGACCAAGTCGCGACCGTCGGTACGTGTAATCATGAAAGTTGCGGGCGGGCATTGTCGCTATAAAAAGTACCTTGAGGTTGATCACGTCTTCATGCCAGTCTTGGCCTGTAACCCTCGAGGTTAGCTTCAACGAAATCACCACTCTGTAAGTGAATAACCGGGCAGGCTGGTTTCTGTCGCCCGGTTTGCTACCGACTGGTCGTATTGGCCAGATGGGCTTTGCTGACCTAAATAGGAAGGGGAAGTCTTGACTTAGCAAACGTAAAGCCGAAGCCATCGAGCATTGGAAATTGCCTGCTCCTCGATGATGCTCGTGATTTTCGCCGCCCTTCGACTGCTGCGTATAGCGACTGAACGGCTCCTTCCCAAAAGCACGAGAAGCCTCGGTTGCAGCCGTCGACGAGGGAGATCTCGCCATCTAAATGACGAGGCGGATGAGGTTGCCTGGCGGAGTTCCCTCTACTGAAGCCATTGCTAAGTCTGAGGACGATTCAACCAGCGGTGATTCCACCATATCCGGATAGTGCAGGACGCAGATCGCGCACCACCACCAGCCTGTCCGAGAAGGCCGGGCCGAGGCTGACTACGCCCGCCACGGGCGACCGGTCGTGGCTGGTCGGAGAGCACGGCACTCCGACATGCCCGCCGCCGACCTCGTACGGCGGAGGCTCGGCCGCCGCCGTGTTCACGCGCCGGCGACGAGCTGTCGGCCGCAGAGTCGGCCGTGGCCGCGAAGTGACGGCGACCTGTCGGGCCGCGTGACGGCGGGCCGCGTGTCGCTGTGTCCGGAGGGATCCATCCCGGCCGGTGACGGTGACGAGCCTGGGCGCAGCGCCAACGACCTGGGCAGGCTACGATTGCGGGCGGCGAGCTCGCCGCCAACGGGTCGTTCGGCGAAACCAGACCGCCAGATGAACGGCGATGGCTTCGGAGCTCGACGCAGCGTCGGCTCAGACCCGCCAGCCAGAAGACCACCGGCCTGTCCGGAGAAGAAGCGCCAAGCGATCATTGCCTACGCCACGGCCGACTGGTCGTGGCTGGTCGAGGTGGAGCACGGCCTCCGACATACCTGCCGCGACCTCATGGCTGGAGTTCTGCCGCCGTGTTCACGCCCTCGCCGGCGACGAGCTGTCGGCCGCAGAGTCGGCCGTGGCCGCGAAGTGGGACGGCGACCTGTCGAGCCGCGTGACGGGCGGGCCGCGTGTCGCTGTCCGAGGATCCATCCCGGCCGACGCCAAGGTGACGGTGACGAGCCTGGGGCGCAGCGCGCAGCGACTCAGTGAGGCCGGCTACTTCGCGGCGGCGAGCTCGCCGCCAACAGGTCGTTCGGCATGAACCAGACCGCTCAGATGAACGGCTACGGCTTCGAGCTCGACGGCGCGTCGGCCTCAGTACGCTCGTGCTCGAGAAGACCACCGGCCTGTCCGAGAAGAAGGCCAGGACTACGTCTACGCCACGGCGACTGGTCGTGGCTGGTCGGCGTGAGCACGGGCCTCCGACATGCCTGCCGGCCTTCATGGCCGGAGGCTCGGCCGCCGCCGTGTTCCACGCCCCTCGCCGGCGACGCCAGGTCGGCCGCAGAGTCGGCCGTGGCCGCAGGGAGTGGGACGGCACCGGCATCGAGCCGCGTGACGGCGGGCCGCGTGTGTCGCTGTCCGAGGATCATCCCGGCCGACGCCAAGGTGACGGTGACGAGCCTCGGGGGCGCAGCGCCAGCGACTCGTGGGCCGGCTACGACCCTCGCGGGCGTATGCGAGCTTCCGCCGCCAGCGGGTCGTTTCGGCATGAACCAGACCGCTCAGATGAACGGCGCTACGGCTCGGCTCGACGGCGCCTGTCGGCCTCCAGACCCGCTCGCTGTGCTCGTGAAGACCACCGGCCTGTCCCTGAGGATTGCTGCTGAAAAGCATCAGCTTATGTCTATCGAGTACAACGGGTGCTTGGGCTGTCGAAATCAATACGGAGTTCTTCCTCTATGCCAAAAGATGCATTGAGCGGCGACCCTCAATGTCACCTCCGCTGAATTTACTTGCGAGCAACACGACCCGAAAAGACGAAATTCAGCAAAGCCCTTTGCGGCTCTTTATGATGGCGATTTGTCTTTCGAAGCCACGGTACGCTGAAAATTCAAGGGCTCGATTCGCTGCCCGGTGACCTGAGGTGTTCATTCGCGCATGGGATGGCCGTCCAACAAAGCTTGGAAGGGCTATACACATTCGCTGACCTGGCAAGCTTCTCCCAAGCCTGAGGCTGTACATATTTCTGACTGAGAGGAGAGAAGGGGGAAGAGGAAAAAAAAGAGAAAATAGATATGATGAAAGAAAGGATAATCGGTTGTATCAGGAAAGTCTGGCCGGTGGCATTGAAAACCTCTTGCTGGTTTTGAAGATTATGCTTCCGGTTTCTTTCGTGGTGATGTTGCTTACCTACTTTCAGGTGTTGCCGGCTGTTTCTGCTGTAGCTCCTTTGTTCACCAGGATCGGTTTGCCCGGTGATGCGGCTTTGGTCTTTGTGACCGGTATTTTTACCAATATCTATACGGTGATCGCTTTGCTGTCGAATATGGATTTCACGGTGAGAGAAGGGATTTTGTTGGCTATGATGTGCCTGATTTCCATAATTATCCGGTGGAAACTTTGGTACAGAAGAAACCGGTTCTGCGGGTTGAAGATGGTCTTACTCCGTTTTTACCTGTGTTTTATCGCTGCTGCCGTTTTAAATCTGATCTTGCCGGAGTTTGCAGGGCGGGATGATAAAAGCGCAGCCTTCTGTCGACTTGGGATTCCGCGATACTTTGTTCAATTGGCTGCAAACCAGTCTGTGGTTGTCCCTGAAAGTCGTGGCCCTGATTACCGATTGATGATCCTGCAACGTCTGTTGGAAGAATTCGGGGTATTGAAATGGATCTTCGCTTCGCTTTTAGGTCCGTATGCAATTGTTGGGTTTACCCCGACAGGTGGCTTTTTATGGGTGGTGGGCAATACGCTGGGGTTGGCTTACGGTTCCGCTGTATTGATGGATTATGCCCGCAAGGTAAACTAACCGGGACCGAAGCGGGATTTGTTGAATTATCATCTGGCGATATCGCATTCGCAGTTGGAAGATCCTTTGTTGTTTGCCGTATTAGGGGTTACCTGTCGTATGGCTGATCGTCCCGCGAATATTATTGGCTTTTATTGTCGTTTGGCTCAAGCGATTCGCCGATTTTATCTTTCCGGCTCAAGCAATGGCCTTAAGTCAAAAAATTTAATTTTTTTGTTATGTATACTTTTAATTGAAGTAACTACCCGACAACATGAAACGGACTTTCTGCGAATTACCGGTAAGACTATATGAAGGAAACCCTGTGAAGGATACGTCCTTTGACAATGATATCCGGAATGTATTCGATCCTGCGAAAAATCCTTGTTTCCAAAATGGCGAATGTATCCGGTGGATTTTGAAGGACGAGGCAGGGGCAATGTGTAGGGAGAGTAGCTGCTTTTATCAATCGGAAAACCTGTCATCTGGACAAATATAGTGTCGGGCAAATGGGATTTTTGAATGTATCGACGACCGGCAGGCCGCTTTTGTTTGTTCGATAAATGCAGGGAGTGGCTCGAAGGAAAAGGTATGGAGGCCATGGAAGGGCCGGTAAATTTCGGGGAACAGATTGAGTGGTGGGGTTGTTGGTCGATGGATTCGATCAGTCGCCTGTTTATGCGATGCCTTATACCCAGCCTTATTATGTTTCTTTTTTGAAAACTACGGTTTCCGGGATTTTTTCAAACAGTTTACATTCCGCACCCGTCTTGTTATGGACAGCCTTTCTAAAATTGTCGTTTGGAAAGCCGACCGGATATTGAAAAATCCCGATTATACGGTCCAGACCTATGGGGATATCGGGAAGCAGAAAGCCATAGAAGCCTTATTGGAGGTCTATAATAAAGCCTGAATCTGGAAGTACACGGAGTAGACAGGATTACCCGGGGAGCAGGTAGAAGCGATTTATAAAAAGTTTACAACCGATTATCGATAAGGATTTGATTTATTTTGCTTTTTATAAAGAGCAACCGATCGGTTTTTTCCTGATGTTCCCGGAAATCAATCAGGTAGTGAGACATTTAAATGGAAAAATGAATTTGTGGGGTGGTTTGAAACGATGTATTACCGTCATTTCCGGAAAATCGATGTGGCTTTGGGACAGTTGTTCGAGTGGTACCCGAGTTTCAGGGGAAAGGAGGGAAGCGGCCATGATCAAACGCTTTACTGAGCGCATTATCGAAGCGAACAGGGAATATAAATATCTGGAATTGAATTGGGTGGGCGATTTTAATCCTCCAATGATACATCTGATGGATTACATCGAGCGAAAGCCTGGCGCACCCATATCACTTACCGGAAATTGTTCCGGAGGATATCGAATTTGTCCGTTCTGTAGATAAAATGAATTGAAAAACTAGAGGAAGATGAGTATGAGGAAAATAAGACGGATTATTTCGTTTGCTTCATAAAAAAGCCTGATACTCATCTTCGCTGACTTCTACTTCTAAAAAAATTTTTTTTTCTTACTATTTTCTGCTCATCTTTGGCTTTATGAAGCCGGATCATCTCATTGTTTTTTTCTAAGGCTTCCGAATAATATTTGAACAGATCGATATTCAAAGCCATTGAAATATATAATGATCAGAAGAAATACGTTGAGCGAGGTGAAAAGGACGGCAGTTGGAGAGTGGTTGTGTCACAGTGACATACCCCTTATAGTTGACGAAAAAGAAGGGGTATCGATCATTTCGACTTACCCCCAATATTTCCCGCAACTTTTTCCATTGTCAGTTTCCGTGTTTGGAATGTAACTTCAGCCGCATCAGCCGAAGATCTTCTTCTGCATAATCCCCTTCGAATTCGTCGAAAGCTTCGGAAATATTGTCGGAACTCGCCTCCATAAAATAATCCATGATTTCCTGCTGTTGCTCTTCGTCGAGGATCTTATTGATATAATAATCGATGTTTAATTTCGTTCCGGAAAAGACGATCGCTTCCATCTCCTTGATCAGTTCGTCGAAGGTGAGCCCCAAAGCCGAAGCGATATCTTCCAGATCGATCTGGCGGTCGATATTCTGGATGATGTATACTTTGAATTTGGATTTATTGGCTACTGTTTTCACGACCATATCCTGTGCCCGTTCGATCTCGTTGTCTTCAACGTATTGTTTGATGACTTCGACGAATTCTTTGCCGTATTTCTGTGCTTTCCCGGCACCTACGCCCTGGATGTTGGCCAATTCTTCGAGTGTGATCGGATAATTGGTACACATATCTTCCAGTGACGGGTCCTGGAAAATGACGTAAGGAGGCAAGTTATTGGTCTTGGCTATTTTCTTCCGTAAATCTTTCAGGATAGCGAATAAAGTGCTGTCCAACGCAGATACACCACCTTTCTCCTGTATCTTTTCTTCTTCTTCGTTCTCGTCGAAATTGTGATCTTCCATCAGCATAAAACTTTTAGGGTTATCCAAAATTTTGGCCTTCATCCGTTAGTTTGATTACTCCGTATTGTTCTATATCTTTTTCGATAAATGAACTGACTAAAGCCCTCCGGTATACCATCGTCCAGAATTGCCGGCTTTTTTTCCGAACCGGCACCGAATAATTCCAGTTTATCATGCTTATACGATTTGATGGCAGAATCGGCTTCACCGATGAGGATATTAACCAAATGTTCGATTTTGAATTTTTCTTTAACATCGCTGACCAGTTGCAGGGCATCGACCATATAATCTTCGCCTTCGAACTCTTTCTTCGGATAGAGGCAGTTGTCACAACAGCCGCAGTTGTCTTCTTCATAGGTTTCTCCGAAATAATGGAGCAGTACTTTACGCCGGCATAAAGAAGTCTCGGCATAAGCGACTGTTTCCATCAGCAATTGTTTACCGATTTCCTGTTCGGCAATGGGTTTCCCCTGCATAAACTTTTCGAGCTTTTGATGTCTTTAAACTATAATAAGTCAGACAGATTCCTTCGCCACCATCCCGTCCTGCCCGTCCTGTCTCCTGGATAATATCCTTCGAGGCTTTTGGGAATATCGTAATGGATGACATACCGTACGTCTGGTTTGTCGATCCCCATACCGAAAGCGATGGTCGCTACAATAACGTCCACCTCTTCCATCAGGAAGCGGTCCTGGTTGGTACTTCGGGTACTGGCATCCATTCCGCATGATAAGGAGCTGCTTTGATACCGTTGATACTAAGCACTTCCGCCAGTTCTTCCACTTTCTTCCGGCTCAGACACAGTAGATGATACCGGATTTCCCTTCATGGTTTTTAATAAACTTAATAATGTCTTTCGTGACATCTCCTTGTTAGGACGATACTTCGTAGTATAGGTTCGGTCGGTTGAAGAAGATTTAAAAACCTGGGCATCCATCATATCAGGTTCTTCTGGATGTCGTTCTGCACTTTGGGTGTCGCTGTCGCAGTCAATGCAATGATCGGCGCTTTACCGATTTCTTCGACGATCGGACGGATTTTCCGGTATTCTGTCCGGAAATCGTGGCCCCATTCAGATACAATGTGCCTCATCCACAGCAAAGAAAGAAATCTTGATCTTCTTTAGAAATTCAACGATACTTTCCTTGGTCAAGGATTCGGGAGCAACATAGAGCATTTTCGTTTTACCGCTCAAAATGTCTTCTTTCACATTTAAAATCTCATTTTGGTCAACGAAGAGTTGAGAAAATGCGCAACTCCTTCAGCGGCTGAAAATGAACGCATGGCATCCCACCTGATTTTTCATCAGAGCAATCAGCGGAGAAATAATAATCGCGGTGCCCTCGAGAAGCAATGCCGGTAATTGATAACACAACGATTTACCACCTCCTGTAGGCATCAATACAAAAAGTGTTATTTCCCTGCCAGCACGTTCTTAATGATGGCTTCCCTGATTTCCTTTGAAATGATCAAGCAAAAATACTTTTTAATTTTGCGTAATAAATTAATCTGCAATCCCATTGTATTATATATTTTGCACACCCTTTTTCTCAAGGAAATGCAAATTTATAACTTAATTTGTTTGGACAAACAAAATGGCACAATAAATGTTATGATCACCTAAGCAAATGAATGACAAAATTAGTATTTTGTCGTTTAGTAAAGTTATAGGAAAAAAAATCAGGTTACCATAATTTTTTCTGATTTTTTTGGCATAAATATTGTCTATTGTTTAAGAAAATATTTTAAAGAATAATCTAAGATGGTTGATATTAAGGAGGTTGCAAAAAAGTAATTGCTGATGAAGCTTTAGCTATACAGAATCTGGCTCGATTTATCGACGACGATTTCGAAAAAAGTGGTCCGTTGATCTATAATACGAAAGGACGGGTGATCGTTACAGGTATAGGTAAAAGTGCCATTATTGCCCAAAAAAATAGTGGCTACTCTCAATTCGACCGGTACTCCTGCTGTTTTTATGCATGCGGCCGACGCTATCCACGGTGATCTGGGGATGATTTGCCACGACGATGTCGTCATTTGTATTTCCAAAGCGGGAACACCCCGAAATCAAGGTGCTGGTCCCGTTGATCCGGAATGTCGGTAACGAACAGATCGTGGCTATGGTATCGAATACCGATTCTTTCCTGGCAAAGAATGCGGCTTATGTATTGAAAGCACAGGTCGACCGTGAAGCTTGCCCGAATAATCTGGCGCCGACCAACTCGACGACAGCACAACTTGTGATGGGAGATGCCCTTGCTATTTGTCTGATCCAATGCAGGAGTTTTTCAAGCCGTGATTTGCTAAATATCATCCCGAGGATCCTTGGGGAAACGTTTATATACCCGGGTATCCGATGTATTCGATCAGGATAACCGGCCTTATGTATCTTTGGAAGACGGAATCCGTAAAGTGATATTGGGAGATGTCGGGCGGAAGATTGGGCGCAGTGGCGGTGACCGATGCCGAAGGAGGATTGTTAGGCATTATTACCGACGGGGATTTGAGACGTATGCTCGAGAAATATGAAGATGTGGATGGCTTGAAAGCCCGGATATTATGTCGGTTTCTCCGAAAACTATTCAGGAAGAAGAACTCGCTTACAACGCTTTCAGAAAATGGAACAGAATAGTATCACTCAATTGGTGGTCGTGGACGAAGATAAAAAATACAAGGGAATGGTTCATATCCACGATATATTGAGAGAAGGGGTAGTATAATGATCATGAATAAAAGAATCGTATTATTAGTTGTATTACTGTTACTTGGACAATGCATGTGGGCTCAGAGTACCCGGGTGAAGGGGAAAGTGACGGATGCCAAGACGGGAGAAGTTTTACCTCTGGTCAATGTTTTTTTACCGGGACGACTATTGGAATGACCACCGACTTCGATGGAGAATATTACCTCGAAACCCGCGAAGAAGTGACTGAGCTCCAGGCGTCTTTGTCGGTTATCTCCCGAAAACAGTAAAGATAAACAAGGGGGCGTACAATGCTGTCGATTTTCAGCTGGAACCTCAGACTTTCGATCTGGACGAGGTAAAAAAGTTACTCCCGGAGAAAATCCGGCACATGTGATCCTCGGAATGTCAGTAAAACAAATACAGAAATAATCCTGCCCGGTTCGAACAATATTGTAAGAATTATACCAAGATGGAGCTCGACCTGACGAATATCAAACAGGGTTTTAAAAATAAGAAGTTACAAAAGAATTTCGGATTTATCTTCGAGCACATGGATACTTCGGTCATTACGGGAAAGGCTTATCTGCCTGTGATGATTTCCGGCTTCTGCCGATTATTACCGGAAGTCACCGTCCTTATCCCGAGATTGTGAATGCCAGCCGGTTTCCGGTATTGAAGAAGACTATACCCTGGCGCAGTTTACCGGCCATTTACATACCAACGTCAATTTTACGACAACTATATCGATATTTTTCGAAAGTACGTTTCGCCAGTCCGCTTTCGGATCACGGGCTTTATTTTATAAATATTTCCTGGTCGATAGTTTGCAGATCGATGGCCGGAAGACCTATAAAATCAGATTTCATCCCAAATCTTTCTCTACACCTGTATTGGATGGGGAAGTAAATATCGATTCGATGACCTGGGCATTGCAATCGGCTCACGTCAAAATGATGAAGGGGTTGAATGTGAACTGGATCAGACACCTGGTGTTGGATAATGAAAATCAGTTCCTGACGATTCGGTCTGGTTTCCGAAGCAGGATAAAATCTTTGCCGATTTTCCATCGTCATGTCCGATTCTTCGAAGATGGTGTCCTTTTTGGGGCACCGGCAAGTAGATTACTCGCATATACAGCTGAATCCGGTCATTCCCGACAGGGTGCTCAAAATGGATAATAATGTGATTATCGATAATAATGTCCTGAAAAATGACGATCGTTTTGGGATACGATCCGGCCCTATGCATTGAGTGGTAAGGAAAAACAGATCTATGGAATGGTCGATTCGATTAAAAACGTACCCCTGTATCAAAATATATACACGATTGTCTCTATGGTCCTGGGTGGGTATTACGATACCGAATATGTAGAGTGGGGACCTTATTATAAGTTGCTTAGCTTCAACAAACAGGAAGGATGCCGTTTTCAGTTGGGCGCCCGGACTACAACCGATTTCAGCAAGAAAATCCGTCTTTTCGGTTACGGAGCCTATGGAACGAAGGATCGTCGCTGGAAAGGAGCCGGTGGATTCGATTATTCCTTCAACGATTTACCGACTTCGAAGTTATCGGTTGCTTTCAAAACACGATGTCGTGCAGCTGGGAGCGGGAATCAATGCGTTTACCGAAGGAAATATCCTGAGTTCAATCTTTTCGAGAGGGATAACGATCGGTTGAGTATGGTCAACCAGTTGGATGTGAACTTTGAAAAGAATGGCGGCAAGGGGTTTTCCAATACTTTGGGGGGTACAGGTCAGGGACCTGTTTTCTAATCTTATGTTGCCTTTTGTGAAACCTGACGGAGAATTGATGCCCTCTATACAGTCGACGATAGTACGCTTGAATACCCGTTTGTCTAAAGATGAAATAGTCGTTCGTAAAGCATTCGATAAATACAGTTTAGGGTCCGATTATCCGATTATCGGCGTCGATTTGGCCATGGGAGTGAAGGGGCTGTTTAAAATGACTATGAATTTTACCGGGCTGTAGCTTCTATCAACTATGATTTTCCGATTTCGCCGATCGGTAAGTCTCATGTGGTACTGACCGGAGGAAAGATTTTCGGAAAAGTGCCTTATCCTTTACTGAAACTTCACGAAGGAAACGCTACCTATTTTTACGACCCTTATGCTTTTTCGTGTATGAATTACTATGAGTTTGCTTCGGATACCTGGCTGGCATTTTCTACGAACATCACTTTAAAGGTTTCTTTTTGGGAAGATCCCTTTGATGAAAAAATTGAAATGGCGGGAAGTGTTTATTTTCAAAGGATTGATCGGCACACTTTCCGATAAGAATAACGGAAGCCTGCCCGATACCCGGGCCGTACTGTTATTCCCCGAGGGGAATGTCCTCGGTGTCCAAGCCTTATTTTGAAACAGGGGTCGGCATAGAAAATATTTTCCGGCTGTTCCGGATTGATGCGATATGGAGACTGACTCACCGCGAAGACCGGCCAGGACAACATGTTCAGAATTTTGCTATTAATTTTTCTGTTCATTTGAATTTTTAAATCATTTTCCTGCAGGCATTGTATTTTTTTTTTCTTCCTCTCTGTCTTTTTCTTATCTTTTGTATTCTAAAACAGCACGTGATGATACTAAAAAGCAGAACATTTGATAAAAAATATAAAAAGTCGTACCGTTGTCAAAGATGTATCGGTGCAAGTGGAGCAAGGGAGATTGTGGGTTTGTTGGGGCCTAATGGTGCTGGGAAAACGACTTCTTTTTATATGATTGTCGGACTGATCACTCGAATGGCGGCGGATCTTTCTGGATGATCAGGAAATAACCAAAGAACCGGTTTATAAGCGTGCACAGTTGGGGGTAGGTTATTTGGCACAGGAGGCTTCGGTGTTCCGGCGGCTGAGTGTCGAAGACAATATCCGCGCTGTATTGGAAATGACCAAAATGACCAAAGAAGCAGAAAGACCGGCTCGAAGAAATGCTCGACGAATTCGGGTTGCAGCATATCCGTAAAAGCCTGGGAATCCAGTTGTCGGGAGGAGAACGACGCCGTACGGAAATTGCCCGGGCACTTTCGATCCGGCCTAAATTTATTATGTTGGACGAGCCTTTTGCCGGTGTAGACCCGATTGCAGTGGAGGATATTCAAAATATCGTACAGAAATTGAAGGATAAGAATATCGGAATCTTGATTACCGACCACAATGTACAGGAAACACTTTCGATCACCGACCGGGCCTATCTGCTTTTACGACGGCCGTATCCTGCAAGCCGGAACAGCAGAGCATCTGGCTGCCGACCCGAGGTACGGAGAGTATATTTGGGGAAAAATTTTGAATTGCGCCGCAAGAAATAATCTCCGGCTAAAACGTAGGTTTATTTCGTTACCAATTCGTCTCCGGTGATCGGAATTGTCGACCCGGTCGCTTCTGTCGGTCGTCTAGCTTTTTCTATCACTGACCGGCGGAACTCCTCACTTCGCAAAAAACTTTACGTTA
>VOFB01000970.1_pt1 | contig 12511 bp, 21 predicted proteins | sample 5384141 | NCBI WGS metagenome assembly VOFB01 (sample SAMN12384721, study PRJNA508395) | human gut metagenome | isolation source: healthy gut A | host: Homo sapiens | reverse complement strand
TCCAAATTTAATTGAAGATTTGGGATAATACAGTCAATAAACAGTAAACGACTACTTTATCTATTTTCAGATCTGGATGCGGACGTATCACTCTTCTTTTCTTAAGCAAAGGTAGCCGTTTACGGTGTTTAACTACTTTAGCTAACAGGAGGAGCAGCTTATGCGTAATAAGAGAAGAACAGACGAAGAATGGCTGTCATTGATTCAGCAATGTCGCAGCAGTGGATTTTCTGACCGTGTCTGGTGTGAGCAGAATGATATCTCTATCAATACGTTTTATAATACTGTCACAAGGCTGAGAAAGAAATCATGTATGATTCCGGAGACAGACAGGCTAATCGTGGATGCCACACATGAGATCGTACCACTTTCCATTACAGAAGAATCGCATATACCGATATCGAATCCAGTCAGACTGCTGTCAACAGATGCAACATCAGAGGGCGAAGCATTGACAGTTATCATAAACGGCTGTAAAGTTGCAATCAATAATCATGCAGGCAGGGATGTGATCTATCATACGATATCTGCCCTGCGGAAACTTTGATCGGTGATCTGTCCAGAGTACAGAAAATCTATCTGGTTACAGGAAGGACTGATATGAGAAAATCCTTTGACGGACTCATGGCAGTCATCCGTGACAATTTCCAGATGGATCCGTTCTCCAATGCGGTCTTTCTGTTCTGTGGACGCAAAAAGAATACGATGAAAGCCCTCTATTTTGACCGGGATGGATTTGTACTCCTGCAGAAGCGCCTGGACAATGGAAAATTCCAATGGCCACGCAATGCTTCAGAAGTCAGACCTCTGACAAGGCAGGAATTCCGCTGGCTGATGGAAGGACTTTCCATTGACCAGCCGAAAGCGATACAGCCTGCGAAAGACAGGGATTACTGATTTGTGCAATATGTAGATTTTGAAAAATTTTTCTACAGCCGGAGCAGGCTGTTGACGGAAGATATCCACAGATGTGAAATCATGGGGTGCGTTGTCCGGGGATAGTTGAGCATGACATCATCATGATGTGCATAACTTTACGGAAAATCCCGGAAACTGGCTGATTTTGAGAAAAAAAGGAGCTATCTGGCTTTCGGCATAATGCCAGTCTGATTTTGGACGGCATTTGCAACCATGCCTTCCTTTTCGTACAATAAAGGTAACGAAAAAAGAGGGAGGGATTCACCGTGGATTCAAAGGGACAGGACATACTTTTTAACAGTGAGATGAATCAGAAGGACCTTATGATCCAGATGCTTTCTGAACGGTTAGATGAAAAAGACGAAACCATCACAGAACTGAAGGAAACCATCAATGACCTGAAAGATACAATTGCCGGTCTCAGGGAAACACTGGATGAATTCCAGCGGAAACTCTTTGGTACAGGCAGTGAGAAGACAAAACAGGATAAGAAAACGGAAGAAACTGTGACAACAATCGTCAAAAGCCACAAACGGACAACACGCAAAGCGAAAGCGACACGTGAAGACCAGTATGGAAATCTTCCGATCCATAAGGAAGTCATCCCCCTGCTGGAAGAAGATAAGTATTGTCCTTATTGTAATTCCAAGATGGAGTATGTGACGGAAATGTTTGTCCGTGAAGAACTACGGATCACCCCGGCAAAGGTGGAACGAATCCACTATTATCAGGAGAAATGGCAGTGCCCGGAATGCAGAAAAGATGGTGACGGGACATTTGCTGAATCCAAGATACCTACAGCATTGATTCCACACAGCCCGGCTTCCCCATCCATGGTCGCATATGTTGCAATGGAAAAGATCGGCATGGCAATGCCTTACTATCGTCAGGAATTTCTGATGAACCAGCTGGGATTTACCCTGCCACGGGAAACCATGGCGAACTGGATCATTTATACGGCAGAAAACTATTTCTATCTGATCTATGATCGGCTGCATGAAGAACTTTTAAAGCGGGACCTGGTACATGCAGATGAGACAACATGTCAGGTGCTGCGGGAAAAGGGACGTACGGCGGAACAGACCTCTTATATGTGGTTATATACAACCGGAAATGATGGTCTTACACCGATTGTCCTTTATGATTACCAGCCAAGCCGGAAAGGATCCTGTGTGCAGGAATTTCTGGAAGGATTCCATGGAATGGTACAGTGTGACGGATATCAGGGTTACAACAGGCTTGAAGATGTCATACTGGTCTGCTGCCTTGCACATGCAAGACGTAAGTTCTTTGAAGCAGTCCCGGCAGCCAGACGTAAAAAGTTGAAACTTCTGGATGTTAACTCTGATGAAGCGATCGAGGATACCGGTATTCCGGATGAAGAGAAGCTGGAACAGCTGCTCCCGGCAGAAATTGGACTGCTGTATTGCAATAAGCTCTTCTACCTGGAGCGCACATTAAAAGAACTGGAGGCAGAAGAACGAAAACAACAAAGAACCGTTCTGGAACAGCCTGTATGGGAACCGTTCTGGAACTGGCTTGGCACACTGCATCCAACTGGCGGAAGCAAGCTTGGGAAAGCGGTGAACTATGCCCAAAATCATCATGATACCTTGATGAACTATATGATAGATGGCCGGTGTGAAATTTCAAACAACCGTGCGGAACGGAAAGCCAAAAGTTATGCCGTTGGGCGGAAAGCCTTCCTGTTCCATACATCAGAAGCAGGAGCTGGGGCAAGTGCGGTAATGTACAGCATTGTGGAAACAGCAAAAGCAAACAATCTGAATATTTTCCAATATCTCTATATGGTACTGCTGTATATGCCGGATTATATGAACTCGTCCGCAGGTATAGAACAGCTGATGCCATGGAGTGAATTTATCAAAGAGCAGTGTTCGGGGATCATTGATGTGGAATCCAATGTCCCGGAAAACAGAATTCCACTGCCATGTAGATAGCAGGGAAAACCTAAAGTAAATGACAAAACCTTTGCACAGGAGCAGGAACTGGCGGAGAAGCTAGAGCGACTTGCAGAGTTAAATGCGCTTCTTAATATGGACGAAAAAGGCGATAATGCGTTGGATATGGGAGATGATGAGCCGGACGACGAAAACGGAGAGCAGAGCGCACAGGCACAGGAGGGCGAGCCGGACAGGGCGGAAGATATACAGGCGGTGGCAGAGGAACCGTTAAAGCCTGTTGCAAGTTTCCTGATGTCGGAGCGTATCGCAGAGCATGACAAGGAACGGATGTTAGCAGACGGTTCCAGAGGGCGGGTATCCGTCAAGGAGAAACTTGCCGAGATGAAGCAGAAAATATTCGATCAGAAGATGCCGGAGAAACCAAAGACCAAGAGTCAGGAAGCAAGTTTATAAAGTTTTATGGAAAGAGCAGGTAGCAATCTATCTGCTTTTTTTCCTGTTATGTGGTTATCGTAAGCCAAGAAGATTAAGTGACGAGCAGAGGAAACAGGAAAGGTTACGGATAGAGAAAACAATTCAAGCGATAATAATCGGGAAATATAGAGCGAATATAGAGCTGATTTTGATAATTATTTCGGTTTCGTTCCATTTCAAAAGGGTTTCGTTCCATTTAAGAGAAAAAATATATTTTTTGCCGATAAAATAAATGACAGATTATATATAAGACTTGTCAGGATTAGAGGTGTGAAATTTATGGAGGTAGCAATCGTCGATGACGAAAAAAGTTATCAGGGAGCAGATAAAAAAATTGGCTGTAAAATATGAGCCAGACTGCAATGTTAAATACTATGAAACAGGAGAGGAGCTGTTGGCAGAGGGAAAAAAAAGTTTGATGTGTTATTCCTTGATATTCAGATGGAGGGCATGAATGGCATTGATACTGCCAGAGCCTTGAGGGAAAAACAGGAAGATATGGTGGTTATTTTTATTACCGGGGTAAAGGAATATGTGTTTGAAGCCTTTGATGTATCGGCGTTTCATTACCTGTTAAAGCCTGTAGAAGAAAAGAAGTTTTCGGAAGTTTTTGAACGGGCAAAAAGGAAGTGGAAAAGAGAACCACGCAGGGACAAAAAAACATTTTTATCAAAACCAGAAATCGGAGCTTTACCATTAACCATGACAATATCCTGTATATTGAAAACCGAGGAAAAAAAGTGGAAATACATACCAGTAATGAAATAATAGACACCTATGCTTCCATGAACGATCTGGAAAAGCAGTTAGGTGGAAACTTCTATCGCTGTCACAGGGGTATCTAGTAAATATGGCACATATCGCAGAATATGAAAATGACAGCATAAGCCTGAGTAATGGAGAGAACATATTCATGGCGAAGGAGCGTTATAACGAATTTGTGAAGGAGTATATGCGGTATCTGCGGAATGGAGGTACAGCCGGTGTATGATGTGATAAATGTATGTTTGGATGTAATCGTTGCTTTGGGGCAGGGGTATTGTCTGCAATACTTTTTGGGAAGTTTTCTGGAAGGCAGGGAGAAGGACAGACGCATAAACGGACTGCTGGTTATGGTTGTATATGGAGTGTTAAGATTGGGTATCAACTTTATCCTGCCAGCTGATAATGAGAGCATCAGAACGGTTGGAAAAATTACATTGATGTTTGTAATTATCGTCCTGCTGGCACTTCTGTTTTATAAAGGAGTTCAAGCAATAACTGCTTTCCTTGCAATAACTTTTATGGCAGTAAGTGAGATTACTTTTTTCCTGTCCTATATGCTGATGCAGATTGGTGGCAATCTGTTTGACCTCTGGGTATGGCTTCTAGAAAAAAGGCTATATTGCTGTTGATACTTTTGAATGGATTGTGCAGATATCTGCCACTTTTCTACAAATAATTTTTTATGGCATATTTCTTGTATTATTGTATTTCGCTTTAAGGAAGATTATCAGGAGTTTTAGTGATAAGGATTATAGGATACAAAGAACAGAGTTGTATTTTCTATTAGTACCGGGAACGGTTGGGTTACTGGTTTGTTTGCTTCTTAGAACGATTATGATAACAATAGAAAATGATATGCCGAAGCTATTATGTGACAGATACCCGATTTTAAGCATTATTGTTCCGGCAATTCTGATTTTGTCCCTGTTGTCTATTCTCTATGTGGTAAAGACATTTCAAAATATGATTGTATTGAACCGAGAGAAGAACAGCCGGATTATTTTGGAAAAGCAGATAGGCAGTATGCAGGAACACATGGAAGAAATGGAACACATTTATTCCGGCATACGCAGTATGAAGCATGATATGAAAAATACACTTTCCGTTATCATGCAGCTTGCAACCGGAAATGAAGAAACAGAAAATGCAGAATTGCAGGCTTATCTGTCTGAGCTGAATCGGACAATGGAACGCTTGGAATTTCAATTTAGAACAGGGAATACCGTTGTTGATACCCTGCTTAATATGAAGTATCACAGAAGCAGTAAGGACAATACCTGACATGCAGATGGATGCAGACAGGCTGCTGTTTCCGGATAACTTGCTCATTCAAAGCTATGACATAGGGATTATTTTGGGCAATGCACTGGACAATGCAATCGAAGCGTGCAGGAAGTTAAAGGGAAAAGAATCTGATGCAGAAACTTTTATCCGGCTATCTTCTTTCCAGAAAGGGAAGATGATTTTTATAGAAATAACAAACAGTTTTGACGGAAATGTAATACGAAAGCGGCAGTCTGAATTTCCGGCAACGGATAAGGCAGACAAGGAAGCGCATGGAATCGGTCTTGCCAATATCAAAAGTGTGGCGGAAAAGTATCATGGCGGCGTGGACTGGTCAGTAGATGGAAAGGTATTCATTTTGTCGGTGATGATGAAGGATGAAAGGAGAACAGAAAATGAGTATTAGTGGTGTAAATGGTATTGGCGCAACTGCCTACGCTTATATGAACAGCAGTATGAAAACAACAGGGGAAGGCAATTTTGCAAGTGAAGTACAAAAGGCAGAGGAAAGACAGAGCACAACATCAACTACCTCTGCATGGGCGGGGGATATGGTTATTTCGCAGCCACCAAATTATAGTGGCTTTACATATGATAGTTCTATTTCCAATAAGACCAAAGAGGAAATGACAATGGACGAATATAAGCAATGGGTTATGAATGAAATGTCTCAGATGCCTGTGAGCGGATGGTATCGTTCCACATGTGTTGGAGGTTCACTGATTATTACAGATGAAGCATTTGAAAAGATGAAAAGTGATCCAGAATGGGAAAATACTGTCATGAATATGGTAAGAAAGATGTATTCCACAAATGGCATAATGGGATCGAAAATGATTGGTTTTCAAGTCATTGGTGCTTCGCCGGAAGAATGCTATGGTGAAGGTATACCCGTAAAAAGTGACAGTAACTCGGATGACTTATCAGATGATGAAGAATCATGGTGGGAGAAACGCCATGAAGAATTTGAAGAAATTATAGCAGAACAAATAAAGGAGGCACAGGAAAAGGCGAGAGCACAAAAAAGAACTAGCATGGGCAAATTATTTAAACAGTCAGTTGGTTAGTCAGCAGAGATTACAAGGCTTTCTTATTGAGAGTGTGCAAAGTGGACAGGATAGAACAAATATATCAGCTTTTCAGCCGATGGGTGTGGCAGCCTACGAGGACACAATAAGTACATTTAGTAAGAGCGTGATAGAAAGTCAAAAGCTTTAAACGAGGAGGTTTAAAAGTATGGATATACAGGCACTTGGAATGCTGAGTAATATAACAGCAATTGTGCAAAAACAAAATGTGAATACTATTGAAGGTGATATAAATGTAGAAAAGGATTTTTACGGAACTCTTAGAGAACAGCAGATAAACTGTGTAAAAAAGATATATATAATAAATTTCATATTGATGTGGGAGCTGCAAATGGCTATTTTGAGTGTTATATTCCAAGTGATGTGCTATATAAAATGAATACAGATACAGCATTAAGACAAAAAGTTTATGATATGCTTGCAGATTATAGCAGCGATAAATTCAAACTAACGATGCAGACACTTAATCCGCCTGTAAAAAAATGTGTACACTGGTTTTTGATGATAATGGTGAGATAGTTGCCACATTAGAGCCAGATGTAGGTGGAGAGAAGGCGATTTCGGAGAGGTCAAAGAATACTGAAAAAGTAAGGATAATGAATGCGAGCGATATAAAATCCTTATTGCAAAACGATATGCAGGAGATGATTAAAAAATAGAAGTACAAGGAGTTATGGCAATGGAATATAAAAAGAAAAGTATTTATAAATAATGTAAAAGAGAATGTTTGGACTCATAACGAGAAAGCATAGGCAATTCTGACTGACAGAGGAATTGTAGAAGATAGAAAATAGCTTGACAGGAGGAATATTAAAATGGCTATTGGTGGAATTGGCACAACAGGTTATACAGTAGGATATGAAACAAGACGGATGGAAAGGAATACAGCAGGAAAAAGAATTTTGCAGAGGAGATAGAAAAAACTGTAAATGTTGATAATATAGCGGCATGTAACAAGACCTTTGAATTGCAGGGAGGCGGTGCAATATTATCAACCATTCATGTCCAAACAGGAGAATCTATAGGGATTTATTATGATGAAGAGGCTGGCGGCAATCATATGGTTGCAAAGGTAAAAGGAACAGATGGTTCGGAAAAGGAAATCAAGATTGATCCTGATGAGGTAGATCCATCAAATGCTTCTTATGTAGAAATGTTGGCATTGTCGGCACATTTAAAGCAGCAGGGAAAGATTGATAGTCCGGCAGGAGGAATTGTTACAATGACGATGGCAAAGCGTGCAGGAAGCCAATGCAAGGCAGGGAGAAATCTATGATAAGAGCAGTTTTTTAAGTGAAATGCAAAATACATTAGAGGATTGTCTGAAAAATGGTTTAATGGATACTTATATGCGATACATAAAAGAAGTTGGTATATATTCTGCTATGACAGGCAGAAGTGCATAGGCAATTCAGACTGACAGAGGAATTGCAGAAAGGTTGAAAAATCATGGATATACAGGCACTTGGAATATTAAGTAGTATTACAATGCAGGAAAATGTTAATGTGGTAAGAAATACAGGAAATGACTTTAGGGAAGTGTTTGAAAAAAATCACAGGTGGAGAATTAGCAAGAGAAATTGGTAATAGCTATAATGTAACATTAAATGTGGGTAGCATAGTAAGTTGTCAGCAGTTGCTTGATGAATATGATATGAGAGGTACAAATCATGTCATAATTTCCCCAGAAACATTATCAAAAATGGAGAGTGATCCAGCTTTGAAGAAGAGCGTGCTGAGTAAAATTGAAGAATTTTGCAGTTCTGAATCTCAGAAAGAAATACAAAGCTTTATCGCCGCCGGTAAAAAGCGCTGGAATGATAATATATCCGGACGGAAGCACACTTTATTGGCTGGAGGGTTATCCGAATGAAATAGGAAATGAAAAGGATAAAAAAATAGTAAATGAAATGTCGATAAGTGAATCGTTTCAAAAGTATAGTGATACAAATTATCAAGCAACAGAAAATAATTTGGAATCTATTATGCAGATTATGGCAACGGAATATAAAAGGAAGAGTATTTCATAAATATTGTAAAAAGAGAATGCTTGGACTCATAACGAGGAAGCATAGGCAATTCTGACTGACAGGGGATTGGCATAAAAGGATAATATTCAGAAAAAAAATTTATGATTTTAGGAAATAAGTTAATGCAGGATTTGTTTTACTGTAAAAAACAAAATATTTCAAAATAGGAGGGAAACAATGATTAATATAAAATCTTATTATGTGAATCCAAACAATAGAGTACTTACATCTAATATCAAGAATACAGAATTAAGGATAGAGAAGCTTTTAATCTGAAAACATCAGGAAGCAGTTTGGAAAAGCAGAACATTCTTGGAGTGACGTATGAAAAAGGTAAAGTCATAAATGCAAAAAACTATACATCCAAAGGCATTTTGTCTGGAAAAAAATTCTGCAAAACAGGTAATAGAAGCAATGAACCAGAGTGCGGATAAGGGCTTTGAGTTTTGGGTAGAGGAGATACCTTTTATCTTGGAAATGGTATGTCATGCAGTACGAAAGAATTGCAGACAGCAGTAAAGCGAATGATACCAAGAAAAAAGATGCTGAGCAGGCAGTAGAAAAATACGGAAGCAGTAAAGCGGAAAGTACAGCGGGCTATATGAGCAAATTGGAAAAACTTGCCCCAAGTGTGGAATTTGGGATTGGAAACACATTCATCAGCAAAAAGCGGAAAAACACTGACAATCAATCAAAAACTCTTGGAGAAAATGCAGGATGACCCCAACAAAGAAAAAGAAATGAAAGAAATAGATTCTATGTCGTGGGGATCGAATATTTCGGTACAAATAACGAATAGTGCATTTGAAAAAATGATGGTGGACAAAGAGTTTAAAAACAAAATGATGAACATCATCAGAGAGGATGCCCATGGCTCAAATATGATGTGTGGTGGAACTTTAATAAACATTGATGAAAATGGATATAAAGGTTATTCCTATATGCAGGATCATACAAAAGAGGCAGGAAGAGCGTTTGATGCACATTCCAAAGATAAAGACAGTTTTTATTCAAAAAAGTGTAAAAAAGATGAATTAAATGAACTTTGGGAGAGAGAGATTAAAAAACGCCAATATCAAGAAAAGGCTGACGAGTCGGACAGGGCAGAAGATATACAGGAGGTGGCTGATGAACCGTTAAAGCCTGTTGCAAGTTTTCTGATGTCGGAGCGTATCGCAGAGCATGACAAGGAGAGGATGTTAGCAGACGGTTCCAGAGGGTGGGTATCCGTTAAGGAGAAACTTGCCGAGATGAAGCAGAAAATTTCCGATCAGAAGATGCCGGAGAAACCAAAGACCAAGAGTCAGGAAGCAAGTTTATAAAGTTTTATGGAAAGAGCAGGTAGCAATCTATCTGCTTTTTCCTGTTATGTGGTTATCGTAAGCCGAGAAGGTTAAGTGACGAACAAAGGGAACAGGCAAGGTTACGGATGGAGAAAATCAATTCAGATGATAATTGTCGAGAAGATTAGAGTCCAGTCGCAACATTCAGAAGTCCAGTCACAACATTTCAGAATTAAAAGAAAGAAATCTGCCGATAAGATAAATGAACAATAGATGATGTTATCCATCAGAGAAGCAAGCAAATATTTATAAGTCAAATGGGAAACACAAAATTGGGTTTTATGAATGTCCCTAATGGTGATGTAATAGCATTTGATATGAAAGAGTGAAATAAATCCGTCTGTGGTATATCTTAGCCATGACGATGGTGAAGGACATGGATATATACTGGGTAAAGATTTTAATACTTATTTAGAACAATTGTTATTGGTAGGAGCATGTGGCAATGCGGATTGGCAGATGTTACCGTTTTGCTTGGATGCGCAATCAGGAATTGTATCAGATTGTGAAAATGCAAAGGGGTATCGAAAACTTATAGGGTTACAGATATAGTAAGAGACACGCCCAAATTTCAGGTTTCGTTCCATTCTGTAAAGAAAAATGAATAAATGTCGATAAATATTATGAGCTAAGTAACACAGTATTATACCAAAAGTGAAAACACAAGTGCTATACAATCTAAGGGACGATACGACAGTAAATATGAACATTTAACATCTACTGGGAATCAACTTATGAATTACGAGCCGGGGAGTGTGTTTAAACTTAATGGTAAAGAATATGTGTTGAGCGAGAACCATACATTGGATATTCCATACGGAGAAGATTTGTGGTGTTTGGAGTATCCGTCAAATTATAGGTTTGGAGAAAAGATTGATTAGGAAGGACTTAATATGCAGATAACAAGGGGCAATTATTCACAGTATGCCAACATGGTGCAGCAGATGTTTGGCAATAAGAAAAAATCCCAATAATCCGTTAGCTCAATGTGATTATGGAAATTTCGCACTGCGTTTCAAGCCGGTTGATATTCAATTCACAAAACCGAATTGGGATAATATTATGACGAATTTGGGCATGTCAATAAGACCTGCCCAAAACAAGCTGGTTTTACAGATTGCGTCCGATCAGACGCTCTTCAAAATAGATTTCCAGCTGGGAATGAATCTGTCCCCAGTCCTGCCGATGGCCAGTCCATTTTTTCGTGATATCCATAGTTGCCAGATACAGCATTTTCAAAAGGCTGTCATCCGACGGGAAAACCGTTTTGCTTTTAGTCACTTTCCGGAGCTGACGATTGAATCCTTCAATGGCATTTGTGGTGTAAATCAGGCGTCTTACTGCCTCCGGATATTTGAAATAAGTGGACAGGGTTGCCCAGTTATCATGCCAGGATTTATAGATTTTCGGGTACTTGGAATCCCATTTATCTTTAAACAATTCTAACTCATTTAAAGCTGTTTCTTCTGTTGGAGCTGCATATACAAGCTTCAGATCAGCCATTAGTGGTTTGATGTCTTTGTATGAAACAAACTTCGTTGAATTACGGATCTGATGAATAATACACTGCTGGATTTCTGTTTTTGGATAAACAGCTTCAATTGCCTGTGGAAATCCATTTAGTCCATCCACACATGCTATCAGGATATCTTCAACTCCGCGGTTCTTTAGTCCATTCATGATGGAGAGCCAGAACTTGGCGCTTTCGTTTTCTCCAACATACATACCAAGAACGTCCTTTTTTCCGTTCATATCGATGCCAAGAGCAATATAGACTGCACGTTTTACAATACGTCCTTCACTTCGGACATGATAGTGGATAGCATCCATAAATACGACAGCGTACACTTCTTCCAACGGACGTTCCTGCCATTCTTTTACAATTGGAAGGATTTTATCCGTAATCCGGCTGATGGTACTGTCAGAAATATCAATATCATACAGTTCCCGCATGTGAGATTCGATATCTCCGGTAGTCATTCCCTTTGCATACATGGAAAGGATTTTTTCTTCCATGTCCTGAGTCACAGTATTCTGATATTTTTTGATTAGCTGAGGCTCATACTCACCGTTACGATCTCTTGGAATAGCTACATCCATATCTCCATAGCTTGTGTGCATAGTTTTGCTGTTTTGATAATGAAAGTGTGGGAGAGAAAATGAACAAAAGAAGATACAGCAATCGTAGAAGAAAGAATATTTTACGAGTATTCATTTTTTTAATGACTATCATAATAATCGTTGTAATGTGGAGAACAATAAAAATCGATGTGCAGGTTGGAGAATTAACATTACCGAAAATTTTGCAGTCAGAAAAGTCCTTTGCAGACACTTCGGGTGAATGGAATCTTATTTTGGTCGATCGAAATCATTATATTCCAAATAATTATCAAGTAGAATTGACAGAATTATCGAATGGTAAAAAAGTAGATTCACGGATTTATCCAGAATTACAACAAATGTTTAATGATGCAAGAGCTGAGGGGCTGGCACTGTTTGTTAGAGAAGGATATCGAACAACAGAAGAACAACAAAAAATTATGGACGAGAAAATCAATGAATATGAAAAACAAGGATATTCTGCGAAAGAAGCAAAAAAAAGAGCCGAGAAATATGTTGCAATTCCCGATACAAGCGAACACCAATTAGGACTGAGTGTTGATATTAATGCGGATACCGACAAA
>VOFB01003576.1_pt1 | contig 12525 bp, 17 predicted proteins | sample 5384141 | NCBI WGS metagenome assembly VOFB01 (sample SAMN12384721, study PRJNA508395) | human gut metagenome | isolation source: healthy gut A | host: Homo sapiens | reverse complement strand
ACGGCTCCCCGAATGCGTTCGGTATCGAACGGAATTTCTCCGGCGGGATATGCGACAGCAGCAGCACAAATTCATCGCCGCCGTAGCGGACGAGTGTGTGTCCGCTGTGTTGACGCGCGAGAGAATGACGTTCGCAACGTGCCGCAGCACCGCGTCGCCCGCAAGGTGGCCGTATTCGTCGTTGATCTTCTTAAGGTGGTCAATGTCGATCACCGCCAGCGCCTCCGCCTTTTCCAGCTCGGGCTGCTGGTCCTCGAGGTAGCGGCGCCCGTATGCGCCCGTCACCGGGTCCAGATAAAAATCCTCTCCGTGCGAGGCATCCAGCCGGAACTGCCGTCCGCCGCTCGTCACCCAAACGCTGTCGCTGAGCCTGCTGCCCAGCTCGAGCACGCACTGCGTCCGTCCACGACCAGATAGCGCGAAATCAGCTGATACGCGCACTCGTCGGTAAAGCTCCAGCCTGCTCATGCGCGTCTTTTCCTCCATGCAGCGGCGGGAAATGCATCTGCTACATCGCTTTCCGTGGTTACACCGGAAAGCACGGCAGGACGCGGTCCGAGAACGTGCCGTCCGTATTCAGCTGCAGGATTTCGCTCCTTTTCGGATCAACCAGCCGCACCACATCAAAAATGCGGCTCATGCCCTGCATTGAATCCGCAAGCTGCCTGCCGGTGACAGCGCCGGAATCCGGCAGCTGCATCTCCGGCAGCATGACATCGGTCTGCGGCTCGCGGAACTGACCGACAGCGCCGAGATACCGCGGCTTGGCGTCACTCGACCAGAGCGCACGAGCCGCGAGCATGTACTCGTGTTCCCAGCCGTTCTCCGGAAACCGCAGGGTGATCGGCATGCTGACATCCGGAGCATCCCGCGTGGTAACATACAGCGCGTTTTCCAGGCGGTGAAGGTCATCCTTGCTGAATATCGTGAATTTTTTCCGTATCCGCCGCATCATACAGGCGGCTGGTAAACGGCAGCGTATCCGTGTGGTCCGTCACAGAGATGGTGCGCGTTGCCGTATCATAGTCGAACTGAATGCCGCAGGACTGCTTGGCAAAGAACTCGGTCTTGATGCGCTCGGTCTCGAGCGCCTGAATCGAAAGACAATAGACAAAAGACCTCCCCGTGTAGGATAATAGAACTACACGAGGAGGTTTTGCTATGTCCAGAAAGTATACCAAAATCAAAGAATTAGAACCACAGATACTCGCAATGCGAGCAGAAGGAAAAACATGCAGAGAAATAGCAAAGTCATTGGGGCTTGAAAAGAAGCAAATCGTAAATTGGGTCACACGGCACAATCATGAGCAAGCCCGAAAAGAAGCTGGAATCCTTCCGAAGAAGAAAGGCCGGCCTCGGAAAAATGCGGAGCCAACCAGCCCGGAGGAAATCGTCAGGGAACAGGCCTACGAGATCAAACAATTAAAAATGGAGAACGAACTGCTGCGGAATTTTCTGCAATCCGTAGGAAGGAAGTGAAGCCGAATTTTAAATATGCAGTCATTCACCGCCATTGCGAAAGATATCCTATAAAAGAAATGTGCTGTTTCTTTGAGGTTTCAAGAAGCGGATATTATAAGTATCTAAAACACATTGAACATCCGGCCAAGGACTTTAAACTTGCGGAAAAGATTCGAGCAAAGCAGGAAACTTGCAGGAGAACGTATGGTTATCGCCGGATGAAACTCTGGCTGGACAGTGAAGGAATTGCCAAAAATCCGAAGACAGTTTTACGGATCATGCATAAATATGGTCTTTTAAGCGAGGTTCGCCGCAGAAAGAAGTGGCAAAAGATGGGTGATGATAAACATAGATACGACAATTTGCTGAACCGTGAGTTTAATGCTGACTATCCGAACCAGAAGTGGGTCACGGATATTTCGTATATTCAGACCAAAGAAGGAGTTCTCTATTTGTCCATGATTCGTGACTTGTATGACAGAAGCATTGTTGCTTACAAGACTGATACCAGCCAGACAGTCAATCTTGTATTGGAAACCATTCATCTTGCGATGAAGTCTGTAAAAACAAAAAGTCGCCGGGAGTTGCAGCTCCACAGCGACCAGGGGTTCCAATACACTTCGCAAGCATATTTCAACCTGACTAAAGAATACGGCATTACTCCGTCCATGTCAAGGCGTGGAAATTGCTATGACAATGCTTTGGCTGAAAATTTCTTTGGAATCCTCAAAGCAGAGTGTATCTACCGACACAAGCCGGAAACTTTTGAGGAAGCCAACAAGATGATTGACGATTACATCTACTTCTATAACCACGAACGCATCCAACTAAAAACAGGACTGCCTCCGCTTTCGCTTCGTCAGTCCTGTTGAGGTTTACCCTACATGGGTCTCGCCTGTCCGGTGTAAACATGCGGTGTATCAATATGCAAAGGGCAAGCCCGATTCCGCAGGAATCAGCACCGCCGCCAGTGTCCACTTTGCGCTGCGCGTCTCCCGCAGGATGGTAAAGGCAGGTCGTCGAGCACGGCGCGTGCGCCACAGTGAGCACCCAGTGTGCAGAGCGCGGTCTGCACCGTCCAGCCGTTTGCCAGCAGCAGCGCGCGCGGAAGGAGGCAAAGTCCACGCCGGAGGCGATCGTGCCGGATGAAGGTAGCCCATCACGATGAGCGGCATGACCAGCTCATTCGCCGGAAAGCCGAGGATAAACGCAAAAAGCAGTATCACGCCGTCTATCCCGAACACCCGCGCTGCCGGGTCTAAAAAATGCCGTGATGTGCGACAGGATAGCTGTATTCTCTATCTGCACATTGGCAGAATCCAGATGAGCACGCCCGCCGGAGCCGCCACGGCGGCGGCTCTCGCAAACGAACAGCGTCCGGTCGCGCACGCTGCGCACGATAACGCGCCCAATCTGCGGCATGCGGTACGGCGGCAGTTCGAGCGCAAACGACACCGCCTCTCCGCGCAAAACCGTTGCCGAGAATGCGCGACACGAGCAGCGTCAAGCCAACACTTGCCGCGATGACGCCGGTCAGCAGCAGCGCGCCGCCTGCCGCGCTGCCCGCGAAGAACACCGAGCACAGGAAAATAAGCAGCGGAAACCGTCCGTTGCACGGCGCAAAAAGCTGTTGGTGAGGATGGCAATCAGCCGCTCGCGCGGCGAGTCGATGATGCGGCAGCCTGTGACGCCGCAGGCGTTGCACCCGGAAACCCATGCACATGGTCAGGCTCTGCTTGCCGCTCGCTCTCGCGCACTGGAAGGCGTGGTCAAGCTGAAACGCCACGCGCGGCAGATAGCCCACGTCCTCGAGCAGCGTGAAGAGCGGGAAGAAGATCGCCATCGGCGGCAGCATGACCGAGACCACGGTTGCCAGTACGCGCCACAGACCGTCGGTCAGCATCGAGACGAAAACGGCGGCAGTCCCAGCTTCGCAAGCGCACCAGCAAACGGTGTGCCGAGTGCCAGAAGATGCGTGCTCAGCCACTCGCTCGGCACGTTTGCGCCGAATAGAGTGATGTAAAACACGCCTGCGAGCAGCAAAAAGCATGAGCAACGCCGAGCCTCCGGCTGAGGATAACATCGTCCGCTCGGTCATCCCGTGCGCAGGCGCATTCCGGCTGTCTGACGCACGTCAGCGCGATCTCCCTCCGCGCGGAGTGCCGCCCGCTGCGGTTGCAATATCGTCCCTCTGTTCCTCCGTCAAATCCTCGTCCATCGCCGGATAGCGGATGGCGGTCGGGTGCGTTTCATTTTCGCCTGCCGCCGCTCGGCGTATCGCGGCTTCGAGCTCGTGCAGACCCTTTCCCTGCCGTGCGGCGCACGGTATCACCAGTATGCCAAGCTCCCGCTCGAGCGCGGCAACATCAATCTCAATGCCCTTTTTCGCGGCTTCATCCATGAGATTCAGGCACAGAATGGCGCTTTTCTGTACCTCCAATACCTGCAAAGCGAGGATGAGGCTGCGCTCAGACAGCCCGCATCCGCCACGAGCACCACCGCGCACGCCTGACCCGAAACCAGAAATTCCCGCGCGGCACGCTCCTCCTCCGAGTGCGCCCGCAGCGAGTAAGTACCCGGCAGGTCGGTCAGCGTCAGACCGCCGCCGCGCAGCCTGCCCTCGGCGCACGCGACTGTTTTTCCGCTCCAGTTGCCGGTGTGCTGACGGCTGCCGGTCAGGGCGTTGAACACGGTCGATTTGCCGACGTTCGGGTTGCCCGCCAGCGCCACGGTGCGCCTCATGGCTGCACCTCGATTTGAGCGGCATCGCATTTACGCAGGGCAACCACTGCGCCGCGTATCCGGTACGCGATCAGGTCACCAGGCGCACGCCGCACACAGGTTACGCGTGCCCGGCACTAACCCTAAATCCTGCACGCGCCGCCAGCATGCCGCCGCTGAGATGCAGCGCTGCGACCCGCGCCTGCTGTCCGTCCCGCAGCGCCGACAGCGAAATATTTGCCGAATCTGCCATCCAATCAGCCCCTTATCCATAATTTCTGCTTACAGACTATGCACTTTTGCGAAATTTGGTGCTACTCTGCCCTGCCTGCACATATAGTAAGGCAGACCCCAAAGGAGGCTCGGCTGCATATGAAAACAAGCGAATCCCTATCTGCCTGAGGGCAGCTACATGGTACAGCCTGCGGTTCGGCAGGCATTTTCAACGCTCGGCGCACTGCGGCAGGCGCAGGAGGAGGACGCATTCTGGAAGCCGTCGCACAGCGGTGCACCGCCGCGCACGACCTGCTGTTCGACCTCGGCATCGCGCAGGGCATCCTGCCGCGCGTGTCCTGCGCGCGCTCGGCGTGGCGGAGGGCGACACGCGCGAGATTGCCATCCTGTCACGTGTAGGCAAGCCCACCTGCTTCGTCGTCACCGATATCGACGAGAGCACGGACCCGCCCACGGCATGGCTGTCGCGCACCATCGTTCAGCAGAAGGCGCAGGACCGGCTGCTCGATTCCCTCCGTCCGGGTGACGTGATTCCGGCGCGTGTAACGCATCTGGAGCCGTTCGGCGCGTTCGTGGACGCAGGCTGCGGCGTGCCGTCGCTCATCGGCATCGAAAATCTGTCCGTGTCGCGCATCTGCCACCCGGGCGACCGATTGACCGTCGGGCAGTCCATTCTGGCGGCTGTCCGCACCGTGGAGCCGGAAAACCGGCGCATTTCGCTCACCACCGCGAGCTGCTCGGCACCTGGGCGCAGAACGCGGCGCTGTTCCGTCCGTCGGTGAGACCGTGCGCGGCGTTGTCCGCTCCATCGAGCCGTACGGCGTGTTCATCGAGCTTACGCCCAACCTGTCCGGCCTCGCGGAGCCGCGCGCAGACCTGCGGCCCGGCATGGCGGTATCCGTGTACATCAAGTCCATCCTGCCGCAGCGGATGAAGGTAAAGCTGACCGTCATCGACGTTCTCGCGCCGTATGACGCACCGACACCGCCACGGTATTTCATCACGGACGGACATATTGATGAGTGGACCTATACGCCGGTTGGATGCGATAAAAAGCCGGTTAAAACCGTTTTCGAGTGAACAGCGAAAAAAAATGGAGAATGAAACCGTCACGTTCATTCTCCATTTTCCATTATTTCTGATTTTTCACTCTATCCCAGTACGCTTTCGCGGCCTGTTCGGTCTTATTCGGTCCGTATTCGTAGTATTGTGCGCCGCGCAGCTCCTCGGGCAGATACTCCTGCTGCACCCAGTGATTCGGATACATATGCGGATACTGATACGTCAGTCCGCGGCCTAATTTCTTTGCGCCGCCGTAATGCGCATCCTTAAGGTGCGCCGGAATATCGCCTGCCCTGCCCGCCCGAATGTCGGCAATGGCGGCATCAATGCCGTTGATGGCACTGTTGGACTTGGGCGCGGTCGCCATCAAAATGATCGCCTCCGCGAGCGGAATCCGCGCCTCGGGCAATCCCAGCTGGAACGCGCTGTCCACGCACGCCTTGACGATGGCGGCGCACTGCGGGTACGCCAAACCGATATCCTCACTCGCAATGACAAGCATACGCCGCGCCGCGCCGAGATCATATCGCCTGCCTCGAGCAGCCGCGCGAGATAATGCAGCGCCGCGTCCGGGTCGGAGCCGCGCACGGACTTCTGCAGCGCCGAGAGGATGTCGTAATGGCTGTCACCGTCGCGGTCGTAGCGCATATTCGAGCGCTGCGCCGCCTGCTGCGCGTCCGCGAGCGTGATGCCGTCCGCCCCCGCACCGGAGACGAGCAGCTCGACCGCGCCGAGCGCCTTTCGCACGTCGCCGCCGACCGCCTGCGCGATGTAATCTGCCACGCCGTCCTCGACCGGCTTTGCGTCCTCGCCCATCGCAAGTTTCAACGCACGTTCCACTGCACGGCGCATATCGGCAGCCTCGACCGGCTTGAACTCGAATACCGTGCAGCGGCTTAAAATCGCGTTGTAGACGTAGAAATACGGGTTTTCCGTCGTGGAGGCGATGAGGGTGATCTTGCCGTTTTCGATGTATTCGAGCAGGGTCTGCTGTTGCTTTTTGTTGAAATACTGGATCTCGTCAAGGTACACAAGCGCACCGTTCGGCGCAAGGAAGGTGTCCAGCTCGTCAATGATCGCCTTGATGTCGGCAATGCCCGCCGTGGTGGCGTTCAGGTGGTATAACTTGCGGTCGGTCTGCTGCGCGATGATGGACGCGACCGTGGTCTTGCCCACGCCGGACGGCCCGTAAAATATCAGGTTCGGGATGCTGCCGCTTTCAATGACGCGGCGCAAAAGGCCGTTTTCGCCCAGTAAATGCCGCTGCCCGACCACATCGTCCAAAGTCTTCGGACGGATTTTGTCTGCTAAAGGTTGGTACATAATTTCACCTTAACCATTTTTTCGTAGGGCGTGACAAGGTGAATTGCCCTGCAGGGCAAGAGATGGTCCTCTGGAGGACGACCTCGGCACGCCGTTGTAAACCATCTGCATACCGTTCAATGCGGCGCGCCGAGTCGTCGCGCCCTACGATTATCGTTCATATGTTATGAATTATATCATAAATTTTCGTTATCGACAAACCCTCTTGACTTTATCGCTTTATTATGGTAAACTATCCCCATCAAAGAAAACGAACACAGGAGGTCTTCCCATGGACAAGCCTTTTTTCTCGATAAGCTGCGCAAGATCGACCCGTATGTGCCGGGCGAGCAGCCGAAAACCGCCGATATCATCAAGCTGAACGCCAACGAAAACCCGTACCCGCCCGCTCCAGGCGTGACCGAGGTTCTGCGCACATTTGACACCACAAAACTCGCAATTTACCCGGATGCGAACGCAAAAGCACTCAAAACCGCTATCGCAGAGCGGTTTGACCTGCAGCCGTCGCAGGTATTCCTCGGCAACGGCTCGATGATGTGCTCGCGCTGGCGTTCCAGTCGTTCTTCTGCTCGGACAAGCCCATTCTCTATCCGGACATCACCTACTCGTTCTATCCGGTCTGGTGCGATCTGTTCCGCATTCCGTACGAAAATATGCCGCTTGACGAGGATTTCTGCGTCAATGTGCGTGATTACGACAAGCCGAACGGCGGTATCGTCCTGCCGAACCCGAACGCGCCGACCGGCCGCGGCGTAATGCTCGAGTTTCTCGAGGATCTGCTGCAGCACAATCAGGACTGCGTTGTCATCATCGACGAGGCGTATGTGGACTTCGGCGCGCAGAGCGCGGTTCCGCTGCTCGACAAGTACGAAAACCTGCTCATCGTGCAGACAACCAGCAAGTCGCGCTCGCTCGCGGGCATGCGCATCGGCTATGCGCTCGGCTCGGAGACGCTGATTTCCACGCTCGAGGCGGTTAAAAACTCGTACAACTCGTACACGATGGACGCCATCGCACTCGCTGTCGGTGAGGCATCCATCCGCGACGAGGACTATTTCCAGCAGACCTGCCGCAAGGTCAGCACCACCCGCGACCGCTCGGCGGAGGCGCTGCGGACGCTCGGCTTTACCGTGCTGCCGTCGCTGACAAACTTCCTGTTTGTCACCCATCCGAACAAGAAAGCGCCGGATATCTTCGCCGCCCTGCGCGAAAAGGGTATCTTTATCCGCTATTTCAAGCTGCCGCGCATTGATAATTACCTGCGTATCACCGTCGGCACAGATGAGCAGATGGATAAGCTGATTGCAGCACTCAAGGAAATTCTTTGAATAATTGAGACACCCACCGCAGCGGGCGGCTCTTAGCGAGTCGAAATTGAAAATGGAGAACTGCACTATCCTTGCGCGAGTTCTCCATTTTTCATTTTTTATGGTGCAGACCGGCAGCAAACGCTATCCCGCAGGGGGCGCACAGTGTGCTCCCACGCAGCGCCGCTTGCATATCGTTTGATTCGGGCGAACACTGTTCGCCCCTACGGTTTTGCATATTCCAACCGTTTGATAACGAAAAATCCCTCTCAACGAGAGGGATTTTTGACTATTCACTCGGCATATCGTACTTTCTTGCCCGTTCGCTGTCCGCGACACCCTTAGTTGTCGGGTCATTGACGGCGTTCCACACGCTCGACAGCACAAGGAACAGGCAATACGGATTGCGCACCGCATTGCAGAGCAGCGCGCCGACGCTCTCCCAGGTGGTGAGGTCAGCGGCGGTCAGACCGGCATACGCCAGCACCGCGGCGAATGCACTCACGACGATCTGCACCCAGAATACCGGATTTCTAAGCCGCACCTTCCAGTTCACTCGACTTCCTCCTTTTCTAAATCACTGATGCGGTGGTTAGCCACGCGGACACGCTCGTCCAGCAGCGCGACTGCCTGCTCCAGCTTGAAGGTTCGGGTGATGAGGTTATTGTGCTTTTCGACCTTCTTTTCAAGCTGCTCGATGCGGTAATTGACCAGCTTGCCGGAGACGATAATGCCGCCGGCCGTGCCCGCCAGCGTCCCCAGCAGGCTCAGTCCCGCAATGATGATCTCAGCTGACACGTTTTCACCTCCTTGCTTCGCATAAGTGCCTGCACCCATACGCCGTTCGGCGGCGAAAATTGACCACGAATTGTCAACTCGGTCGAAATTTTTTTATTTTTCTTTGAGCGCACCCTTCTTGATATTCGCCTGCAGAATGTTATCCGTCAGCTTATACAGGTACGCCGAGCCTTTCTCCGTGCGGCTCTGGCGGCCGTAGACCTGCTTGGCGGTCACATCGTGGTCGGCCCAGTCGCTGCCGCCGTTGCTGTTGTTGAGCAGAAGCGGCTGCAGATTGTCCATCGCGTGGGCAAAGTGCGCCTCGGCGGTCTCGTCGGCCTCAAATTCGTCAAAACAGCCATCAGCCCGCGTTTCTGGTCGTCCGGCAGGAGCGAATAAATGCGCTGCTTTGCCGCGTCCTCGCGCGCCTTCTGCGTCTTCAGACCGTCGGCGTCGTAGGCGTAGGTGTCGCCTGCGTCAATCTCCACCACATCGTGCAGCAGGCACATGAGCATGACCCGCGCCACATCCACCGGCTCGTTGGAATATTCCTGCAGCAGGTACGCCATGACAGCCATGTGCCATGCGTGCTCGGCATCGTTCTCGCGGCGGCCGTGGCCGGAGAGATGCGTCTGCCGGAAAATATTCTTCTCCTTGTCGATCTCGAGAATGAAATTCAGCTGTTTCTGCAGCCGTTCGTCCATAAATCCATCTTCCTTTCGATATGAAAAAACGGGTATAGCCTGCGCCATACCCGCCGAATTATTTATCTTTGAGGAGCGTATTCAGCTCTTCCATAAAGGTGTTGATGTCCTTAAACTGGCGGTAGACCGAAGCAAACCGCACATACGCGACCTCATCAACCTTACGCAGCTGCTCCATAACAAGCTCACCGATGACCTTGCTGGAGACCTCGCTTTCAAGCGAGCCGAACAGCTTCTGCTCGACGTAATCGACGATCTGTTCCAACTGCATCAGCGAAACCGGGCGTTTCTCGCACGCCTTCACCAGACCGTTGAGCAGCTTCTGGCGGTCGTACGCCTGCCGCGTGCCATCGCGCTTGATCAGCATAAGCGGCATGCGCTCCACCGTCTCGTAGGTGGTAAAGCGTTTTCCGCAGTGGAGACATTCACGCCGGCGGCGGATGCTGGTACCCTCGTCCGTCGGACGGGAGTCCACGACCTTGCTGTCTTCAAAGCTGCAAAATGGGCACTTCATCGTACTTCCCCTTGTGAACACCGCTTCACGCGCGTGGTTTGGTATCTGTCTGCTGTTATTATACTACGCGGGGTGCTGTTAAAGTCAATTTTTATTGTGATAAAGCGGTTTTCCTGCCCCTGCACTGCCCGGCTCCGGGCGGCTTCTTTTCTGCACCGGCTGACCGGGGCACACGAACTGCCGCAGGCGGGTTCGCCCCTAACGGGCAGCTCCTTTTCTGCATCGGCTGAGCGGGGCACGCGAACTGCGTCAGGCGTGTTCGCCCCTGACGGGCGGCTTTTTCTGAACCGGCTGACCGGGGGATTCGCCGTCTGCCCCTGGACGGGCGGAAGGAACCTCAGCCGGGGATTCGCCGTCTGCGGACGGCAGGAACGCCCCCGCGGCGCGGCGGGGCAAAAAGGAAGGGACACCTGCGGTTTCCCTTCCTCTTTGAACTCCTACCTTTCCCTTGCTTCCTAATCTGGAGCAGATTACCGACATGTGACCGCTTCGAAAAAGGGAACGGCAGAGGATTTTTTATTCCGTAGGGGAACACCTTGTCCCATTCGAAACCTTACGCAGTGCCGGATATCGTTCTGCTACACATACGGGCTACTCTGCACAGGCGCAACATAACAGTGTTGCGCAACTTGTTAGTCTGGAGTTTACGGACAGCACCTGCGAATTAGGCGTTTGGTACAATTTAAATTCGTAGGTGCTGTCTATAATAACGCGCTAACGAATTGCGCGACACGGGTATGTCGCGCCTGCGAAGATAAAACCGGTCTGTGTAGCAGTACGCTGTATGTGAACTGCGAATAGGTGGAAAAGACACGCTGCGGTAAAAAAACTGCCGTTCCCCCCAGACCCTTTCGCAGCGGTCACATGTCGGCAATCAAGGGAAAGGGTGATTCACAAGAGGGTGGAAACCGCAGGTGTCTACCCTCCCGCCGCGGCGTCAGCGCACGGCGCGAGAGCGAAAAGACCGCCGCCCGCGGCAGTTCGGTTCCAGTCCCCCGCTCAGCCGGTGCTGAAAAAGGCTGCCGCCCGGATAGGGCGAACACGCCTGCGGCAGTTCGAGTACCCCGCTCAGTCGGTGCAGAGAAAAAGGCTGCCGCCTGTCAGGGCGAACCCGCCCACGCGGTTCGTGTTCCCCTGCGCCGATAAACGGACGCAAAAAAGGCACCCGAACGGGTGCCTTTTTCGATAGTCGTTAGATCTTGCGGCGGCGGCGGAACTTCTTACGGAAGAAGCCCCACAGACCGGTAGACAGCATAACGGACGACCAGCCGCCGGCCAGGATACCGACGATCAGCGGCAGAGTGAACTGCTTGAGCGACGGAACACCGAGGATGTATACCATGCCGATGGTGAACAGCGTGGTAAGCGTGGTGTTGATGGTACGGCCCATGGTCTGCCAGATGCTCTTCGCCGATGACCTCGAACGGCTCCTTGCGCGCGGTGCGCAGGTTCTCACGAACGCGGTCGAATACGATGATGGACGCGTTGATCGAGTAGCCGAGGATGGTCAGTGCAGCAGCGATGAAGTTGCTGTCGAGCGGAATCTGCAGCAGAACGTAAACGCTCAGCATAACGAGCAGGTCGTGAACCAGGCAGCAGATCGCAGCCAGACCACTGGTCAGCTCGAAGCGGAAGGTGATGTACACCAGCATCAGCAGGGATTGCAAGGATCGAGCAGATGAATGCCGAACGCTGCAGGTCGCTGCCGACAGAAGCGGATACGTCGTTGTTGTTGAGGATATCGGTATCGGCAAGGCTGTACTTCTCCAGCATCTTGTCGATCACGGCAGCACGCTGCTCGGAATCGATCGAGGTGGAACGGATCAGCACGTCCTCGTTGCCGTCACCGGAGGAGGTTACAGAGGATGCGTCCACACCGGTTGCGTCCTTGAACAGATCGCTGACCTCGGTCTGGATATCCTGCGTAACGGCGGTATGCATGTTGAACTCCATCTCGGTACCGCCGGCAAAGTCGATGCTCAGGTTGAACAGGTTCTTGCCAAACGGCAGCAGGATCAGCGCAACAAGGCCGGTTACGATCAGTACGGCAGAGATACCGCTGAAGATCTTGAAGTTCTTGAGGATCGGGAAATGCTTCTTCTCTTCCTTGCGCTCGCGCAGGCCGTAAGCCTTCGGATTGCGGATGTGGAAATCCACCATGCGGTTGAGCAGGAAGTGCGTGATGGTCAGCGCGGTGAACATGGACACGATAACACCGATGCCCAGCGTGGTAGCGAAAGCCGACGATCGTGCCGGTGCCAAGGAAGAACAGCACGCCGCACGCGATCAGGGTGGTGATGTTGGAGTCCAGAATTGCGGTGAACGCACGCTTGAAGCCGGAGTCAATGGCGCTCTTGACGGTCTTGCCGGCAGCCATTTCCTCCTTTGATACGCTCGAAGATAATGACGTTTGCGTCAACCG
>VOFB01001540.1_pt1 | contig 12533 bp, 12 predicted proteins | sample 5384141 | NCBI WGS metagenome assembly VOFB01 (sample SAMN12384721, study PRJNA508395) | human gut metagenome | isolation source: healthy gut A | host: Homo sapiens | reverse complement strand
AGAAACCGCGTTGTAGATATCTACAACGCGGTTTTCATTCGTTTTGTCATACATTTGTCATACGGGGAGGACGGATGATGCTTTTGAAGCAGTTTGCACCTACATCATGAATCGCTCCAACTTGTCTTTCCAACGCCGCCAGTCGGGCATCTCGGTTTCGAGCAGGGTAAAGAAGGCCGCGGTATGGTCGGGATGCAGCAGATGACACATCTCATGCGTAATAACATATTCAATGCAGGGACGCGGCGCCTTGATGAGTTCCGTATTCAGAATGATTTTCCCCTTGGGGTGCAGCTGCCCCAACGGTTTTCCATCTCCTGGACATAGAGTGAGGTTGGCGCAACTCCGTACCGTGCAAATCGGGAAATGATTGGCTCCGCATACTCGGCAAACTTGAGTTTGGCGTGTTCGCGGTACCAGGATCTCATCAACTCCCGGGCCCTGTCCGGAGAGGTGCATACCACTTCGAAGCAGCGCCCCTTGTAGCGGACGCTGTTGGTTTTGCCTTCCGAAACCCGGAGCAGGAACTGCTTTCCCAGATAGTAGTGCGACTCTCCGCTGACATACCGTTTTTCCGGACTCCGAATCCCGAAATCCGTGAAATAGGCCTGCTGCCGAAGAATCCACGGCGCCCGTTTGTGGAGTTTCTGCTCGATAACCTCTTCCGACGTCCCTTCCGGAGCCAGCAGAACGACCTCGCCGGATGGATATACCTTTTGATTCCGAGTGTCCGGCGGGCGGAAAAGAGCACGCTGTAGGAATCGTCTCTTTCCCGTAGACGAATATCTGTTGCATCACCGGAACCATTTTTGAGCCACGTCGACCGCCCGGTCGATGATGGCATCCATGTCGTCGAAGGTCATCGACAGATCATATTTGCGTTTGACCTCGTCAATCAGATAGTCCTCGATGTCGAGCTTCATCATGCCGACCAGCCGGTCCTTGAGCGGCCAGTCGACAATGAGCGTCCCCTTCTCGAAGATGTGCTGACGAATGATGGCGTCGATCCGGTTGGCCGTGTCGAGTGCGATTTGCGTCAGGTCGAGCCCCTGTTCGGGTTTTATGACTGACTTGTAGACCTCCAGGCTCAATCCGAAGTAGGCCCGCGCGGCATTGTTATCCTTCAGCACGTCGGGAATCTCGCTGTCGGTATGATTCAGCACCTTGTTCATCAGGTCTGTCGCCTGAGTCAGATACTCCGCCTCGTCGATTCGCCCCTGTTCGTACTGCGAGATGGTCTCCTTGAGCATCTGCGAGAACTTCTTGTAGAAGGCCGGGTCGGTATCCATGTTCTCGGTGATGTACTTGGCCGTTCGCGAGGCAATCGTGTCGGCCTTGGCCGCTTTCCCGGAGATCTTCTCCACCTCTTCGGCGAATCGCTCCTTTGTCGAAGATGTTCACCAGGTCGGTGATGACCTGCACCTCGCCGCTCTCGATGTGCGTGTCGATCAGCTTTTGAATCTGCCCTTCGTATTGCTTGTAGTCCACCGTGTCGGAGTAGCGCTCCTGCACGGCATTACGAAGCTTCATGAAGAAGGCCAGATCGTGCTTGTACCGTTCGACCTCTTCTTGAGGCGTGTTTTGGTGGAATACGATGGACGAAAGCGCCACCTTCAGCGTCCGGGCAAAGGCCCGCAGCTTTTCGTAGAAGAGCGAGCGCCGGTCCTCCTCGCGCAGGACATTGCCGAAGGCCTCGAAGTCGGTCGTGTTGCGCACCTCCCTTGAAGAGGTCCCACAACTCGGCATGCTTTTTGGGGCAGCTTGGCCACCTCCTCCGAAATGTCCGTATAGGTTCCCTCCAGACCCTCCTTGTCGAAATCGGTGTAGAGCTCCAGCGCCGAATTGAGCGACCCCAATACGCCGTAATAGTCGATGATATACCCGAACTCCTTGTCTTCGCAGACGCGGTTGACGCGGGCAATGGCCTGCAGCAGCGTGTGGTCCTTCAACTTGCGGTCGAGATAGAGCACCGTGTTGCGGGGTTCGTCGAATCCCGTCAGGAGTTTGTCCACGACGATGATAATCTCCGGCTTGTCGCTGTTCTTGAAGCGGTTGATGATGCTTGCCTCGTACTTTTTGGCCGTGCCGTATTCATCCATCATGCGCTTCCAGAAGGCCACCTCCACGTTCGAGGTCTCGCCGAATGCTTCGTCTTCCCCCTCCCGGGTGTCGGGCGAGGTGATGAGCACCTCCGACGAGACGATGCCGATTTCGTCGAGATACTGCTTGTAGAGAATTGCGATGCGCTTGCGCGGAGCCACCAGCTGCGCCTTGAACTTCGACCCCTGCCAGTTCTCCCGGAAATGCTGCGAAATGTCCCACGCAATGGCGTAGATGCGCTGCTGCGTCTGGTTGAGCTGGTCCGCACGGCTGAACTTCTTCTTCATGTCGGCCCGCTGGGCGTCGCTCATCCATCCGCAGATCTTGTCGAAATAGCGGTCAATCGTCTCCTCGTGTACCACCTGCGGCACCATGCGACCCTCATACAACAGCGGTACGACGGCCTTGTCCGCCACGGCCTGATCCACCGTGTAGACCGGCTGGATGATGCCGCCGAACTTCCGGGCCGTGTTCTTCTCCTTCTTCATCAGCGGCGTGCCGGTCATGGCGATGAAGCAGGCATTCGGGAGCGTCTTCTCCATCTTGATGCCCATCTCGCCGTACTGGCTGCGGTGCCCCTCGTCGATCAGCACAAAGATGTTGGGGTCGGTCAACGGGGTGCGGATGCCGCGCACGGCCGTCTCGAACTTGTTGATAATCGTCGTGATGACGGCATCGCTCTTGCTGTTGAGCAGTTCGACGAGCTTGCTCCCCGTCGTGGCGTTCTCGACGCGAATCTGACACTTGCGGAACGTCCCCGTAATCTGTCGGTCGAGGTCCGTGCGGTCGGTTACGAGGATGATTTTCGGGTTGCGAATCTCCTTGTCGAGGATGATGGCCTGCGCCAGCATCACCATCGTCAGCGACTTGCCGCTCCCCTGCGTGTGCCAGATGACGCCGCCGCGCCGCCGCCCGCCCTCGATGTGGCGGATGCGTTGCATCGTCTGCCGCACGGCAAAATACTGTTGGTAACGTGCCACCTTCTTGATGCCGTCGTCGTAGAGCGTGAAACCGTACATCAGCTGCAACAGCCGTTCGGGCCGGCAGAGGCTGTAGAGGTATTCGTCCTGCACCGACGGGGTGACCGGCTGTTTGTAAAGGTCCTCAAAATTGCGGTGCACATAGTCGAACCGCTCTCCAAAGAGCTTGTCGTCCAACAGCGGCTCGTTGACCACCCGTTCCAGCTCCTGCCGGTAACGGGCCTCCTCCTCGCGGTCGGTAAACTGCTCGCGCCACCGCGCCCAGAACTTTTCGGGCGTGGCCGTCGTAGCGTAACTGCCCTCCTGGCGGTTGATGGCCAGCAGCAGCGTCGAGTAGAGGTACAACGAACGGATACCGTCGGCCTTCTGGTTGCGGAGGTGCTGCGAAATGGCCTGCTCGATGGAGTCCTTCACGTCGGGACGCTTGCACTCGATGACGCATAGCGGAATGCCGTTCACGAAGAGGACGATGTCGGGCCGGTAGGTGTCGGTCATCCCCGTGCGGCTGACGGCAAACTCCTCGGTGACGTGGAAGACGTTGTTGCGCGGATTCTTCCAGTCGATGTACTGCATCACGAAGCTCTTGCGGTCGCCGTCGACAATCTGTTCGAGGGTTTTGCCCGAGGTGAGCAGGTCGTAGACCGTCTGCGAAGCCTCCATGAACCCCTCGTCCATCGGGATGTTGCGCAGGGCGTCGATTCCGGCGGTGATGTTCTGCTCGGAGAATACGGTGGTTCGCATCGAGCTGACTTGCACGACGTTGATGGCGGCGAGCTGTTTGCGCAGCACGGGTTCGAGCAGCACGTTGGCGAGATTCCCGCCGCGCAGGGCCAGCGCCTCATCGGGTGTGAGGTATGTGTACCGAACTTTTCGAGCATCAGCAGCGCGGGAATCTGGCTGATATGGTCTTCTTTGAAGGAGATGGACATATCTATTCTACTCAAATCGTTTGACATTTTGTTTTTTTGCAATTCGTTAAAGTTAAAATTTGATTTAATCTGTTTGATAATTGCTTTTACAATATTGTAGATTTCGCCATCTTTGACGTAGTTTGCGGCACATGCAAAATTCACTCTATCGTCTAATACAAGTTTTTCGGCACATGCTTTTTTTTTTATTACGAGGTTTGTAAACAGCGATAGAGTTTCCTCCTTGTTGTTTTATTAGCTTCATACATGGTATATCGGTTTCACCATCACCAAAATATATCATATGTTTAAAAGGGATAGGCCTATCTTCTTCTGCTTTATATTCATTTATTTTTGCATTTTCACTTATTTTAGTAACCCCTTTATTTATCATAAATAGAAATTGGGTTTTTGTAGTGAAATCTACAGCTACTGCAGGCCAAACAGCAACCCCATCTTCATACATAAATGTGCAAGCATATATTTCTTGAAACTTATTCCCTATTTTAGTCCCTTCTATCATTTCTTTTAATCCGGATGAATTAATATAATGTTGGATTATAACACCTTCCTCTTGCCCTAATTGGTTGATTAAATCAAACCATTCTTTTACTCCCTCGTATAGTTCAATACTTTTCCCAAAATCAACGAATTTTGACGTTGAACACTAACTCCTGCAGCACGAGCCTTATCCAGCATTAATTTCATATAACATAAAATATTACTGGCTTCGTGTTTTTCTATAAGTTCATTGTTTTGACGCCAAAATTGGGCTTTATCTTTGATGCCGATAGCTTTAAGAAAATCATATTCTTGCATATTGGCAGGAGATAAAGTCCCATCAAAATCATAAATAAGTGCGGCTGTTGGTTTTTTACGTTTTGCCATATTCTTAGATATTAATTTTTACACGTTTTTTGCTGGAGAGGAGTTGTTGCATAAGGCCGCGTTTCTGACGGCGGAGCCGTTCAAGCTTTTCTTTGGCCAGCTCAATCTCGCGGTCGGCCGCGGTCAGCACCTCCGCAATGGCGGTTTGCTCAGATAATGTCGGTATCTTTAGGGTTGTTTTACAAAGGGCAGTCTTGCTTATTGAATACACTTTTTATACCTTGTATTAAAGGTTGTAGCTGTCGCCGATAATCTGTTGAATTAACGTAATAACCGAGGAATCTATTTACAAATATTCCGGATTTAGGTCGGAAAGGAATTGTGTGCAGACCGGACGTTACAGGTATTGCTTGAATATTTATAATCTCTATGGCTTTCCCGACAGTGTAGTCTTCTGCCGTGTCAGCAAAGATTATATCCCCATTTTTGAGATAATCGGATTTGACGATAACATCGTCATTTACATATGGGATATGAATAAAAGATGCATCTACAATAGTAGGTAATTTTATTAAAATATCTCCATAGTGAATGTTTTTTATATTCCCGATTTGCTCGTTTAAACAGTCTCGTGATAATGTATTTGATGATAGGAAATGTCCGATATCTCCCAATTTTACTTTTTCCCAAGGTTCGGAGAAACCGGGGAGACGGAGTTTTGCGGAGAGGAGTCGCTGCATCAAGGCGCGTTTGCGCAGGGCGAGTTTTTCAATCAGCCGCGCCTGCTTTTCAATCGCCTCATCCCACACGCCCAACACCTCCGCAATCTTCCGCTGCTCCGCCAGCGGCGGAACGGCTATCTTATAGGGAATGATATGTTTATTGTTTATTTGAGGAATGGATGAGGTGTCAGCGATTCGATATAATCGTTCATGTAAAATCCGGATATACAGGAACTCTGTGTCTACGATGGTCGTATGGGGTGTAATAGCCATCATATTGCTGTCCATTTGAATGTCTTTGGCGGCTATGCGAACTTTATTATTTAGAATTGAGGCTCCTCTTTTAGGGAAAATGATGCTCCCGGCTTTAATGGTTGTATTATTTTCGTCGGAATATTCTCTGCTGGATTCTTGGTATTTCTCGCAGTTGTTCAGGTCTTCGACCTTGACATATGGATATTTCCCCTCTGCCTTGAGGTGGTATAGGGACGGGCTTTCGCCGCTGGTTATTGATACAATGTCGCCTAACCGCATAACCTCCCACTCCTGCGGAATAATCCCCAGCGCCGTCGCCTTATAGCCTTGTGGTATGTTGGTATCGTGTGTCATTGTTGTAACTTGCTTTACCATGTTTTTTTCAAATCGGAACTGAAGAATCCCTCGCAGAATGTTGTTGAGGTCTATTTTGTCCACGCTATATATACCGGGTGGAACCAATTGCCTTATTTTGTTCAGCTTATTGAAAGTTTCCGCGGAAATCGGGGAGGAATCAAGGTAGTAGACCGTATGGTCGATGTGGTACACGTCTTGATACTTGATAGCTATCAAGTCGGACTCGCGGACTATGACGGAGGTCATGTAGGGCATTTGGGGTACCAGTTTTTTGCTGTGGACAAGACTGTTCCATATTTTTGATGAAATCTCGTGCAATTTGGCTCGGTCTTCTTCTGCGAACAGACATGTGCCGACCACTCCATCCAGTTCCTCCTGGCTGCGACAATTCTTGTATATGTTAATCGGGTAACAATATACGAAGGTTTTCAACCCTCCCGCGGAGAAACATGGAGGATTGCACATAAATCATTGAGCCGATGGAAAACTCAATGGGGCGATGCAGTTTTGCTCCACTGTTGCAGATGTCCATGTGGTCCTTCTCCCGTTTGAAGAAAAACAGCGGCTGGTGTTCCATTTGTTGGATTTTCAGCTTTTCCTGCTCCAGCTTGTGTTGCTCCTGTTGCAGTTTATGTTGTTTGCAGAGTACGACTGCGGTAACAATGGCTGTAAACACAGAGGTAATACCGAGAATGATATTCCCGAGGTCGCCCCATGTCGAAAGATTCATATTGAGTAGAAAACTTATAGTGTAATTACCTTAGTGGTTTACGTTGTTCTGTCGGATTCATCGTCACAAATCAGTTTGAGCGTTAATTTGTGGGGACAGCCAATCGTTAGATAGAGTTTGAGTTCGGCATCGTCTTGCGGGTTCATAATCTCGTATGGGAATATTTCATCGTTCATGACGATTAGACCTTCAACATCAAGCCCTTCAACTCGAATATTCCGAGCTACAGCCCGGCCATTGTTCCAGATTCGAAGCGTCCGGGGTCCTTTGGTATTCTGCGAAATCTCCGCGCGGATATCGGCTTTTTGTTTGCTTGCTCCTCTTTCTGCAGCTGTTTCAGTTGATAAGAGTTGATTAACCGTTCTTGTTGTTTCAGCCTCCGGTCGTGCGCGAAATAGGTATACAGGCTGACGGCAAGAGCTGCGGCCGAAATAATAAGCGTCCAAGTCTCCATATTGGTCTTTTAATATCCCAACTCCTTCAGATAACCATCCATCCGGACATGCACTTCTGCAAGCTCCTTTTCCAGGGCATCAATCTCCTGCTGCACGGCCGCAATGTCGATTTCGGGCTCCTCCTCGAAGGTGTCCACATAGCGCGGGATGTTGAGGTTGTAGTCGTTGTCGGCAATCTCTTCGCGCCGGGCCACGTAGGCGTAGCGCTCCTCGACGATGCCCGGCTTGAGTTCGCCCTGCGCAAAGCGGCGGTAGGTCGTGACGATGTGGTCGATATCCTCGTCGCGCAGCCGGTTCTGGTTCTTGCCGTTCTCAAATTCGCGGCTGGCGTCGATGAAGAGCACGTCGGTCGTCGTCTTGGCCTTGTTGAAGATGGCGATGGCAGCCGGAATGCCCGTTCCGTAGAAGAGGTTGGCCGGGAGTCCGATGATGGCTTCGACGAGGTTCTCCTCGACGGTCTGTTGGCGGATTTTCCCCTCGCTGGCGCCGCGGAACAGCACGCCGTGGGGAACGACGACGCCCACCTTGCCGTGTTCGTTGGCCACTTCGAGCATGTGGCAGATGAAGGCCCAGTCGCCCTTGCTCTTGGGCGGGATGCCGCGCCAGAAGCGGTTGTAGGGGTCGTCGGCCGCCTCGTCGGCGCCCCACTTTTCGAGTGAGAAGGGGATTGGCCACGACGGTGTCGAACTTCATCAGCGCGTCGCCCTCCTTGAGCTTCCGGGTTGCGCAGCGTGTCACCCCAGCGGATGGTGGCGCTGTCGAAGCCGTGGAGCAGCATGTTCATCATGGCCAGCGCCCAGGTGCTGCCGTTGAGCTCCTGACCGTAGAGCGAGAAGTTGTCGGAGCCTACCTCGCGGCCTGCCTTGATGAGCAGGGAACCCGAGCCGCACGTCGGGTCGCAGATGCGCGAGCCGGGGGCGCTCTTGGTCAGACGAGCCAGCAGGCCGAGACCTCCTTCGGTGTAAAAATTCTCCAGCCTTCTTCCCGGCGTCGCTGGCGAACTTCTCGATCAGGAACATGTAGGCATCGCCGATGACGTCGTTGTTCGCAAGGTGTGACTCGTCGAACTGCAGCCGCTCGTCCGAGAAGTCGATAAGCAGCTGTTTCAGCCGGGCGTTGCGCTCCTTCGTTTCGCCGAGGTTGCTGCTGTTGAAGCTGATGTTGCGGAAGATGCCGCTGCCGTCCTCGCTGCTCAGTTTTTTCGCGGTTGGCAAATTCGAGGTCGGCCAGCGCAATGTCGATCAATTCGCCGATATTGGGCTCGTTGCGGTGCTCGAAGAGGTAGTCGAACGAACTTTTCTCGGGGACCTGGAACCGTTCGCGGCGCATGGCTCGCTGTGCGCGCTCCGTGTCGCCGTCGTAGCGCTGGAGGTATTCCTTGTATTTCGCCTTGCTGACATCGCTGACATACTTCAGGAACAGCATCGTGAGGATGTAGTCCTTGTACTGGCTGGGGTCAATCACGCCCCGGAAGGTGTCGCAGGCTTGCCATACGACTTTGTTGATCTCTTCCTGTGTAATTTTACCGTTCATCTTTATATATTTTTGTTAATTTACAATCGGTGATTTGCCGGCGGCGCTCCGCGATAGCCTTGTAGAGGGCCTGTTCGCGGCGATGCAGACGGGTGAGGGCGATGCAGGCCCGCTGTCGCTCCAGCGGAGGGAGCGGAACATCGAACTCCTCGAGGTCAGCCTTGCTGAGCGAGGTGATGGCCGACCCTTGGGCCTGTGCCGTCAGCAGCTGCCGGGTGGATGGCAGGTTGAGGAATCCGCAGAGGTATTCGGGCAGGATGCGGGCCGGGTCGTCGATTCGGATAATCAGAAACGAGGGTGAGGCCACGCACGGCCCGAGTTGCGTCGGGGCGATGGCGCAGAAATTCTTGCCACCCTTGGCGGCGAGCAGCAGGTCGCTTTCTGTCAGCAGGTGGCGGGCTGCCTTGGAGCTGACGGTGGTTGTCGGTCGGACGGTCGGACGGATGTTTCCCACCTCGTCGAAATCGTTCACCTGAAGGTAGCAGGTGTCAGGCGAAGGGGCGTTTTTCAGGTAAACTCCCGTCTGGATGGTGGCAATATCTTTCAGTTTTACCATTTTTTTTCTTTGTAGGTTTATTACAAAAGTATGTGCTTTACCCGAAAAAGCAAATTATTTTCGAAAAAAAATCGCAGTACAAACTCTACAAATATTCCAATTAAGCGAGTTTCTTCACTTTGTGAAGAAAAATATCCGGCTGTTCGACCGGATATTCTCTTTGTCTTTTTGGGGCAGGTGTTACCGCTTGATGGTATGTCGCCGGACTACCGGACGTTCGGGGCGGACGGGGTAGCCCAGGCGGATCATGAGCTCCACATACCGTTGGCGGAACCAGGCGTGCGGGTTGGCGGTCGATAAGCAGCTGGAAGCCTCCGGGGCCGTTCGGGTCGCGTTGCAGGCGGATCTCGGTATTTGAGACGTCGAAGCGGCGCGAATACTCCGGAGCGCGGAGTTCGCCCGAGACGTAGAGGGGTTTCATGGCGATGATCTCGCGGGCGCCCGATTCCGAGATCCCCATGTCGCGGCAGTATTCGCCCCAGCTGATAAGTGTCTGCGTGTCGGGCAGCCAGTGTTCGATGCGGTCGAGCTTCGCCTGCAGCTGTTGTTCGGCCTGCTCATGTCGGGCCTTCTCCTCGCGGTTGGCACGGTTCAGTGTTCCAATCTGTTCGTGCAGGGCGGCATTCTCCGCGTTGAGGCGGTCGATCTCCTGCTGCTGTCGCTTGACGCGGGAGGTGCCGATCATCGCCCCGATCCCCTCGACGATGTTCGACCCGACCTCTGCCGCAGCGTTTTTCAATCGGGCACCCTTCAGTTCGCCCTTCACACTCTTCAACTCGGCCTCTGTGCGGTTCAGTTCGGCGCTCTTCTGCGTCTGGAGCGTGGCGGTCTGTTCGTATTCGATGCGCACTTGTCGCTCCTGTTGTTTGAGCAACTCGACGGCCTTCCGCTTCTGCTCTTCGAGGCGGAGCAGCGCGTCGATGTTCTCCTGCAGATCCTGCTGCTGGGCGATGGCTTGGCGGTAGAACTCCTGCGTGGTGATGTGGCGCGCCTCCGAGCCGTCGATGCCGCGCTCCAGTCCGTATTTGGACATCGTCGCAGCGTAGCTGTCCTGATACTGCTTGAGCCGGACGCGCGACATGACGTCGTCGGCGCAGAGACGGGGCCGTGCGGCGATTTCCGGCGGTAGTGCCGTTTGCCCGGTGTTTCGGATGCGGTGGTGCGGGCCTTGCGGCGCTCGCCCGTGACGATGGGCACCACGGCGGCGTGGATATGCGGGGTCGATTCGTCGCGATGCACGACGGCCGAGACGACGTTCTCCGCCCCGAAGGTCTCGCGCAGCCAGGCGAGGTTGTCGGCACCACTCCGGAAGCCGCCCCTCCTCCTCGATGCGCTTCATCGCGTCGTGCGAACCGGTCAGCATGACGCGGATCACGCGCACCTGGTTGGTGCCGATCTTGCGCGTGAGACCGGCGTGTTCGAGGCGGTATTTGATCGCCTCCGTACGGTCGGCCACCTCCTCGGGGAACTCGACGAGCTCCTCGTTGAGGCTGGTGCGTTCGGGCGAGGCGTTGGTGGGTATCTTCGTGCGGGCGATGTGGGCGGTCATGGCCACCTCGTTGCCCGGGGCTTTGTCGAGATGCAGGACGGCATATCCCATGGTACCGTCGCTTTTCGGACGGTTGTGTGGTTGAAGAAGGGACCGCTTTGGCGGTCGGCGTGCGCAGCACGACAGGGGGTGTCCAGAGGGCTTGACCCTTTGGCCTATTGGGGCTTTTTCAGCGTCGGCGGGCCGATGCGTCGGAAAAAGCCCTAATAAGCTATTTTTTTCGGGGGAAAAGCCGCGGTCGCGAAGCGGCCGATGGGTGGGCGACGGTTCCGGTGTCATTCCGGGCGACGTTACAACTTGCGGCCGCGACGACGCGGCGTGCGGGAAACCTTCGCGGACGATCGGAGCGATTCGTTCAGATCCTTGTGGGTACGGTAGCCCTCCGCACGGTCGATAACGGTCGCACCGGGCAGGGCGCTGCGCAGTCGTTCGAGGGTGAAGCGCCCCGCCTCGTTGTTGTCGAGAAAGGCGTGGATCGTCGCGTGGCGTGCGAGAAACGGAAGGGCGCGGGGTAGGTTCACCACGGAGTTGAGCACGGCGGTGTCGGCGGTCGGTGTCGGCTCGTGCTGCAGCGTCAGGTAGGAGAGCAGGTCGAAGAAGCCCTCGAAGAGCAGCGCCGTGTCGCCGTGCCGGTCGAAGGTCGTGATGGATTTCGGGGCGCTGCTCCCCTTGAACTGCGGGCTGCGCAGCTCCCAGCCTCCGGCATCGTTGCGGAAGCCGATGGCGAAGAAGCGCCGCTCGCCGACGGCGTAGTGAACCTCGCGGCACAGCGCTCCGGCCACGGCGGGGTCGATGCCGCGTTCGCGCAGATAGCCGATCAGCGCCGGATGTCGAATCTCCCCGACGCTGAGGATCCGCAACGGGGGTCTTCGCGCGGCGAGGCGGTCGGGAGGGGCTGGAAGGAAACTTCGTCTGCGGCTCCTTTGCGGAGGCGTCGGATGGCTTCTGCCATGCCGCACCCTTCGAGGCGCATGACCAGCTGAAGAAGCGTACCCCCTTCACCCAGCCCGAAGTCGTACCAAAGCCCCTTGTCGTAGCGGACGCTGAAGCTGGGGGTGCGCTCCTTGCGCAGCGGCGAGGAACATGCCGTGGGTGGCGGTTTCGCGGTGGGGGTGCAGTCCCCGGCGGAGGAGATACTCCCGGATGCCGATGCAATCTGGTGTCGTCCTCATGGCTATCGGCTTTTGATGGGGACAATCCGGTGCAGTGCCGCCTCGACATCGCTGTCGCGGAACAGGACGCGCCCGCCGATCTTGTGGGCGCGGATCTTGCCGTGGTTCACCCAGTCGGTGAGCGTCACGAGCGAGATGCGCAGACGGCGGGCCGTCTCGCGGCGGGTCAGATAGTTCGGCGTCTCGGCGGTGGGTTCGGGGTGGAGCTGCCGCAACTCGTCGCGCAGCGATTTGCGAATCATCTCCGAGAGCTGGTCGGCGGTCATGCCGCTCAGAAAGATTTCCTTGGTCATAACGATTCGAATTTGGTTGATGACGCAAAGAAAGGCTTTCCAAACCCCTCCCGAAAACGGCGAATGGCGTTACAAATCAGCGCCAACCGATGCCA
>VOFB01004799.1_pt1 | contig 12572 bp, 20 predicted proteins | sample 5384141 | NCBI WGS metagenome assembly VOFB01 (sample SAMN12384721, study PRJNA508395) | human gut metagenome | isolation source: healthy gut A | host: Homo sapiens | reverse complement strand
AGCCGCCATTCAAATGGCCGCGATTACCGGCAACGTCGGCAACAGTACGCCAACGTGAACTGGGCGGGCGGCGGCCTTATGCGCATCCTGTTCTCGGTAACGGGCACCTCGCCCTACGAGGGCCACAAAGGCGACCCCGCAGCCTGGCACGCAGTGGATGAGTCTCGTTGCGAAGCAGGAGCCCTACCCCGTCAAACTCATCTGGTTCAACAACTACGGTTGGGGCACGCAAAGCCCCGAGGGCAATAAGCTCCTCCATGAGACGCTGCCTCAGCTCGACTTCGTCATCACGTCCGAGCAAATCATGAACTCCGGCGCCGAACTGAGCGACCTCGTTTTGCCGATTTCCTCTTACTACGAAAAGAGCCCTTCGAGGTCATTACCTCGTGGTCGAACTTCTATGTGCAGGCTCGCAAGCAGATGCATTTCCCAGATGTACGAGTCAAAGACCGACTTCCAGGTCGGCCAGATGCTTGCCGAGAATTCGGCATCCTCGATAAGACTGACTGGAAATACGACATCGAGGAATGGCACCGCAAGTTCACCATCGAAGGCAACATCGCGCCCGGAATTCAACACCATCGACTTCGACGAGCTGAAGAGAAGCAGGTCGTTCGCGCCAACTTCCCGACCCGTACATTCCGTTCACGAGCAAGCGTTTCATGACGCCGTCGGGCAAGCTCGAGATTTACACCGAGTCGCTCATCGAATTCGGCGAGGAAGTCGCCGTGCACTACGAGCCCATCGAATCGAACCGCACCGAGAAGGCGGCAACCTACCCCGCTCACCTTCATGAACGCCCGCACCGTGTTCACCACCCATGGTCGCAGCACGTAAACCTGCCGTGGATTCGCGAGGTCGTCTCTGAGCCATGGATCGAGATTTCCACGAAAGACGCCGGCGATCGCGGCATCGAGAGCGGAGATGTGGTCCGCATCTTCAACGACCGCGGCGAGTACAAAGTGAAAGCCCTGGTCACGGAAGAAATCAAGCCTGGCTGCGTCAACCAACGCCAGGGTTGGTGGCCGAGGACTTCGTCGATAGCACCCACTATCGCGACCTGCTCCAAATGGATTTGAACCCCGCGCAAGACGCGATTTTCGAAACGAACTTCGCGCCCTATGACAACCTTTGTTCAAATCGAGAAGCTTAAGGAGGCCTCCAATGACCAAATATGCATTCGCCATTAACCTGCATCGCTGCATTGGATGCCGTACCTGCACCGTGAGCTGCAAAATGGAAAACCACGTCGCCGATGGCATTTGCCGCATTCCCGTGTACAACGACGCGGGCGAAACCGACGCCTCGCTCGACGCCCCTTCGGGAACCTATCCAAACGTCACGTTCCTTTGGCGCCCCACCCCATGCCAGCACTGCGACAACGCGCCCTGCGTTGAAGCATGCCCGACGGGCGCCTCGTCGAAGCGCGAAGACGGCGTAGTCGTGGTGGACAAGGAAGCGTGCATCGGCTGCGAGAAGTGCGCCGAAGCGTGCCCCTACCACGCGCGCAGTCTTGACGTCGAAGCGCAGGTCATCGACAAGTGCGAGATGTATCCACCGTCTTTCGAACGGCGAAGAAAAACCATGTGCCAGCTGTGCTGCCCCAACCGCGCAATCGTCGTGGGCGATCTGGACGACCCGAACTCTGAAATCTCGAAGATAGTCGCAGAGCATGAGTGCGAGCAGCTGCTCGCTGACCAAGGCACGGGCCCCAACGTCTACTACTGGCGCTCGGTTAGCTAGCACCACCCACCGCGGGGGAGCGGGCGGCCTCCCATCCCGCTCCCCGCGGCGGCAGCGTTGCCCGAAGAGGTGGCGAGCCATCAGGCCGCGAGCCGCGATCGGAAGGCGTTGTTTTCGACTTGCCCAACGTCCAACACGCAGCCGATGCCGGCGCCGCCGTTTTCGATTCCATACAGAAAGGACCGCTATGTCGAACATGGAAGAACAAGCCCGAGAAGCTCGCGCGGAAGCAGCTCTCACAGCGCTTATCTCGCGGTGCCTTCTGCGCCCCTCTCGAATTCGCCGAAGAGGTGCAGCGTGGGTGAAGTCGCCGACGCATTCGGCGAAAATGCTGCGCGACTGCCCCGACGAAAGGTTGTCGCGGCGCTTGGCGAGCTGCGCGCATTCTGCGAGGGAAGCCGCCGGCAACGCCCCAATGACGCGCGCCTTATGCTCGAAACCGATTTCAACCGGCTTTTCGTGGGCCTGGCACATTGCTCGCCGTGCCTTACGAGTCGTTCTACAAAACGATGAAGGACGAAAATGGGCGCGGCCACCTGCGCGGACCCTCGGGCAGCAAAGTCGCGGCGTGTTATGCATTGAACGGCTTCAAAATGCCCGACCATTTCGTCGACTTCGCCGACAATATCGCCATTGAGCTGGAATTTCTCGGCGTCATGGCCGATAAAGAGGCTGACGCCTTCCTCGCAGGAAACGAGGAAGAAGCCGCAGCCATTCGCAATGCGGCCGAGGCGTTCCGCGAAAAACACCCTATGAGCTGGATTGGCGAGTTCGCGCACGACGTTCGCTCGGGCGCCCGCAGGGCTTTCACCCGGCAATCATTACCATCGCGGAGCAGACGATTCTGCGCAGCTAAAAAGGCTCGAGCCTTCCCTACAAAAATTCGCACGGCCGAAAGCGTCGCGCAAAAACGCTATACGCAATCACGGGGAGATGGGCGGCGCCGATATGAGCGCCGCCTCGAATTTCGAGAGGGGCATCGATCACGTCGTGAGCCTCGAAAAGCCGCGCGTTCGTGCACCCGGCATTGTCGACAAGCCGCACGATGCCCGCGTCGGCAAGCGCCTGAACGCGTCGTTGACCGCACTGAACTGCTTGCCCGTCAGGCGGCATGCGGCTTCCACCGTGAGCAGGGGTATCCCGGAAGCAACTCGAGGATGCGCTGCGTCGCAGAGCCTTCGCTCACTTTCCCCAACTTTTCGCGCCACAACGCATTCAGCTTCCCGAAAATTGCGAGATAGTCATCCTTGACCTGCCATGCGGCAGAGATGATGCTCTCCGCGCAAAATCAATCCAGTTATTGATCGCGAACGGCATTTCGTCGCTTTCGATGGCCTTCTTCTGCGCATACGGCAACAGGCTTTTGCGTGGTAGCGCGTGTCGATCGCGGGCAGCAGCGCGATGGCCGGAATGGAGCCGTCGTGATGTTTCTCGCACGAAGGAGCGCGTGGCACATCGCGCGGCCAGTGCGGTCCATCGAGCGTTTGAACGGCTTGATGCTTTCGAACTGGAAATGCATGTAGCCCGTTTGGGCAAGCGGCGAAAAGCGCGGCGTGTTGATGAATTCGCACAGGTCTTCGATATACGGCAGCACCTCGTCGGCGCCGGGAGGAGCGAACGATTCCCGAGGGTCGGCCTTGTCGCCGTCGAAATCGCACGAGCGGAAACGCAGCCCCGTTTCGCTGGCGGGCTTGTTGTACAGGCATCGAGAATGCACTTCGAGGATGAACTCCGGCGTGAAGCGGTGCCCGGCGTGACGGTTTCCTGAATCAACGCAGGGTTTCGAGATAGTAGAACGCCTCAACCGAGGCCGATTTTGTACAGAAATTGCTTTCGCTGAAAGGGTGCGCAAAGTAATCAAGTTTTTGCCCGCGAAAAGCGATTCAATGACGAGCGGCTCGTAGGCATCGGGCGCGAGGCCGTCGATGCGCACGGTCGCCGTTGCCTCAAGGCGCGAAATCGCATGGGCAATCGCGAGCCCCATTCAGAATGCGAGCTCTTGGTCAATGAGCAACAGCTTGCGCTCGGCCTCGAATGCGTCGGCGGCAGTTTTCCCCGACAGGAAAAACTGCTGGCTTTTCAGCATCTTCGGAGTGAACATGGCAACCCCTCCCAAAATCCCCATGTTTCATGCCGACTTCAATAGTAACCGTCTAATCTGGGAAAAAGATACTTTTGCGGGTTTTTCTAAATTCCGCAATGAAGAAGGCAGCGAGAGCAGCCCGAACGTTGGGAGAAACGAGTCAAACAGCAATTCTGCGGCAGAAAACGCCACTAGGGGCCTGCTGCAGCGTTTTCTTCCCTGGCTGTCAGAAAACGCGACTATGGGGCCTCTCGACGCCTCAGAGTCACAGGAAAAGCTCAAAAAGAGCGGCGAAGCACGAAAAGCGGCAGGAAAGCCGCCAATAGGGCCCCCTGAACGCCACGCTGAACCCATGCAAGGCCCCCTGGCGGCGTTTCCTGCCATCCTGCGAGCAAAAACCGTGAACCGCCGCTTTCCCACAAAGAAAAAACCTGCTAAACGCTACGAGCATTTAGCAGGTTTCGACCCGAATCGGCCTAGAACAGCTTCGTCACTTCCAGCGGCTGCTTTGCGGCACGGATGATGTCTTCGTTGCCGAACACGCACACGTTGCCCCGGATCGGCAACCTTTGCGCAGCACCGGCGCGCAAGCGCGAATGGCCGCGGGCGTCGCTGCGAGCTTTTCGTCACGCAGCTTTTCACGCCAATCGGCCGCGCGGCCGCACAAGAACGCTCCGTCTTCGCGGCGAGCAATGGCGCGCGGCTTTGCCGGCGCGTCGTGCCCGGCGACCGTAGCCACGATGTAGCCCTCCATCTCGGCCTCATCGGGCTCGAACGCGCCAGCCAATCGGCAGCCGCATCAAAACGCGCGAGCGTGCCATCGACACCCGGGTCGCGATACGAATAGAAGCGCGCGAAGCCTTCTTCCCCGCGACGGAAGCCGACGCCATAGGCGCCGCCCTTCACACGTACCTCGTTCCACAAGTAGTCAAACGACAACGCGTTCGCGATAACCGACCACAGCCCCGAGTGCTCAACCACATCAAGCGTGGGCGCGCCCTTGGCCGAATAGCTCACGTCGCACGGAACGATAAACGCCTCATTGCGCGGCGCAGGCTCGGGAATCGCCAGCTCACAGCCGCAACCAGCACCGAACGTCTCGCCCGCCGCAGCGTTCGTCACGCGCGAGACCCATATCACCCGCTGCGGCCCAGAAGGCGTCGCATTCCTCGGCCGAACCCGTAAAGCTCGCGAGCGCCGGCCCGCCAAACACGGTCGCGCGCACCTCTTCGAGCTTCGCCGCCAGCGCATCAAAGCGCTCGTCGTAGTTGTCGATGAGGTCCTTCAGGAACAGGTAGAAATCGACGCCCGCGAGCTTCTGACGCAACACGCCAGCGCGGAAATACGACGCCGACAGGCGATTCGTCGCCTCGTGTGGCCCTCGTTCGCAAACGTCTGCTCCATGCCGATACGGCGCTGCACGAGCACATCGAGAATCTTCTGCTTCGCATCGAATTTCGTGGTCTCCCACCTCGCGAGGGATGGCCGAAAGCTGCGCAACCTCTTCTGCAAGCGCGCTCGCCGAAAGCGTCACGCGCAGCGACACCTTGTCGGGGTCGCTCGCCGAAACGTACGTATCGGGGAAGAATCGCATCGAACCCAGGTGCTGGCGCATGAACACATCCAGCTCAGCGGCGGTGCGCTTCGCCGTGTCGAGCTTGTTGAGCAGCATGCACAACACCGTGACATAGGGCACGTCGTCGAAGGCTACGGCATTCGCGTCGAAATACAGGTACAGGTAGTTGATGTGGCGGCTGGACAAGTCGTGGCGCAGGCACGGCAGCGGGCACGCAGCGTCGAGCACGGCGGCTGGGTCGGGCTTCGCCGCGCCGATGTCGGAAGTGCCCAAGCGCGGCAGCGTAGCCAGAGCCTCGGGCGAATCGGGCGTTTCCTGCATGGCGCGCAGCTCGGCCACGTCATCGCGAATGGCTTGCTTGGCCGCCCATCGAGACCCGCAAGCTTCTCGGCGAGTTCGCGCTCTTCCTCGCTGTCGTCCCTCGGCCTCGACGGGCTTCACTTCGAGCAACGCCTTGTGGTTCGACTTCACGATGAGCGACTCCAGCACGTCTTCGAAAATAGCGGCCGCCAAGCCCCTCGCGCATATGGGCGAGCGCGTCTTCGTAGCGCAGGTACGTGGTCGCGAGCGCGTCGTCGTAGAGCCAGCCGGAAAGCGCGTTCATCGCGAGCACTACGCCATCGGCCATGCCGCGGTCGCGTTCGCGCAGCTCAAACGATAGCTGGGCGAGCGACGCCTCCAGCAGGTCGCGCGGAATTCCGTCGGCCGCAAGACGGGCCGCTTCGCCCTCGACGATTTCCATAAAGCGCTGCTTCGCGTCGGGCTTGGCGCCCTTCAGCTCGAACAGCGCCACGGGCATCGCCTGCGAATCCATGAGGAACGCCGTGGCGTCGCCACCGATGCCCGCATCGAGCACCGCGCGCTTGATGGCGATTCGTTGCCGCCCATCAGGGCGTCCATGAGCACGTCGGCCGCAAGCACGCGCTCGAAATCGCGCGCGTCGCCGATCGCATCAGCCCAGACCCACGCACGCGTTCTCGGGAGCGGTCGCCATGGGGACCACCGCGTCGAGCGACACGCTAGGCTTGCACTCGCCCATCGGGTTGGGCTCAGCGGGCGTGCGCGGCGCGCAATCGTCGGCCGAAAGGTAGCGGCGGTCGAGGAATCGCAGCATACCGCTCAGCGTCGATGTCGCCGTAGAGCACGATATAGGAATTATCCAGGCGATAGTGGCGCGCATGGGTATCGAGATAGCCCTCGTAGGTGAGCTGCGGAATGGCACGCGGATGGCCGCCCGACTCGAAGGCGTAGCACGTGCCAGGGAACAACTCGGTGTTCATGCCACGATACAGCACGCTTTCGGGGTCGGACAGCGCACCCTTCATCTCGTTGAACACCACGCCGTTATAGCGCAGGCGCTCGGGCGTTCCCGCCTCGGCGTTCGCGTCGTCAAGCTCGTAATGCCAGCCCTCCTGCTCAAACACCGCGCGCTTGCGGTAGATCGCCGGTGCAGCACGGCGTCCATGTACGTCGGCCAGGTTTTCGAGGTCTTGGTCGTTGGTGCTGGCCACGGGATACATGGTTTTATCGGGGAACGTGAGCGCGTTGAGGAACGTCTGCATCGAGGTTTTCAGCAGATTGACGACCGGCTCTTTCACCGGGAATTTATCGGAACCGCACAGCACGGAATGTTCCAGAATATGGAACACGCCCTGTGTCGTCGACCGGTGGGGTTTTGAACGAGATGGAGAACGCCTTGTTCTCGTCGGCATTATGCAGAAACAGCAGGCGGGCGCCGCTTTTCCGTGGCGCATTACAATGGCGTCGCCGTCGATTTCGCACAATGGCTCGACCGATTCTACCGCGAAGCCGTTTACCGCAGCGACCTCTTCCACCAGCGATTCATCAAAAACAGGGCGCGGGCGCCCTGGGACTGTTCGGCCATGAAGCATCCTTTCAAGCAAGCGTTGCGCACATGCGCAACGCATCGCGACGTGCGCCCGCGAGACCAGCCGAGACCTGTTAAGTGCTCGTAGCGTTTAACAGGTTCGCGAGGCGAAGCCACTTGGCGGAGGCGCTCGGCAAAACTCGCTGGAGGCCGCAAGGCAACTTCGCCAAGCGCGCTCCGCAAGCGCCTTCGCCTCGCATCTTCTGCGGGCTTTTTCCGCCAGGCGACGCTCGCAGCCCCTCCGATGTCGACTAAGTTCTTTTCGACAAGCGATGCTCGCCGGTCGCCATCGGGCCAGCGTCTTAGGGCAAACGCCACCACCCAGCACCTGCAATTCCGCGCCGAATGCTCCTGTTAAACGCTACGAGCATTTAACAGGTCCACGAATCCAGGAGGCCGTCTCGCGCACACGCGCGTTATAGCAACGTCGCGAGTTTAGCACAAGGCAACACGCGGAAAGTCACCCAGCGTTTTGAAAGGAAATCGAAAACGAATCGGCAAGAAAGCGGCACAGAGCAATGCGGAAAGAAGCGGCGCACGGAAAGCTTGCGAATCGCGAAAGCGCCATTGAATGCACAAGGAAGCCGCACGCCACACGAAGCGCCGCACGACAAGAGGCCAGCCCGCAAATCGTGCGGAGCTCCATCAGAATCGCGACCGTCCCGCAAACCGCAAAGCACGCAACCGGAATCGTGGCTGGCCCGCAACCCATCACCGCTTCCGACGAGCACGCCAAGCCGCAAACCGGCGCCACGCAGTGAAGCGAAAACCACCAGATATCGTGGCGCATCGCGCGGCCCAACGCCGTGGTGGTGGTTTCCGCTATGTACGAGAATGATCAAACGCTGCCGCTGCCCAGCATGTACGGCAAGAATCTCATCTTCAAAACGGGCGGCGTGGATGCAACGGGGCTCGAAGAGCCGCTTTCCCTCATCGAGCAAGGGCTCATCGACACGAGCTGCCTTATTTCGAAACGATACGCGCTCAACGACATTCTCGAGGCGTACCGTGCGTTCGAAGCGCATGAAGACGGCCGCCTCAAAGTCGTCATCACGCCCTGGGAAGAACGCTAACAAGCCGCAGCCGAAAAGCGCACCAGGAGGGACACGACAAGGGCCCCGATTATCCCCACGAAAGGCGAACGATCCAACCAATCGGCGACAAAAGCGAAAATGCGCGACCACCAATGTTACGACTACGGCAAATTCTCGGCCTCACGACGGGCGACGCGCGTATCAAAGCCAAAATGCCCTGCTAAATGCTCGTAGCGTTTAGCACGGGCCTTGTCTTTGTATGTCGGAGGATTGTCAGCAATCAACCCGTAAAGTTGGCGAATGACTTCAAGCGCATTGCTCGGAGCGAAGCCGAGGGCGAACTCGAAAGCTTTGGCCTTGTCTATGTGCTTCCCATGCAGCTGGGAGCAACCTTACAGTCGCATCCGCGGTGGAAGTGCTTCCACTCGCCCGCGGATTTCCTCGTGTGGTAGACCGCGCCGCGGCTCGCCAGCATCAGGCAGAACGTGCAAGTCTCGAAGCCCGCAGAGACGGGCGAACCCGCTATTCCGCGGGAAATGAAAAACGCCAAGGAATTTGTTCAGGCGACGAACCCAAGCTTTTCTTGGCACAAATCGGCTATAGCCACTTGGCGCCCAAATTGGATACATTTTCCAACGCCGCCACACCGCCACTCCGTCTAGATAAGTACGATGGCCAAAAAGCCACCCCGTGGCAATGCCCAAGAAGACAACAACGACAAACGCGAATTTCAGCGCTTTCATCACGAAACCGTGAATCTTTACGGCGCGCGCCTGGTTCTCCTCGGAAATCCTATCAATCACTTTCCCATAAAGCGCTATGGAGCCAACAACCGCAATAAAAGCGAGATAAAGGAAGAGCAACAAAAACAAGAAATCCAGCACAAGGCTTCCTTCCTCGAGTAATTATCCAGAGCGATTGTCTATTCCGCTCAAAAAGCAATGCGCCGTATCGCGAAGCCGTTGTCAATTAGACCCGAAAGCCACCAATGCCGCAACATAACGGCAAGCGAGCATGCGCCCGACAAAAGGACCCCCAAACCCGCCGCCGCGCCGCTATTCGAACAAGCACGCCTCAATCACATCTTTGCCGCGCAGGGTCGCAAGCCACTCAGACGGAATCGCCTCGCGACCATACAGAATGCCCGCTAAGCCGCCCGCGACGCATGCGGTGGTGTCGGTATCGTCGCCCAAATTCACCGCAGCGAGCACGCATTCCTTATAGCTTTCCGTATGCTCCAAGCACCAAATCGCGGCGTTATAGGTGTCCCACACATAGCTGCTGCTCCCGCCGGGACCACCAGCCGACTCGCCCGCGGGCGAGCCCTCGCACATCAAACGCGCGGCGTAACGAATCATTTTCTCGCACGCATCCATGCAGGCATCGGTCGCGTGCGTGATGGCGCTCACTGCGCGCACCTCGGCACTCGTGCAATCCATGAAGACCATGGGCAAGCAGCGCATGAGCGACCCGTTGCCCTTGTCCCCACTCGCCCGCGCCGCCGCGGCCCGTCGCCAGCGCCTTGCGCGTGGCGTTGCCGTAGTCGAAGGCCACGCCGTCCGCCGTGTACGCCCCATCGTTGATCCATGCGCGGAACCGTCGCAGAATGTCATCGCAATCGACGCGCCCCAACTCGCGATAGCTGTCGCACAGCGCGAGCGCCATGCTCGTGTCGTCGCTCCACGTACCAGCGAGTTGGTTGTGGCTGCCGCCGCCCACCATGTCGACGCACTCAAAGCTTCCACGCGGCTTGAACTCGAAAGGCACGCCCAAAGCGTCGCCCACCGCCATGCCATACACGCAATCGCGCAGCGTTCGATTTAGTTTCATAATGCCTGCCTCCTTGCATTCGGCCGCCGTAGCAGGCCTTTCCGTCGCAAAACGAACTAGCCTTGCCAGCCCTGCATTTGGAATTGTCGCGCACTTCGAATTGTGGCAGAAATCGCGACAATTGGGCCGCATTGCGTCGTCTAAAAAGCTGCACGTCAAAAACGCCACGATTAGGCATGCTCGACGCCTTAAAAGAGGCAACGCGCACGTCATTATTTTGCGAACAGCCTTGCCTGAGCACAAAATGCCAGTTCAGAGCCATAATCATCAGCTAAGCACATATTTCAAACCTTACCTCATGGTTAGGCTTTTGGATCCAAGCCCTTGCAAAAACGACCTAATCGTCGCGTTATTTTGACACGAGGAAATCGAAGGGGGGGTGCAGAGATGCTCGACCCAAACACTGCACCACGAATCGCTGAGTGCACTGTCTCGAGACATCGGCACGCCAATGCTTCAATATATATAATTCAATGATTCTATAATTCAATACGTATATACATCTACAATTCGATGCTTCTATATGTATAGACGTCTATGCCTCTATACATATATGGACCCCACCCCTTACGCCTCGAGGATCGCGCGCACCTTTTCAGAATCGACCTCGGACAGGCGCAGCAGCGGCGCGGGCCCGGCCTCAACGTCGCCGATATGCTTCTCCACAGGTGCACGTCGTGCCACGCCCCAGCTTCCAGCTTGCCGCGCGCAGCGTGCCTACCAGCTCAAAACCCATTTTTTTCGTGCAGATGGTCGCTTTTCTCGTTCGGGCACACGACCTTGCCCACAACCGTTCGCACACCCTGCAGCGCAAGCAGGTCGAACAGCTTGCCGTAAATCGCGCACGGCCGAGCCCGCGCCGCGATGGTCGGTCGAAAAATACACCGAAAGTTCCGCCGACCACGCATACGCCGCGCGGCTGAACAGACGGCTGCCATAGGCATAACCCACCGGACGCCCATCTTCCTCGCACACGATGTAAGGATACGCCCCATCGCGCTCGAGGATGCGCTGGCGGAATTCGCCAAGCGCGGGCACCTGGGTCTCGTTGGTGACCGTGGTGGCAATATAAAGGCTCGTAGATTTTCAGCAAAGCCTCAGCATCGTCAGGCGTAGCAAGGCGGAGTGTATGCACAGGTTCGTTCATTTTGCGGCTTTCATGCAATTTCAGCATATTTATGCATTTTGAAACTGTACTGCGTTACAACCCCTGTTAACAAGGGGCAAAGCCCGCATCTGGGAAAACAACGCATTGCGTGCGGAAAGGAACGCCGCCCTAAAGAAGTTCGCTGCCGTACAGCGGTGCGAGCACCGAGGGGCGTTATAGCCGATCGATGAGTGCATCCTCTGCCTGTTGTAGTAGAGCTCGATGTATTTGAACACGTCCTGCTTCGCCTCCTCCCTCGTCTTGTAGCCCTTGCCGTTCACCAGCTCGCGCTTGAGCGTCTTGAAGAAGGATTCCGCGAGCGCGTTGTCCCATGGGTTGCCTGGCCGCGACATGGATTGGGCGATTCCATGGGACTCGAGGCAGCGCTGGAACGCCCGGGGAGTGTACCGGGAACCCTGGTCGTCGTGGAAGACGAGGCTGAAGTCGTCGGGCGGGCTCTCCCTTCCGACTGCCTGCTCGAGCGCATCCGTGACCAGCTTCTCGGTCATGCGCCCGGACATCGACCAGCCCACGACTTTCCTGTGGAACGCGTCGATCACAGCTGCGAGGTAGAGCCATCCTTCGCCCGTTCCGATGTAGGTAATGTCGCCCACCCATAGCTTGTTGCGGGCTTCGACGTCGAACGCTCTGTCCACGAGGTTCACGCGCGGGTCGCCCATCTCGACCGCCTTCGCGCGTTTGTGCTTCCTGCTCGCCCCCTTCGCCTGCAGCCCCAGCCTGCGCATGACGGCCAGAACGCGCTTCTCGCTCACGACTATCCCGTCGCGCCTGAGCTCGCGGTTGATGCGGCGGTAGCCGTACCGGCCCTTGTGCAGCTCGAACTTCTCGACGACGAAGCCCTCGAGCGCCTCCCGCTCTATCTGTGCGTCGGACTTCCTCCTCTTCACGTAGTCGTAGTATTCGGATTTGGACACGCGCAAGATCCCGCATGCCTTCCTGATGGAGCCGAACTCGCCCCTATGCTCTTTGAGGAACTCGCACCTCACGCATGGTCTTGACTCAAGAAGGCCCGGAAATTTTTTAGCAGCTCGTTCTCGCGCTCGAGTTCCTCAATCCTTTTGCAGAGCTTCACGATCTCGTAATCCTTGTTGACCTTCGGGGTGCCGTTTCCGGGGAAGGCGTCTTCGCCCATCTCCTCGTACTCCTGCGCTCAGCGCCTGAGCGTCGAGTCCTTGATCCCGAGCTCCCTCGCAAGGTCTACGGCCCTCATCTCGCCGGCGAGGATCACCCGCGCCGCCGCTATCTTGAAC
>VOFB01003234.1_pt1 | contig 12580 bp, 20 predicted proteins | sample 5384141 | NCBI WGS metagenome assembly VOFB01 (sample SAMN12384721, study PRJNA508395) | human gut metagenome | isolation source: healthy gut A | host: Homo sapiens | reverse complement strand
TGGCTCTGCGATTTGCGAGTGGAACACGGAGTCTTCCGCAAGAGTACGGTCGTCGGCGTATTAAGAACAGATACAGCCCATAGTTTGGCCGGTGCCTTGTGATCTCGTCAGGCATGCAGACGGCGACCGAGAATCGCGCCAGTATCACTGCTACGTACTAATGCCCTGTAACATCGCCAGCTGTACTGTCGCTGGTCGTATTCGACCGATATGCATTCCGCATCTTCGATGCCTCGCCATTTTCATTCAGAATAAGAATCTGAAAAACATTTGTCAGAAGAAACAAAATCCCATGATAGATTGTTGTAATATATCTTTTCTGATCCGCAATGAGCAGATTTTGCTTATACGCAGAAAATACGTATGTCAGGGATGTATTTCCCACATAGAGCATAAAATGAGATACAGATTTTTTATGTCCGAAACATCTTCGAAATCAGCCGCGGGATAAAGGGGTAAGCAACATGCCCAGCATAAAAATCACACCACCAATCAGGGTATAAGCTTTGCGGTATACCATCATGATGGCAGCGATCTGCTGTTCATCTTTTTTCTGCAACGGCCGATACAGGCTAAATACAATCGCCGAACCAATCCCCAGCTCCACCAGCGACAGCATGGAAAGAATTTGTGTAAAAAGGCTATTGATCCCCAGCATTTTCTGCGCCAGTCCGCCAGAAAATTCTTCTGGAAAAACACAATTACCATGTTAAGAAGCTGAAAAAAACAACTGCTGTTATCGCGTTTATGACTGAATACTTTGTCCGCACAGGGTTCCTCCCTATCTTCTTTCCTTCTTGGTAATATATTTCGTCAGTTTAATGGACGGAACAAATGTTTCTGTGCATACAAAATACATAATAGAAATATTTATTTACCAAAAGTACGGCACAATCGACAGCTTCCTATATTTCGTATACAGATTATTCCTCATAATCACTTTTCGGTTTTACGCAAAACAGAAATAATAATGCGGGCATCCTCGAATGCAGGTCATATCCGGTCAGATACATTTTATCAGCATGACATTTAGTGACCACAGCATCCGTGCTCTGCCAGTGCTTCCAGCTCCGATAGGTCTCGCTGATATTTAATTTCTCCGCCATACACGAAGGACATCCCTGTCATTGCTGTTATAAGTACATGTAGTGATACTGTCCTTTCGATGCATATAAATATAGGCGCAGTTATGGGATCACTACTATCCTGCTGCTCAGCCGCAGCACATTCAGCAGTGTGTAGACATCTTCTGCATGCCTGATCTGTTCAGGAAAACGAAGTCCTGCAAAGAGGCTTTTTTCCGGTAAAGCCGGTCACACATAGACGTATCTGTTCTTAACCATGAGCGATTGCACCGGCACGATCCAGCAACTCCGTCTCTGCGGAAGGCCTCCATTGAACCCCTTTTTCCGTAATCATGAGCTGATCACATTTCACTACATCTGCCTGGTATTTTCGATCGCATCATGAAGAGCCTTCAGATAATTCTCTGTCACGCAGTCATCGGATGCATGCTGTAATCCCCAGTTTCTGGCTTCGCTCACCCCCGGCTTTTCCAGATGCGTTACAATAATTTTCTGGTTTTCCCTGCCACCGATCACAGATTTCTCCGGAGCGGTCGGTAGAACCATTATCGATCAGAAGCAATTCGTAATCCTGATAGGTCTGCGCCAGCACAGAGCGGAATGGCACGGTCTACATATTTTTCAACATTATAGACCGGCATAATAATACTGATCATATTTTCTCTCCCTTTCATCCCCACACAGCCAGCGCTGTGTTTCACGAGAATGCAAATCCTCCCATAGGCTGAAATTTCTGATTTCTGCCAGATTATATTTCATTTTTTTCGGCAGGATTTTTTTTCAGATATATTTCATCAACATCTTCTGCCTGCTCCAGCAATCCGGCCTCATCCCGATACCGGATACTTGCTTTCACTGGTTATCCCGCCGGAAGCAGCAGGGTTGCACGCATTTCTTTGTATATTTCTTTACATATTTTACCGCTTCCGGCCGGGTTCCCACAAAACTCATATTCCCGGCCAGAATGTCCAGCAACTGTGGAAGCTCATCCAGCCGCAGTTCCCGCAGCCTGGAACCAACTCTTGTAATTCTTCCATCATTTCGAACCGTTACTTCCGGGCCTTTCTGATCAGCATCAGAAATCATTGTGCGAAATTTGTGTATCCGAAATTTTCTTCCGTACACAGTGATACGTTCTTGTCTGAAAAACACAGGTCCCGGCGAATCCGCTTTGATTGCCGCCGCAATCAATACCATGGGAACGGCCAGCAGGACAAGCAATACACCTGCCATCAGTACATCACATGTCTCTTGATTCTCAACTGCACCTTTTTCCGCTTCAGAATGTCATAGTATTTTCTGACCTCTTCACATTTCATAAATTCCGGAAGATCTTCCCATTTTCTAAGCTATTGTAGCCCTGTTCTATCGATATGTCTTTACAATCCCGGTATAATTTTTCAATCACATAATCGACTTCTTCATCGGTGAGTTTTGTATACAACGGAAGTGTGATTTCATTCGAAACCGCTCATAGGCATTCGGATAATCTTTCATATGAAATCCCAGATTTTTTGTATGCGGTCAGCAACGGCAGTGGCTTATAATGCACATTACAGGCCACACCGGCCATTGCCATCTTTGTCATGATTTCCCTGTCTCTGTTCTTCCGTGATACCCGGAATCCTTGTGAGATACAAATGTCCGGAAGACTGATAGTCTTCCGTGTAATGCGGCAATACTTACCCCAGCGGCCGAAACGCTGCATCATACCGTTTGATTATTTCTTTCCGCCGTCAAGCATTTCAGGATAGCGTTTCATCTGGGCCAGACCGATTCCTGCAGCAATGTCCGTCATGTTACACTTATACCAGGGTCCCACCACATCATATTCCCATTGGCCAGGTGTATTCTTATCCAGCGCACTTTTGGATTGCCCATGCAGAGAAAGCAACTGATATTGCTGATAAATTATTCTGTATCTATACCATCTATTTCTCTCCATACAACAGCACCGCCACTCTGCAGTCGTAAAATTTTCACCGCATGAAAACTAAAATTAGAAAAATCTGCAACACTTCCCACCGGCATCCCCTTTCGAACCGCACCGAATGCATGCGCACTATCGGCCATAACAACAACTCTTCCGATGGCTTTCTGTATCTCATTGTCCGGATGAAACAACCGCTTTTCCCTTCTACAATAGAGAATATCCTGTCATAATCGCAGGGAATCCCACCCAGATCCACAGGAATAATCACTTTTGTACGCTCTGTAATGGCATTCTCCAATTGTTCATAATCCATTTCCAGAGACCCTTCTGCACATCTGCCAGCACCAATTTTGCCCCCATGGCAGACCACAGAGGCTGTGGCCGTATAAGTATATGCCGGTACAATAACCTCATCTTCCTCTGAAATGCCCAACAATCGCAGCGCGTCATTTCTGCACAGGCCGTCTGCGAGTTCAGGCACACTGCCCGTTTTGCGCCGCACAGACTGGCTGTTTTCGTTCCAATTCCTTCGTTTTCGGACCGGTAGTGATCCAGCCGGAACGCAACACATCCGCCACCTGCTGTATTTCTGCTTCTGTAATATCCGGCGGCGAAAAGGGGATATGCATTCCTGTCCTGATCATTGCTTTCTTCCTTTCTTCCTGCTTTTCTTTAGATAACGGATTCCTCGATAGCTCCGGTAAGAATGATTCAGATCCATAAACAGCACCTCATGTGCAGCTACCTGTTTTTCTCTGGGTGGCAGCTTCATATAATCTCCAAAGGCAATTCGCAAATAGGCATCATATCCTACAGGCACCGGCATCCTGGTATGCTCGAACGGAAGCCAGATTGCTTTGGAAAATGCCTGCTTCGGATACCAGTTTTTCATATATCCCGGGCCTGAGCACAATTCCGTGATCCCTTTACAGTCACAAATCGCATATTTTGTCATCTGTTTTTTGCAAACATGTATAAACGATATCGGCACTGTCGAGTCGGTACCAATAGCAATAATCCTCTTCCAGCCAGTTCCACAAGAAAACCATGGTTTTTCGGAACGATCTGTGCACAGTACAGAGAATAAATCAGCGCCCAAAAGCATTGCAGCTTTCGCTGGATCCATCCATCCGGATATCCGTCCAGTGGAAGCACATCCAACACGATTCCCTGTAATGTCCATATTTGCCTGATAAGGTTTGATATAGGTTGTTTCTGCTGTCCCGTATGACAAAAAAAGATTCCCGTCGATATGGTTCTCATCTGACAGTTCCATTTTTATAACGACTGTCTTTCATCTGTCGTTTCCACAACCAGATCGCCTTTTCATAATCTTCCCGCGGCATAAAAAAGTCCAGATCATCATCCCACGGGATCCAGCCTTTGTGACGGATTGTTCCGATGCAGCCGCCGCCACACAGATAACAGGTCAAGTGATTTTTTTCAAAAAAGCAACAAATGTTTCTGCCATTTTCAAAGTCAGGCTATGCAGCTTCTGTAAATCATTTTCTGAGAGTATCTCCATCCGTTCTCCTTTCCGTTTGGAATTGCCCTGCAATACCAGCCAGTGACCCGGCACCATACGATATATGAAATAAAAAATGCAGGCACATAAGCTGAAGCTTATCCGGTAATTTTCCCTTCGCCCGAAATGAAAACAGGTATCCAAAACAAAATATGTACTCAACTCGCCAATAAACAAAAAGCGTACTTTTTTTGAACAGATACTTCCTGCCCCCAGTCCTGTCAGGGAAAGCAGGGAATACCAACGGCACAAAATGCCTGATACCCATAGCGCCGGGAACGTATTTACTTGTAATTACATTCCATTTCCATTCCGGAAAGCCATGCTGCATAAAGATTTCACCGTATCGCGGCAATAATAGGTACTGGCAATATCATCTGCCAGTAAGACCTTTCCCCATTCTTTCGAATCCGATAGTTGATTTCATTATCCTCTCCCCGGACAAGCCGCTCATCAAATCCGCCCCATTTTTTCAAATACTTCTTTCCGAAAGGCTCCATAAGGTACCGTATCCACATAACCGCCTTTTGCAAAGTTCGAAAGCCGGAATTTCCGACACCAAATCTGGAGGAAAGCATTTTCGCAATATTTTTCCCTGTCCTGGAGCATCCTCTGGTAAGGACGATGCCGCCTACGTTATCTGCATCTGTGTGTTCCAGATACCAAACGCATTTAGCTATATAATCAGCCGGATAAACCGCATGCGCATCCATACGGATGATATAGTTTCCTGACGCGTTTTGGATCCCGATATTCATAGCGCAAGCCTGTATCCGCCTGGGATTGTCATAATAGTAAAACAAACGCGGATATTTTTCTGATAACCCTGCAGAATCTCTAATGTTTTATCCGAGGAGCCGCCATCCACAAAAATCCATTCCATCTGTTCTCTCGGATACTGCTGTTGTAAAAGTGAACGGATGCAGCCTTCAGATACAATTCTTCCATGTAGACCGGCACAATTACAGAAACCGAAATTTCTTTTCACTTCCATCCCTGTTATCACCTCCCCAGACTCTGATAATCCCTGTTGTGCACATATATGTATTTTAAACTATTATAGCAAAATTTTTTTTTTTATACACACTAAAATCCATCCGGAAGGGTCACCCCGAACAATTTTATCAAAGGAACAAGGCGTTTTACTATCACATCATCAAAGTATAAACTTCCGTATATACGAAAACTCCCCCGCCCCACGCCTGCAGTCGTGTTCGGGGAGTTTCCACTAACCTTTTCAACGATATAGTCATTATATACCACACCGCATCATTGTTCAAGTTTAAATTGTGTTAAGATTATACGAGCTCGATGATTACTTCCATGGCGCCGTCGCCCTTGCGCTGGCCGATCTTCACGATGCGGGTGTAACCGCCGTTGCGATTGGCGTACTTGGGAGCGATCTCATCGAATAATTTTGCCACCAGGTCGATCTCCTTGGTGTTTTTCTTCTTGCCGGCTGCTTTGGTCGGAACCTCGGTTACCGGGTACAGAACCTTGAGCATCGACTTCTTGCATGAAGTCTGGAAGGCTGGTCTTTCTTGATGGTCTTCTGTACTTCATCGTATACAGTTACCTTCTTTCCATCTTTTACTTCTTTTACTCTCTTGCCGTCAGCATCTTTACGTGCAACCTTTTAGCGGTTACGGTAACAGTATCAAAGTTGTCTTTCTCTTTGACAGCCAGTGCGATCAGGCCCTCAGCAATGCTGCGGATCTCTTTTGCCTTTGCTTCTGTTGTTACGATCTTGCCATGTAGCGATCAAGAGAGGTTACCTGGCCTCTCAGCAGCGCTTTTCTCTGACTGGAAGTTCTTCCAGAGTTTTCTATATCCTGCCATTTTAAATTTCCTCCATTTGTGGAATCCGGCACCATGCTCTTTGGATTTACTGGCAGTAAATGCTTTTCGTCCATAAATTTTTAGTTCTCGTCCATGCTTCTATGACGTTGTCATTCATCGGGATTACTGAAGTCCAAGCTCTTTAAGCCTCTTCGCCATTTAACTTCCTAATTCTTTGAGTTTTGCAAGTACCTCTTCCAGAGACTTGCGGCCCAGATTACGAACCTTCATCATGTCTTCTGGATGTTCTGTTGCACAAGTTCCTCCACAGTATTGATACCGGCTCTCTTTAAGCAGTTGTAGGAACGAACTGATAGCTCTAACTCGTCGATGTTCATCTCGAGAACCTTCTCTTTTTCATCGTCTTCTTTTTCTACCATGATTTCAGCATGTCTTGGCATTCTCAGAAAGATCGATGAAAAGATTTAAGTGCTCGCTCAGAACTTTCGCAGCAAGGCTCACTGCCTCGTCTGGAGCCAAAGTTCCATTGGTGAATACATCCAAAGTAAGCTTATCAAATCAGTAACCTGACCGACACGTGTGTTCTCAACTGTTAGGTTCACACGATCTCAACCGGTGTATAGATGGAATCGATCGCAATCACGCCGATGGGAAGTATCCGGATTCTTGTTCTTCTCCGCGCTTACGTAGCCTCTGCCGTTCGTAATCGTAAGCTCCATGTACAGCTTGCTGTCAGCGCCGCCGCTTAAATGTTGCGATCACCTGATCCAGTTCATGATTTCGATATCCGAATCGACCTGGATATCTGCAGCTGTAACAACGCCCCTTCCCCTTCGAATTCAATGTAAGCAACTTTAGGTTCATTTGAGAGCTGTTATTGCGGATGGCAAGATTTTGATATTCATAATAATCTCAGTTACATCTTCCTTAACGCCAGGAATGGAACTGAATTCATGTAGAACTCCGTCAATCTTCACCTGGCTTACAGCAGCTCCCGGTAAAGAAGAAAGCATAATTCTTCTTAAAGAGTTGCCAAGTGTAGTACCATATCCTCTTTCCAAAGGGCTCTACAACAAACTTGCCATATTTCTTGTCCTCAGAGATTTCAGCGATCTCAATTTTGGTTTTTCAAAATCGAACACTACAAAGTCCCTCCTTCTCGGGGTTTTACGATGCGTTAAACTAATTACTTAGAATATAACTCGACGATAAGCATCTCGTTTACTGGAACGTCGATCTGCTCACGGGATGGTAACTCTTTACAGTTCCCTGCAGCTTCTCTGCGTCGATATCTAACCATTCTGGAACGATTCTTCCACCAGCAACCTCAACGATGTCTTTCATATCGCTGAATGTTCTTCTTGCTTTCCTTAATCTCAACAACATCGCCAGCCTTAACCAGGTAAGAAGGAATGTTTACAACCTTACCGTTTACGGTTACGAACTTGTGGTCAACGATCTGTCTTGCTTCCTTACGGGTTCTTGCGAATCCAAGACGGAATACTACGTTGTCAAGTCTTGACTCAAGGATTGTCATCAGGTTTGGGCCTGTTAATCCTTCATCTTATCTGCTCTCTTATAGTAATTACGGAAAGGCTTCTCAAGTACGCCGTAGATGAACTTAGCTTTCTGCTTCTCTCTTAACTGAAGACCGTACTCAGATACCTTACGGTTTCCTCTCTGAAGATTTCTCTTTGACTTCTTATCATATCCTAAATAACTTGGCTCTAAACCAAGGGATCTACATCTTTTCAGTACAGGTACTTTATTCACTGCCATCTTAATCGATACCTCCTAATTAAACTCTTCTACGCTTTGGCGGACGGCATCCGTTATGTGGTACTGGAGTAACATCCTTGATGGAAACTACTTCAAGACCGCATGCGGAAAGGGCACGGATAGCAGCCTCACGTCCTGAGCCTGGTCCCTTAACCATAACATCAACGGACTTTAATCCATGTATTAAAGCTGCCTTAGTAGCAGTCTCTGCCGCCATCTGGGCTGCATAAGGAGTAGATTTTCTTGAACCTCTAAATCCAAGACCACCAGCACTAGCCCATGATAAAGCGTTACCTTCAGTATCAGTAATTGTCACAATTGTGTTATTGAAAGATGCCTGAATGTGTGCCTGTCCGCGTTCAACGTTTTTCTTTACGCGCTTTTTGTTGTTTTCTTTGCAACGTTCTTAGCCATATCTAAACTAACCTACTTTCTCTGATTAAACTTATTTCTTCTTATTTGCTACAGTTCTCTTAGGACCTTTTTCTTGTTCTTGCGTTTGTCTTAGTCTTCTGACCACGAACTGGCAGTCCTTTTCTGTGACGGATTCCACGATAGCATCCGATCTCCTGAAGTCTCTTAATATTAAGAGCGATCTCTCTTCTTAAATCACCTTCTACAGTCTGTGTCTCATCGATGACTGCACTGATTCTCTTAACCTCATCGTCAGTAAGATCTCTAACACGTGTGCTAGGATCTACGTTTGCTGCTTCAAGGATACGGTCAGCACTTGCTCTACCGATTCCGTAGATGTAAGTCAGACCGATTTCTACACGTTTTTCTCTTGGTAAATCTACACCTGCAATACGAGCCATGTGTGTTTACACCTCCATAAAATTTTTAAGATTATTTAGTAGTCATAAATACACCTGCAACCGCGTATTTTTCCCGAACCCTATCCGTATACAGCTACGGTTGCACGTCCTGAAATGTGTGCATACAAATAGGATTTCCATATTCGCATATTTGTCCCATGCCACTCGGTATTATAGCAAAAAAGACCAGACTATGCCTCTGTTTATTATGAACAGCGCAAATTCACTGCGCTGCAGCCGCACATAATGATTTCATCGCAAATGCGATGCTGCTTTCGCCAGTCTGTTATAAACTGACCATAGCGCACAAATAACAGGGTTCTTCTGTCAAGAAGTAATTAACCTTGTCTCTGCTTGTGTTTCGGATTCTCACAGATAATTCTGATGCTTCCTTTTCTCTTGATGACTTTGCATTTCTCGCAAATAGGTTTAACTGATGATCTTACCTTCACAGCAAATCCTCCTTTCTCTATAAAACTGCCCTGTTTCTGCGGTTTTCCGCATTTTTCAGGTACTTTCCAAAAGTGTCCGAATAATATTATACACAGACACCTTGTGGAAGTCAACATATTTTTTAATTTTATCTCTCCAGATAATTCTGCCTTTTGAAAGATCGTATGGAGACATTTCAATGGTAACTTTATCTCCCGGTAGAATACGGATGAAATTCATACGTAGTTTTCCGCTGATGGTTGCCAGAATCTGATGACCATTCTCAAGTTCTACCTTGAAAAAAGCGTTTGGCAGTTTCTCAACTACTACTCCTTCAACTTCAATAACATCTGCTTTTGACATAACTTTCTTTCCTCCTGTATTGACTCTTTTCCATTTTCCTGTTGTTAAAAGAGATTTAAAAATCCGGCTTTCTTTTCCTCTTCTGTCAGAGAAAGGATCTCCGGTTTTCCATCTGTAATAAGTATCGTATTCTCATAGTGAGCGGATAATGACTTATCTTCCGTGACAACGGTCATCCACTCATCATCCATCCAGAGTACATTTTTGGTTCCCACATTAATCATCGGCTCCACGGCAAGTGTCATCCCCGGTTTCAGCTTAATTCCTCTGCGAAACCGTGACTGTCTGAAATTCGGGATCTCCGGTTCTTCATGCAAATGGCTGCCAATTCCATGTCCACAAAGATCCTCGACCACTCCATATCCAAACTGATTTGCATAGTCACCAATTGCTGCGGAAATATCATAAAGATGATTTCCAGCCACTGCTTTTTTCATTCCTTCGATAAAGGACTGTCTGGTCCGTTCGATCAGAAGCTTTGCCTCCTCACTCACTTCTCCGACTGCAACGGTTCTCGCCGCATCTGAATGATAACCTTCATAAATAACTCCTGCATCCAGACTGACAATATCTCCTTCTTTGATGATCCTTTCGTCTGTCGGAATCCCATGCACCACTTCTTCGTTTACCGAAACACAAATAGACGCCGGATATCCGCAATAATTTTTAAATGAAGGAATACATCCATATCCGCGGATCATCTCTTCCCCAACCGGTCAATGTCCAAAGTAGACATCCCAGGTTTGATTTCTCTTGCAAGATTCTGATGCACGGCAGCGAGGATTTCCCCCGCGCGGCGCATTTTTTCAATCTCTTCAGCAGATTTGATCGTTACTTTCATCTTATTCACCTAAGATTGCAACAATATCGGTAAACACTTCATCCATTGGCTTGGTTCCGTCAACGGATTTCAGGATTCCCTGTGCCTTGTAATAATCGATCAGTGGCTGTGTCTGTTCATGATATACAGACAGACGCTTCTGTACAGTTTCCGGCTTGTCATCATCCCGAAGTACGGTTTCCGCTCCACAGGCATCACACTTGCCTTCCACCTTTGTCGGATTAAATACGATATGATATGTTGCCCCGCAATTTAAGCAGGCACGTCTTCCACCCATACGTTTTACAATATTCTCATCCGGAACATCAACATCAATTGCATAATCCATCGTCTGGCTGATTTTCTTTAATGCTGCATCTAAAGCTTCCGCCTGCGGGATTGTTCTTGGAAATCCGTCCAGAACAAATCCGTTTTTGCAGTCATCCTGCTGGATACGATCCATAACCAGATCACAGGTCAGTTCATCCGGCACAAGTGCACCCTGATCCATATATGTTTTTGCTTTTTTCCTAACTCTGTACCATTTTTTGATATTTGCACGGAAAATATCACCGGTGGAAATATGAGGAATCTGGTATTTTGCAGCAATCTGCTTTTGCCTGTGTTCCTGTTCCTGCTCCCGGAGCCCCTAACATAATAATTTTCATATCATTTCTCCATTTCTGTTATTAAACACGATATATTTTTATATAGAAGAATTGCTCCCCGTATCATAAAGGGAAATGGAGATACCGGAATCCAGTATCTCCAAAATATAATTAGTCGTTCCAAAATCCCTTTGTAATAGCGAACTCTCATCTGTGACTCAACCTGCTTAATTGTCTCAATAACAACACCGACAATAATGATGATTGATGTACCACCGAAAGAAACATCTGCCTTAAATACACCGTTGAAGAAAATTGGAATAAATGCAACGATGGACAGACCAACTGCTCCGATGAATACAATGTAGTTGAGTATCTGATTTAAATAATCACTGGTAGGCTTTCCAGGACGGATACCCGGAATAAAACCACCGGCTTTCTTCATATTGTTTGCAATCTCCAAAGGATTGAATGTAATCTGTGTATAGAAATATGCAAACGCGATAATTAACAGAATATAAACCACAAGTCCGATACTGTAGATCGGCTCTTCCGGATTGCACCAGTTAGACTGGGACATTCCCTTTAAGATCTTGCTTCCGATACCTGTTCCATTACCTTTTCCAAGAATCGCTGCGATAATCACTGGTGTCTGTAACAGTGACTGTGCAAAGATAACAGGGATTACACCGCCGGTGTTTACCTTGAGAGGAATGTATGTTGACTGACCGCCAACCTGCTTTCTTCCCTGCATTTTCTTGGAATACTGAACTGGGATTCTACGCTCTGCATCCTGAAGTACTACTACGAATACTACCATTGCAACGATGATTGCAATAATGATCAGGCCTGCCACGATTCCCTTTGGAATGGATTTGTTCGCAATGCACTGACTCCAAAGAGTTCCCATATCTTCCGGCATACGTGAAATGATGTTAATAACCAATACAATGGAAATACCATTTCCGATACCTTTCTCTGTGATGCGCTCACCAATCCACATAAGAACTGCAGATCCTGCCGTAAGTCCTGTAATAACCTCAATAACGGCTAAAGGTCCCTGGCCGGTGAGATATCCACCACGGTAAAAACCGATTGTCATTGCTATAGACTGAATCAATGCAAGAACGATGGTCACATAACGAGTAATCGCAGTCATTTTCTTTCTTCCCTCTTCGCCGTCACGCTGCATTTCCTCAAGTTGTGGAATTGCAATGGTGAGCAGCTGAATAATGATGGAAGAAGTAATGTACGGTGTAATATTCAGTGCGAATACAGACATATTCAGGAAAGAACCACCTGTAATCGCATTGAAAAATCCAAGTCCGTCTGCAGACTGGCTTGCCCACCACTGTTTAAACACTTCCCCATCAACACCCGGAGCCGGAAGTTCACTTCCGATCCGGATGATGATCAGCAT
>VOFB01003450.1_pt1 | contig 12594 bp, 16 predicted proteins | sample 5384141 | NCBI WGS metagenome assembly VOFB01 (sample SAMN12384721, study PRJNA508395) | human gut metagenome | isolation source: healthy gut A | host: Homo sapiens | reverse complement strand
AACATTATTCGCTTTCTGTTTCTTCTTCAAATGGAGGTAAATCCACAACTGGTATCCCATACGCTTCAGTTACTTTTTAACCGTCTTTTCTAAGTTCCGACAATGCAACCGGAAAGCATTTGAGTCGCACCTCTTCCTCGCTAATTTCATCACTATCTTTTTTTCGACTTCAAATCTAGATATCGTTTCTAAAGTCAAATATAAACGTTCATCTGATTTTCCTAAATTCAACTTTTTAATTGAACAATCAAATATTTTGTTTTTCTCAAATCTTTTTTGGAATTAAAATTCCACCTTCAACACCAACTTCTATATCTTTTTTCTTTTCTTTTTCCTTATTTTCAATAAAAGAAGCTGACTTCACATTATGTTGCACCAATTTAAAACTATTCATTATTCCACCTCTCTATGCCAAGTTTACTTTTTGATTATGAATTGTTCCTATTGGATAACGAAATACATCTTTGTATCCAAATCTATTTCTGAATCTTTTTCCACCCTCAAGACACTCACAGCTTTATATCTTAAAATTAAAAATTTACTAATTTGTGGTTGAATAACATACTCAATATTTTTGTTTCTTTTTGAATTCAACAATTTCTTCTTCATATTCTCCTTCTTCTGCATCCATATACTCACCTACGGTTGGCAATACCTCATCAGGAATCTCACTAGATTTTTTAATTCATATTCAACTTCTTTTCCATCATATTCAATCATAATTTTGTTATTTGTTACATTTAAAACGCATCTCTGATAGTAATTTTATTTTCCAACAAATCAATTAAATTATCATACGTTGTTCTTGTTCCAATCCATTTAATCTTTTCAGAATTTACCAAACAACAAATAAACAAATATATATCTTTATCATTTTTGCATGTAAATAACACTGGATACTTACTTTCAAAAAGAATTGTATCTAAAATAACTTTTTGAAAATTCGGTATTTTCTAAATATCTTTTCTATTTTCATTTTCAAACACCTCAAATTCTCTATACGGCTCTGCATCTGTATATAACCACCAATCCACATGAGACCCTTTATATTTTATACCTAAATTTCGTTTCCATTCTTTAGTTTCCAAGCATATTCCATGAGCAGGTTTTGTAACACCTTTCGCTATCACAAATGGAACTCCATAACGGCTATCCATTGCCATAAATCTTTTTACATCTCTAAATTTAATATAAGTCGATAATGAATATTCTTGTGGATCATGTTCATCACCATCTTTACTTATTTTGTATCCATTTTCTTCGAAACTATTCATAAACGATTCTCTATCAACTTTTCCTGTTGCGCAAGCTCTAAATACCTCTAGTTCCTGCTCTCTTGCCCATTCAGGAATTTCAAAATTTTTGAAATATGAGGGAAACTTTTTTCTGCTTGTTTATTATTCATTCAATGCCTCAATTCATTAAATATATATCCTATAAACCTCTTTTTTATTGTATCATATCATATTAAAATATCTTTTTCTAGCATCTGACTCCAAAAGATATCTAGCCCTTTTTACCAATATAATCAAAGAATCTTTCTAACAGTATTTTATCCAATTATATTTTTAGATTTTAGGAATTAACCCTTTTCTTCCTACTGTTGAATCACCTGAAAAATGCAAATAATTTATTTTTGTTTTTACAGTACTACTTGGTTCCTCATTATCGAATATTATAATTTGTCCATTCTTTTGTTCTGCCAACATTTCATAAAATTTCTTTTTGTTCCTTTTGTTATGGTTTCATCATCCCCATCTTTTTATCCTTCTCTTTGTATGTTGTTAATGGCGAATCCAAAACAACAATGCCTGGATGACACAATTCCTTTTTATAGCAATAATTCATTATTCCTATTAAAAATGTTGAATTAATTATTGCTCTAGCTCCTTTTCCATAAGAAGCTTTTCTTTTTCTCCAACTTCTACATCCTCTGTAGCATTATTGTATTTTATTTTCCCCTCTTTTGCCAATAAAATCACACCCTTGTAATAAAAATTTAATTTCCTTACAAAGTTCATTTGTATATGCCTCAGGTAAGTCTTCTATTTTCTTTCCTTTTCTCTTTGTCCTGTACTGTCTATTTTTTTTTTCTTGCCATTTACTAATTTCTGTATTATATTTGTTTATTCTTTTTTCATTTCTTGTTATTAAGTTTATTCTTTCTTGTGCATCCATCAATTCTTGAACCTTTTTCACTTTCTCTGCTACTATCGGTCCTAAGTTATTATTTAGGTTATCTGTAATTTCTTCTTTATAATTTTCTAATTTACTAATACGCTGTTTTTTGCTTATTATTTCATCAGATAAATCTTTTATTGTCTCATCTAATTCTGCTAATTGAACTTCAATTTTTATCTTTTCTGTTGCTAATGCCTCATAATAATCATCTGATTTTTCCATCTCATTAACCTTCATAGGTGAATGACATATTGGACATTCTACCTCTACCAATTGCTGCGTCAAATCAAATGCATCATAAATAAACTCTAATCGCTCAAGATCAGACAAATAATTTTTCTTCAACAAAACAAATTTGTTATTATTATTTAATAAATGCTTTAGTTCTGTATTTTTTATTTCAATCTCTGTTTGAATTTCTTTATAATCTAATTCATACTTCTTAATTTCTTCACTTTTTTCCTTTATAAATTTATTTAATTCAATAATCTCTGTACTTTTCTCTGTATTTATATCTTCCGCATCTTTTATCAACTCATTGTTTTCTATACGAATTTCATCAATAATTTGGCTTAATTGTTCTATCTTACCTTTTAATTTTGCCTTTATAATTTCAGTATTTTCTTTTTCTCTTCTTTTTTATAATCAATTCCCGATATAACTGTTTTAAAAGCCGTTCTTGCAGGCGTTGCAAAAGTACTTCCCCTAGAATCTGTATGATAAATCGGAGAATGTCTTGCCGTAATTCTTAATTCATTAATCATAATTAATGGACTGAAGGATCTAAATGTAAAGGCTTGCGTATCTCCTTTTGTATTCTTCATCACATATTTGTATGTACAATCACAACAATTCAATAATTTTTAGACAAGCTTTTTTTGCATTATGAGTTACAGATAATTTTTCTACCTCCGCTGCATCTTTCTCCTGATAATTGCTATAATAAATAAATATTTCGTTTTTTTCATCTTCAGAAAAATTTCGTCTTAATGTAAATATTTTCTTCCTGCCCAATATCTTCAATTTCAAGGAAAACACTCCGATAGCCTTTCATTTCTGGAACTGTTTTAGGATTGAAGATGAACCCAATGCAAAATCAATACATTCAAAAGCAAACGATTTTCCTGTATCAGATGCTCCCGCAATAACATTTAATCCACCTTTGAAATTAATAATTGCATCTTTTTTATTTTCCCCGGCCAAAATTAATTTTGTCAACTTCAACCTTCCTGCATTCTACTTTTCATTTTTTCAAATTCCCTATCCATTTTCCTATGTTTTTATTTACATAATTTCTGATTTTATCTTCATTCATTTTTGAAAATATTTTGTCTACCTCTGTTACGTAATACTGGTACTTTTTCGTATATTCATTGTTAAACATATCTACTATTTTATTTCCCAGATTTGTATTTTGATACTTTATCCCTTGAGAATTATATTGCGGCTCAATCAATCCCTTACCGATTAAAAAAAAAATTTATTGCATTTTCAATAGTATGTCTTTTAATAATAATTTCTGCCGAATGATTAGATTAGACGGATGCAAACTCTCCCCTGTCTTTTTAAATCACTAAAATGTAATGAAAAATAATCATAATATCCAATTCTTTCTATCGAGTAAGTTTCTTTCACAATTTGTAAAATCAATAATATTCTGCAACCAATTTCTTGATTAGTATTATATATTTTCATCAATATCACTCCAAATTATTTTTTCATCATTGACAAGTTCGTGACACATGCCCGTTTTATCGTAAATAGTAATATCTTTTATTTCTTCGCAACTAATACCTAAAGAATTTGCTTGTTTAGTTGTTTCTTTTACTCTCTCTAATTCGCTTGAATATTCATTTTCATAAACATCCATTATTCCAAATTCAACCTGACCTTTTAAAGAGTTATAGCTATCTTCATTAAGTAATTCATCTCTTGCAAATCTTTTTAATGATTGTGCTGAAAAAAAATCCTTCTCTGTCTCATAAAATGTTTATACAATTTTTTGATTATTTTTTAAGTCCTCTTGCGTTTCGTATACTTGTCCTGCTTCTTTGAATACACTTTTAATAACTGTTTTTACATATGGCATAGTTTTTTCTGACTTTTTCAATTGTTCAGAAGGCTTTTCAAATGTTGGTCTTTTTTTTATACCACCACCAAAATGGTATTTATACCATGGTGATTTACTGAACTCATCAAGCAGTGTAATTGGTGCTATATCTGAAACTATAGAAAAATCGAATTCCTCTATATATTTTCTTAAACTGTCTGTCATTTTATGCCTTCAGCTATAATCTGTCTTTTTTTCCACATTTTTCATCCCATGTATTTATTAATTCAGTATTAATTTGTTTTGGATGCTCTATTAATTTTCTTAATGACTGACCAATTCCATTACTTTGCTACATATAATATTTGTTGGGAACTGCATATTCTCCTATATATGTATAATAGCAAAGTTTTCCAAATTCAATCATATATGTCGATGGTGATAATGGTTTTTCATATCGCTTACATTGATATATATCAAACTTTTGCATGTTATCATCTTCTTTTCTTCTCCATAAAAATATCTACCATCACCGCTGAGCATCTTTCCATTAGTTCCACCGACAATGATATGATCCAGCAATTCTATTCCCCAGTAGCTGTCCGCACTTCTGCAGCTTTCTCGTAACAATCATATCCTCTTTTGACGGTTTCACATTGCCACTGGGATGATTATGAAGTCCAATGATTGCAGAAGCATTTGCCAGAATACTGCTCTTAAAAACTTCCTGGGAATTACCAAAGATGCATTGATTGTTCCAACACTGACCAGATTCATATTGATTACCTGTCCATTATTTTTCATATTCAAGGATGCAAAATACCTCTCTGTCATATTGCGATAACTCCTTCCCCATCAATTCTACAACAGCCTGTGGACTGTCCAACATCTGCTCACTATAAAGAGACGGTTCTTTTACCAGACGGATATTCACAACTTCCAATTCATTCTCCATTGTTCTGATCTCCTTTTGGAAATTCTACAACTAGAAAAAATTACTCTCTGAAGATTCCACATATGCTTTCAATTGTGATAATGTCATTTCCAAATATTTAGGTTGTTCCACCATAATCTGCTCCTTTCGTTTCTTCCCTTACTTCTGTTTTCTCTGACAAATAGCTTATCACTTTGTTTGCCTTAATGCTTTTCTGTAGCTCACTGATAATGCACAGGTCTGCTACATTTACTCCTGGCAAAGCAAGCATCTCATCCATCGTCATATTGACAATCTCTTTCTCCGTTACGTATCCGGCATCAAATAAACGCTGTAATACTTTTATTGCTTTCTGATTCTTTCCCATTTCAGTATCAAAGGGCAGCATATCGCTGCCCTCTGTTTTACTCCTCCTCTTCTTTCTTTTCTTCAATTCCTAATCTCTTAACCTGTTTCTTTTTATTCCAGATACGAACTCCTGTGATTCCGGCTGCTGATAATACCAGAATGGCTATCCATAAAGCTGCATTTGCTGTATCTCCTGTTTTCGGAGGTTACTGGTCTTTGTAGTAGTACCCGGTGTCCCTGGAGTTGCTGTTTCCGGTACTTCTTTGATGGTTACAGTCTGACCTTCATCGTTGATGTCCTTATGCTCTGTTACCTTTTTCGGTTCTTCCGGATTTGTTATATCATACAGTTCTTCAAAGGTTACAAGCTGCTTTTCTCCAGGCGTGCTGCCGTCGAAAGTAAACTCAATCTGCACTTCCATGTTTTCCTTGTCCGCTGTAAATTCATAATCATTGGTAACTTCTTTTGCCATCAATGAGCAGCTTTGCATTTTATGCCTTAACCATCTGCCAACCAGACAACTTGTAGTTCGTACCGATTTCCAATCCCTCTAAAGTAACCGTATCCACAATCGTCAGATCTTTTCCGGCTTCGACTTCTTTCTTACCGTTCTTATCCGTTGCTGTGGTATGAATCAAAATCTTTCGCTCGGTAATCAGGACTGTCTGTCCTTCATCATCAATGTCCTTGTGCTCTGCAACTTTTATAGGTTCTTCCGGATTCTTCAGATCGTATAATTCTTCAAATGTAACCAGATTCTGTCCGCCAAGTTCTGATGCATCAAACATATAAGAAATTTCTACTTTCATTTTTTCATTGTCAGCAACAAAGGTATAATCACTTTCCACACGCTTTCCATCAATGAGCAGTTCTGCATTTTCCTCTTTCAACATCTGCCAGCCTTTTAACTGATATTTTCTTCCTTCTTCCAGACCGTCAAGCGTAACCGTATCTACAATCGTTACTTTCTTTCCTGCAACAATTACCTTCTCACCTGTTACTTTCTCTGTTGCTGTTGTATGAATGGTAATCTCTTTTTCATGCTCATCGGTCAGTGTTCCAAGGTCGATTGTTACTTTATTTCTGCTGACAACAACTTCAAATGCTGGAATCAGCTTCATACCTTTGTTGGATTCACAAGCTAACTCCTCAATCTCATAAGTGTCATAAAGTAATGCACCCTTTACTATCGTCTGGCTCAGAAATTCCGAACCAGATACCGTCCTCACTGGATTTTCCCGCATTTGTATTTCTCTTATGAGATGCCCAATTGGAAGCAGTTGAAAACTGACCGTTCTTGTCTGTCACTACGATATGGCTCTCTCCGGTTGTTTTACTTGTAATCTTAAAAGGAACATTTGCAAGTCTCTTATGTGTACCTGCTCCAATCTTTACTCCTTCCAAATCTCCACGTTTAATCTGGTTGTAAATGAAATGGCTTTCGCCTGTTAAATCCACTATTTTTCCATTTTCTGTAATCGAAAATTCAATCGCTTTTGCACCGTCAGTCAGATAACCTTCCGGTGCTTTGGTTTCTTCCAGTTTGTATTTACCATATGGAAGTAAATCTGCCGTCGTTGTTGCTACTCCGTCAATCCCTGTCTGAATCGTCTTAACTGTCTCGTTCTTCTTGCATAGCTTTCCTTCTACCAGAACCGAATTCTCGTTCAAAGAAATAATTGCAAATGTAGCATCTTTTAATGTGGCACTTCCCTGTGCTTTGGTATCTTTTGTCTCTAAATCACGTTTCTGAATCTTCACACCACCTCGGATTACCTGGTCAGATACGGAATACTGGTTGCTTCCGGAAAGAACTGCAAGTTCTCCGTCCTCTGTGATCTGTGTCAGATACATTCCTTTGATCTGCTCTGTACTGTCTCCTGCCTGCATATAAGCTCCGTCCAGTAAATATCCGTCTGGTGCTTTTGTCTCCTCAACAGTCAGTGTTCCAAGTGGTAATACGCTTTTTTCATTCTGGGTGTAAAATGCATCTCCTGATACTTTGTAAGCATCTGACAGTTTTGTCACATAATGAACACTTCCGTCACTGCTCTTTTTCAGCTACCGTCTTTGTAACCCAGGTACGTGTTGCTCTCTCTGGTAAGTTATCTTTTGTATAAACCGTCATAATAATGCCAGGTAAACTCTGCTCCTGACAGTGCTGCATTCCCCTGTGCGGTTGCTTTTCCCGTCTCCATATCAATCTTGAACAGATCTACCAGTGTCTCTGTTACTTTCGGAACATCGGAAACATTTAATACGGCTGTCTTTCCGGCTTCAACTTTCAGACTGCGTACTGTCGTATCCAGCTTATATCCTTTCGGTGCAGAAAGCTCTTTGATGTAAACATTCCCTGCAGTCACTTCAACCTCATTCGTATCACCATTCTCATTTGTTGTAAGTGTTCCAATCTGATTGCTACAATTCTGGTCTAAAAATATGCCAAAGGTTGCTCCAACAATGGAATACATTGCATTTCCATTTGTGACAATCTCATTTGCAGTTGTCTTTTTTACCTTCGCATTTCCGACATTCAGTTCTGCCCAAAACTGTCCAAGATCCTGTCCTTCACCAGTATAGATATATCCGCTACATTTATAGCGACCTTTGTTCGCCTGTACAAATGCTCTCGCTCCTGCATACACTTCATTCTGAATATCCTGTGAAATCTCAGAATATGCAGCTCTGACATTATCGCACTTCCAGCCCAACTGTTCACTGAGTCTCTGCCATACTACACACTGTTCCAGCAGATATCCCTGATTTGCATTCAGGTTACTATGACTGCCTCTATACTGCTTTACATATTCCAATGACAATGCCACATCTTCGATCTGTGCAGCACTCATGCTAGCACTTGCATCGTGTCTAGTTTTATACCCATTTTTGAATCCGGTGTTAATATCTACACAATAGGCGGTTTCGCCCTCTACTCTCATGTGACCTTCATTGAATGTAGAATGAATGGTTCCATCATTCATCACATATTCAATATATCCGACTCTCTCTGCGGATTCCGTCCAATACTGTGTTTCCGCTGCTTGAACCGATGTGATCGGTAATGCAGTTAAAATCGTGGTCAGAGCAAGAATCCCCGTACACACTCGTTTCCATATCTTCTTCATTTTCTACAATTCCTTTCTTTTCAATCAAAAAAGACGTCCGTCTGGAACGCCTGTTGTTGCTTTGTGCTGTTTATTCCCTGCTGTCATGCAGGGTATTGGAATCTCTGACCTGCCGAAAGAGAAGATGTTCCCGGCTCCTTATTGTCTTTTCGGCTGGTAATCTGCTGGTAAACAAAAGGGGTAGGGTGTGGGGAGGGGAAACAGAAAAAGACTGATTTCTCATTGATGCCCCAACGGATAGACTTCTCCCTTGGTGTCAAAATACCTATCGTTCCCTGCTTTTTTCCCTTTTCCGGTATAATTCCAGTGCTTTGATAATGGTTTCTTCCATTTTTTGTTGTGAAGTCCCCGATGGAAAATATTTCTTCAGTCGGTTTTTGGGGATTTTCCATTGCTCTACCTGATTTGGCTTTTCCTCTGCCATAATCGACAACAAAACATCTTCATTCAATCTACCCTCTGCTGAAAATTTGCGGATTTTAATTGCCTGTGCATGACTTGGGGTACAAGCCTCCGACTCCATGGTGTCGTACAATATTTCCTGTTCCACCTTCGTCAAATACGACAATTCTACTGCCGGACGCATAGAAATCTTTTTGTCATCGGCCATTTCTAGGATTTCCGGGATAAGCTCTGTAAGGCGGATATAGCGGCGGATTGTTTCTCGACTTTCTCCAACTTTGTTCACCAAAATTTCTTTGATTTTTTTCCTTTTTAACTTGTGCCCAGTGGTGTCAAGTTAAATCTGTCGTTTTCCCTGTCTGCTTCATTGCTTCTAACTTCATCTTATATGCAAATGCCTTTTCGGATGGTAAGATTTCTTCTCGCTGAAGATTGCTGTCAACCATAACAATGACTGCTTCATCATCGCTAAGATTTCTTACAATACATGGCATCGTCTCTTTGCCTGCAAATTCACTTGCCATTTTTCTGCGGTGTCCAGAAATCATTTCATACCCACCCGTTGGCTTTTCCCTGACAAGTGCAGGCACTAATACACCATGAGCACGGACACTCTCAATTGTTTCCAACATCTTATCGTCCATTTTTACCTTAAACGGATGATTCGGAAAGTCTGTAATTTCATAAATAGAAATATTTTTTACATATTCCTGGTTCTTCTGGTCTCTTTCTTCTTGCGTTGTAAAAAGATCATCGGCTGAGGGAAGATTCATGTTTATTTCTCTGCTTTTCGCCACATTGAATCACCTCCCTCGTAAATTCTGCATACGCCTTTGCAACAGTTCCATTCTTGTCATACTCATAAATACTCTGTCCTGCTGCACTGCTTTCTGCTGCTGTGATAGCCACTGGAATAACAGTTTTGAAAAATCCTAATATGCTTTCCATAATTCTCTCGAAGGCTAGTCTCTGTTGTCCTTGCAAGTTTTGTTCTCATATCTGCAAGTGTCAGCAATACTCCATCAATCTTCAGATTAGGATTTAGCTGTCTCTGTACCTTACCGATTGTTTTCATTAACTGTGTCATGCCCTTTAGTGGAAGATAATGAGCCTGCACTGGAACAATTACACTATCTGCGGCAACTAACGCATTGATGGTCAACATCCCCAAGCTAGGCATACAATCAATCAGGATATAATCATAATCTTTTTTCAGATCTGCCAGATACAGCTTTAGTGTCTGCTCTCTGCTCATGGCATTTACCAGGGAAATTTCCATGCCCGATAATTCAATGTTAGTCGGAATAATATCAACTCCCTCTTTATGATGTAAAATACCTTCATTATACACAAATGGTTCATCTTGTAATACTTTCTTCATCTGTGTAGCCAACGTAACCGGAAGATCATCTGCATCGGTCCATCCTAATGCGGTTGTTAAATCCCCCTGCGGATCAGCATCAACCAATAATACTTTTCGCCCCTGATGTGCAAGACCAATTCCCAGATTTAATGTCGTTGTGGTCTTGGCTGTCCCTCCCTTCTGATTTGCAAGGGCGATTACTTTACACTTAGTCATATGGCTTCCTCCAAAATTTAATAGCCAATAATGCAAAATAATAACTTGATTGATACTTTCTACTTTATCAGCTAATAATTCAAAAATAGCTTGATTAAATTGTGTTGCCTTAGGCAACAAAGATGTTGCCCCATAATTGTTATGAATAAACTCCGAACACTCTCTATAAACTCTCTTAGCTATCTCTTTCATCCCATAAGCTTCATCAGCAAATAATGGTTCAAATGCTTGTACAAATTTTTTTGAAAATATTCCTTCATTATCATCCATTATTTGCGACCAATATAAATCTAATGTTTCTGATTTCCATAATCGAAAATTTAATTCATTGGTTGAAAGTTGTATTCCAAACATTGTAGCTTCAAAATAACTCCTCAAGGAAATAAATGCATGTTTATATAATCCCATACACCAAAACAATAACATCGATTGATACTCAGCTAAAAACCTCTTTATAGATTACCACTTCATAAGAATCTTCTAAAAAATCTATCCACTGTTTATAATCTTCAACAAACCTTGATGCTTTCGCATGCATTTGAAGATTTTTTCCTGTTAGTGATTCTGAAATAATACCTGAAAATTTTTCATTAATATTTTGATACTCTTTTAAATATTTTTCCATAAAAGTCCTCCAAATGAATATTCTCTCTATCATATGATTTCATTAACTTTCAATTTATTATATACACAATCTAATAAATCTTCCTTTCAAAATATGCTTCTACGTTTTTATTATACCAACTCTTCACCCCTCATACACTAATTTTTTTCAAATTCTATAATCAAAAAAGCAGGCAATGAAAAGTCACAAAACCTCTTCATCCACCCGCTTTTACCTATACTCTCACCACTACCGCTTCCACAACATCTGGATGTTCAACCACCCACATACCACAAAAATACCACCTGTTTTGTGACTTTCTCATGCTAGGATACAAAATATTCTACTGCGTTATCGGGGAACATCTCCTTGAATTCCCCGTATAACTGAGCCGCAAGCGTTTTATTATGGGCAATAACCAGCGTCGGCTTCTGCAATTCCTGAATCACATTTGCCATCGTAAAAGTTTTTCCGGAACCCGTAACCCCTAGTAAAGTCTGGCATTGATTGCCTTCCTTGCCCCCTTTCACAAGCTCTGCAATCGACTGTGGCTGGTCTCCGGTTGGCTTCTATGGGGCTTTTAATTTACAAAAGCATGTCAGCCCTGCGGGCTGCTTTTATGAGCAAGTAGCTGACTATTGTCATGGATTGCGAATGTCCTTTTTGCATTCATGGTAAATCCCTCCATTTGTGACTTTTACTATTACCATTATCAGCCAAAAATTCGTATCCGGATTCGTAACGAAAAGCTCATTTTTATAGTGAATAGATGTGTTTCTCACCTCGTTACGAATAAAAGTCACATTACGTAGTATCCCTGTGGGAAAACTAATATTTGCGGATAAAACAGCACTCGGAAATACCTGAAAATACTAACCTCCGGTCCTGTCATATTTTTACTGTTTGTTCTTGTAACAGTCCCTATTATATCAAATAAATTTTTTGAAAGTATATAGATGAAGGCAAGAAAAAAGTACAAATGTTCGATTCTTATTTGTACTTTTCTCTCTTACTACTATTCTATTTTTTATCACGCTGCGTGGAAATATTCCTTCAGGATTAAGTCTATTTCAATCACTTCTGAATAATCATAATACTGATTTTTTCCGCGCTATTTTCATAATAAAATAAAGCGCTATTTTCTACAAATATTTTTATATTATATCATCCACACATGAAATCAAATACATAGCACTATAAAATCAAAGTAAATATTTCGATCAACAGAACCTTTTATGACAACATCTCTTTCACACAAGTACTTCGATAATCACTTGGTGATATTTTATATCTTTCTTTAAATACTCGGTTAAACGTTCTCTGACTTTCAAATCCACTATCCAGACAAATGTTTGTAATAGAATCACTCGT